>ERZ1740067.765-NODE-765-length-24408-cov-7.717612_pt1 | contig 24408 bp, 23 predicted proteins | sample MGYA00581736_ERZ1740067 | MGnify/ENA primary metagenome ERZ1740067 (study PRJEB43018, sample SAMN04849236) | marine metagenome | isolation source: floating plastic debris | place: Pacific Ocean | collected 2008-08-27 | study: EMG produced TPA metagenomics assembly... | reverse complement strand
ATAATGCCGCGTACATCACCCTTGCCGAACTGATCCTTTTCCTTGGCAGTTTGCACGGCGTGGCCATAGGCGATCCAGTCGACCACGGAGCCGCCCAGCCCCGGGATGACGCCGACGATGACACCGATGATGGAGCAGCGGATCGACAGCCAGATATTGGCGAACCAGTCCCGCACCCCGACCAGCCAACCGCCGCCCAGCGGCGAACGATCGGAGATCGACCGATCCTGACGCAGCAGCGCCACGATTTCCGGGATGGCAAAGATGCCAAGGCCGACGATAACCAGCTTTAGCCCATCGCCCATGTATTGATAGATTGTGAAGGCGGCCGTGCCACTGTCGGCAAAGACCCAGTCAGAGGGGATCATGCGCAACTCGCCCTCAAAGGCACCCTCGCCGATCACGCCCACCAGCATGCCAAGGGCTGCGGCCACAAGCCCCTTGAGCGCCACGCGGCCCGCGAGAATCCCCACCATCGACAGGCCAAAGATGGTGATCATGAGCAGCTCCGGCGTCCGGAACTCCAGCACGATGGGACGTGCGACCAGAATGAACAGCGTGAGGAATGCCGCCCCCACAAGGCCACCGAAGAGCGAGGATGCGAAGGCCGCAGAGAGCGCGCGCGCCGCCTCCCCCTTCTTGGCCATGGGAAACCCGTCAAGCACAGTTGCCTGGCTCGCAGACGAGCCCGGGATGCCCATCAAAACGGATGCGAATGTATCCGAGGTGGGTACCACTGCCACCATCCCGATCATCAGCGCGAGGCCCAGCACCGGGTCCATCCCGAACATGAAAGGCAACAGAAGCGACAGGCCGGCAATGCCGCCCAGGCCGGGAAACACACCAACGCAGAGTCCCATGACGACACCCATCACCAGATAGCCGAGCACGACGGGTTGCAGGATCAAGCCTGCCGCATCGCCAAGCGCGGGCAGTGCAAGCGTAAAGAATTCCATGGGGGCCTCCTCGGCCAGGACGGTGTCATCCGCGTGGGCAAATCTTCAAGATTTGCCGCAAGGCGAGGGTAAAACCCCTCGCCTTGCCGATTTTTGCAAAAATCGGGCCCGGTCAGCCGTCGAGCGACACGCCGTAACGGTCTTTCAGCCAGTCGACGACAAAGGTCTTGGCCGCGTCCGGCACATTGGTCGCGCTGTCCAGCGCTCCTGTTGCCGCATCCCCCGTCATCTGCGGGTATTTGCCCAAACGCGCGCCGGAGATTTCGGCAAAATCCGCCCGCGCCTTCACCGCCTCGAACGCGGCCGTGTAGGTCACGATCGCGTCATCAGACGCACCCGCTGGCAGAAACACCATCTTTTGCGCGGGGAAACCGGCGATAAAGAACGCTTTCCACGCAGCCCACTTCTCGCCGCTTGTCTCGCAGGTCGGCGTGGCATCGCACACCTCCTTGAAGGTCGGCATGTCGGGGAAGGTCGGGTCGCGCACGATATTGCCATCGGCGTCCAGTGCGCCCCAGGACATCATCGGCACGGCAGTGCCCGCCTCAACCAATGGCGTCACGCCTTTGAGGTAAGATGACGAGGTCTGGTAATCGATGTTGGCCTCACCGCGTTCGAACATCAGGCGGCCATCGCCGCGGCCCTTGATCCCGAACACCGGCTCGACATTCAGGCCCAGCATTTCCCAAGCCAAGAGCGGCACGAGGTCGAGGCGCGTGGCCCCTTGCGAGCCATAGATGAAATCCTCGCCCTGCAGCGGGGTTGCATCCATGCCGTCCATCTTGTCCGCCATCGCGGGCGGCAGGTAGGCCACACCGCCCGTGCCCGACGCCAGCACGACGTTCCAATCCTTGTACTCGTAGCGCACGCGCGGATCGCCCAGCAGATAGGGGAATTGCGTGGACCCGGACGAGCCGAAGATCAGCGTGCCCTCGCTGTCGTCATAGGACTGTTCCTGGAACCAGTTGGCACCTTTGGTCGAACCCGCACCCGGCATAAACTTGACCACCACGGTCGGCTCACCGGGCAGCGCCTCGCTCAGCAGCGGGGCATAGAAGTTGGCCCATTTGGCCGATCCGCCCGTTTCCGAAAAGGGGATGATCCACTCGACCGTCTTACCCGTCAGGTCAATCCCGTGGCCGCCGGCCGTGGTTTCGCTTGCAATGCTGGCGGCCACAACCGCAGCGCTCAGAGCGGCCACATGGGCCGTTTTCTTCAATGTCATAGACTTCCTCCCAATGTGCGCGGGCCCTCCTCGGCCCGGCGTCACGAATCGGCGGGATTGCCCCGCCTGATCACATCAGTTTAACTGCCGAAACTTGCACGAAGCTAACGTCAGGGCAAAATCCGCCATGCGCATCGCGATTGTCGAAGACAATGAGAGTGTCGCCAAGGGCATCGCTTACCGGTTGGAGGATCGCGGCCACGCCACCGATCTGATCCACGATGGTGCGGATGCGGATGCGTTTCTGCAGGGCGACGCAAACGATCTTGTCGTGCTCGACGTCAACCTGCCGCATCTCGACGGGCTGAGCGTGCTGCGCAATCTGCGGGCCCGCGGCGATGCGCGGCCCGTGTTGCTGCTCACCGCGCAAGGGGACGTCGCGGCGCGGGTGACAGGGCTCGACGCGGGCGCCGATGACTACCTCACGAAACCCTTCGACATGGACGAGCTTGAGGCGCGCATTCGCGCGCTGCTGCGCCGTCGGGGGCAAGAGATCGAGACGACGCTGGTATTTGGCCCTCTGCGCTTTGCCGTGCAGACGCGCACCGTCACAACAGGTGGCGCAGCGCTCGACCTGCCCCGCCGCGAGCTGTCGGTGATCGAGGCGTTGATGCGGGCGGATGGGCGTGTGTTGGCCAAGGCCGAGCTGATCGAGCAGGTCTACGGCACCGGTGCGGATGTCGAAGACAGCGCCATCGAGGTGCATGTATCGCGTCTGCGCAAACGCTTGCGCAGCCATGGTGTCGATATCCGGGCACAACGCGGTCTGGGCTACCGGCTCGAGCTGATGTGATGGGCGCATCGCTCCGTCTCCGGCTCTTTGCGATCATCCTGATCCCGCTGCTTCTGATCTCGGTCGGGGTCGGCTTGTGGCGATTGGGCGAGGCGCGCGCGACGGGCAAGGACCTTTATGACAACGCCCTGCTCTTTACCGCGCTTGCCGTGTCTCGGGACGTCGCGCTGGCCGATGGCGACACCATCTCGCTCGAGACCCAAGGCATGCTGGCCGACACGGCCGGCGGCCCGGTCCGTTACCACGTCTATGCACCGGACGGCGTGTTCGTCACCGGCTTTGCCGTGCCGCCCATTCCCATCGCCAATGGCCCCTCGCTGACCGAGCCATATGCGTTCTTCGACGCCACCTACAAAGGACGGCCCGTCCGCGTGCTGCGCCTGAAATACGTGACCGAAATCGGCGGCTTTTCTGGCCCGTTGACTGTCGCCGTCTGGCAGGCCATCGCGGTGCGCAGCGCCTTTGTCAGGGGGTTGGCGCTGCAAGCGCTTGCCGTGATCTCCGTCCTGATCCTGAGCACCGGCCTCGTGGTCTGGTTCGGGGTGAACTACGGCCTCAAACCCCTGATCGATCTCGAAGACGCGATCTCGCGCCGCTCGTCCGAAGACCTGAGCCCCATTCAGCGGCGCGTACCCGTTGAGGCGCGCGGGCTGGTCGACCGGCTCAACGCGCTGTTTGGTCAGGTCAGCGACACCCTGCAGGCCCAGGCGGCGTTCATCTCGGATGCCTCGCACCAGCTGCGCAACCCCATCGCGGGCGTGCGTGCGTTGGGTGAGGCGATCCTGACCGCCCGGTCGCTGGATGCGGCCAAGGCGCGGGCCGGCGATCTGGTCACCGCCGCCGAACAGGCCGGTGATCTGGCCGAAAACCTGATGACGCTGGAACGGGCGCGCGCGGGCCTTGGCACGGCACTGGCCCCCAGCGATCTGGCGCAGGTCCTGCGCCGCACCATCGCGGATTTCGAGGGGCGCGCCGCACGCAAGGGCGTGCAACTGCGCCTGACCGGCGCGGACGCGCGCGCACAAGTACCGATGGACACCACGATGGTTGAAGAAGCCGTGCGCAACCTCATCGACAATGCGCTGCTGCATGGCGGCCCGGGGCTCAGCGGCATCGCTGTCGCCCTCATCGGCGATCAGGATTGGCGCATCAATGTGACGGATGACGGACAGGGCGTGCCCGAAGGCGACTATCCCAAGATCCTCGCCCGCTTCGGTCAGGCCGCCCCTACTTCGGGCTCGGGGCTGGGGCTGTCGATTGCCGAGGCGGTCGCGCGCAGACATGGTGGCGCGCTCACCATCGATCCGGTTGGGACAGGCTTCAGCGTATCGCTACGCCTGCCCCGGGCGCAATAAGGGGGCGGGCCCTCTTCGCGCTCAGGTCGACCCCGCGCGGTGCACGCCGGGTGGGGGCATCGTGCACCGCGGTCGGGGCCAACATCTGATCATCAGGGGATCAGAACCTTGTCGATCACGTGGATCACACCGTTCGAGGCCAAGATATCGGCCTGAATGACGTTCGACTGTTCGACGCGGACACCGTTGCGGCCGTCGATATGCACATTGGCGCCGTTCACGGTCGAGACGCTCAGACGTTGACCGGCAAGGTCCGCGGCAAGTGTCTGACCGGGCAAAACGTGGTAGGTCAGGATGGCGACCAGTTGATCCTTGTTCTCGGGCTTGAGCAGGTTTTCAACCGTGCCCGCGGGCAGGGCGGCAAAGGCATCGTCTGTCGGTGCGAATACGGTGAAGGGCCCGGGGCTCTTGAGCGTATCAACGAGGTCAGCGGCCTGCACGGCAGCCACCAGCGTGTTGAACGACCCTGCCGCGACAGCGGTATCGACGATGTCGGGCGTGCCGCCCATCTCGGCGCAGGCGCCCAAAGCGGCGAGTGCGGCACCTGCCACGGTCAGTTTCACGAAAGAACGGCGTTTCATAATGTCTTCTCCTTGTCGGGATGTGCCGGGCGGCTCCCGCAGTCAGCTTGATAGTGGGATTATTTCCCACAAGTGGCGAGATGTCGCATCTGCGTGAGAAATCAAGCTTTGGTGTGGAAAAATTTTCCACTGCCTGTAAGTTTGCGTGATGAACAGTGGCGATCAATCAAGCGGATCTGGGGCATTCATGCGTGTTCTCAGGGGGTTACTGCGCCCCCTCGTCCGCACGATGATTGCGCGCGGGCTGACGGCACCCGTGGTCTACGGCCTGCTCAAGCGGGTCTATGTCGAAGTGGCCGAAAGCCACTTTGCCCTCGATGACAAGCCGTTGACCGACAGCCGCATCGCAATGCTCACCGGTGTGCACCGCAAGGACATCCGCACGATCCGCGCCGAAACCGACGATGGCGCCAGCCAAGCACGGCGCAAAAGCGCGCTGTTGGCCACGGTGATCGGGCAATGGATGACCAACCCGGATTTTCTGGACGACACCGGCGCCCCGCGCCCCCTGCCCCGCTCCGAGGATGGCTTTGACGCCCTGGTGCGCACGGTCAGCAAGGACGTGCGCCCGCGCACCGTGCTGGACGAGTTGATGCGCGGCGGCATGGTGGCCGACGGGCCCGACGGGCTGTTGAGCCTACAATCGCAGGCCGTTGTGGGCACCGGCAACACCGCGGATCGCGAGGCATTCTTTGCCGCCAACGTGGGCGACCACCTTGCCGCCGCGTCCGAAAACCTGCTGGCCGACGCGCCGCCGTTCTTTGAGCGCGCGGTGTTCTACAACCAGCTTACAGCAGCCTCCATCGACCAGATCGAAGAGACCGCGCGCCGCGACGCCCAAAGCCTGCTCGAAGCGCTCAGCCACCAGTCAAGCGCCCTGCGCCGCGCGCAGGACGACGATGACGACACTCCGCGCCAACGGTACCGCATGGGCATATATTTCTACCGCGAAGATACCGACGCTGCGCCAACGACCGACGACAAAGGGCAAGATACGCCGTGACCACCCTAGACCGACGCCAAGCCCTGGCCCTCATCGGCGCTGCGACCGTGGCAGGCTGTGCGCCTGCCCTCCAGACCGGTGTGATGGGCGATGACCCGTTCGAGGGCGGCATCGGTGGCACCGGCATCGTGGGCATGATGGTGGGGGCAGGCAGCGTCCTGATCAACGGCCTGCGGGTCGAGGTGCAGGATGCCACGCGCATCGTCGACAATGGCGGCATCGGGGGCACTGGCGCACTGGTCGCAGGCCGCGCGATGACCATCGTCGCGCGCGCCCGCCGAGACCGGCTCGAGGCGCAGCGCATCGAGGTGCAGGACCCGCTGGTCGGCGTTTTGCGCGGCACGCGCAGCGCGCTGAGCATCAACGGTAGCCCCGTGACGGTCGAGCGGGGCGCCATCGGCGGCACCCTGATCGGGCGCCGCGTCGCCGCCAGCGGCGTGTGGCAGGCAGACGGATCGTTGCGCGCCAGCCTCATCCGCCCCGCACCGGACCAGCCCGACAGTGTGTCGGGCACGATCATTGGCGGCCCAGCCACGGGCTGGCGTATCGGCCAGACGCCGGTCACGCCGCCGCGCGGTGGCAACCTGATCGCTGGTCAGTACGGATCGCTTTCGGGCAGCTTCGACGGCACCAGCCTCATGGCCCGCGCGCTGCGCCTCGGCCGCTTTCGCAGCGGCACATCGCTCAGCCAACTCGCGGTCGAGGGCTACCTCGAACCGATCGACACCGCGCCGGGGTTCCGCATCGCGGGCCTCGGCCACAGCTTTGCCCGCCAGTTGGACCTGGCACCGCTGGCACAAACCCGCGCCGTGTTCTTTGGCCGCTATGACGGGCTCTTTGCCGCGCGGCGCGCGGTGCCCCTGCCCGACGCCGTGGGCGGGCGGCGCAGCCTGCTGCGCCCGGCGGATGGCGAGGTTTTTGCCGCTGCTCTGAGCGGGTCAGGCGCCCGGCGGATCGGCAACCGCTGACCGCTATCGCCCCTAGGTTGATTTTGGACTCGCACTGCGGCCGCGCGCTCTTACATTGTAGCGCATAACAAAGCGGCACGCGGACGTCCCTCTGCGCCGCACCAGCCAGACACCAACGGGAGTTTAGCCATGAGCCTGAAGCTGAAACTGAACGGCGTCGACCACGAGGTGGACGCCGAGCCGGGAACACCCCTGCTGTGGGTGATCCGTGATGAGTTGAAAATGACCGGGACCAAGTTTGGCTGCGGGGTCGCCTCTTGCGGGGCCTGCACCGTGCATGTGGACGGCTTTCCGACCCGCTCGTGCCAGACCTATATCGAGGATGTCGAAGGGGCGGAAATCACCACTATCGAATCCATCGGCGACACGCCCCAGGGGGCAGCGATCCAGCAAGCCTGGGAAGAGTTGGACGTGGTCCAGTGCGGCTACTGCCAATCCGGCCAGATCATGTCCGCCGTGGGCCTGCTGACCGAAAACCCCAAACCATCGGTCGACGAAATCCACGACTACATGGACGGCAACGCCTGTCGCTGTGCCACCTATCAACGTATCCGTGCGGGCATTCAGCGCGCATCCGAAATCCTGGAGGGCTGAGCCATGACCGTGAACACATCCCGCCGGGGTTTCCTCAAAGGTGCCGCCGCTGCTGGCGCCGTCCTCGTTGTCGGCCTCAAACCCAATGGCGCGCTTGCCGCCGGTGGTGAGGCGGCCCAGATCAACCCGTTCGTCAAGGTCGGCGCCGATGGCCGCGTCATCGCGATCATCAAGCACTTTGAAAAGGGCCAAGGGCCCGCCACCGGTCTGTCCACGCTCATCGCCGAGGAAATCGGCGTGACGATGGATCAGATCGATTACGAATTCGCCCCGTCAAACCCAGAGGTTTACAACAACCTGGCCTTCGGTCCGTTCCAAGGGACGGGCGGGTCGACCGCGATGGCCAATTCGTTCATGCAGTATCGCAACGCCGGTGCCGCCGCACGCGCCATGATCCTCGAGGCCGCGGCAAGCGCCACGGGCACAAACGCCGCCGACCTCGACATCGTGGACGGCATGGTCACGGGTGCGGGCGATCCCGCGCCGCTCGGCGACTTCATCGCCGCTGCCGTGGCGCTGGAGGCACCGGCAGAGCCGATGCTGAAGACGCCGGACCAATGGCGCCTGATTGGCAATCCGGATGTCCGCCGCCTCGACAGCAGGATCAAGGGCAACGGCCAGGCCATGTTCGCCATGGATGTCCACCTGCCCAACCAGATGATCGCCATGCTTGCCCGCCCCCCGCAAACCGGCGGTCTCGTGGCCAGCTTTGACGACACCGATGCCAGGGCGGTCAAGGGGTTCATCCGCGCAGCCACCCTGCCGAACAACGCCGCCGTCGCCGTCTATGCCGAAAACACCTGGGCCGCGATGCAGGCGCGTGATGCGCTGCGCGTCGCATGGGATCTGTCCAACGCCGAAACGCGCGACAGCAGCCAGATCAAGGACGAGATCATGGCGGCCCTCGACGCGCCCGCCGAATTCAACGTCCTGAAAAACGAACCCGGCCCGATGGATCAAGCGGCCCAGGTGATTGAAAAGACGTTCTACTTCCCCCTGCTCGCCCATGCCGCGCTCGAGCCGCTGAACTGCACGATCGAGGCAAATGAAGACGGCGGCATCACGCTGCACGACGGTGCGCAAATGCCGACGGGGCCGCATATGGCGCTGTCCCAGATCTTCGAACTGCCGATGGACAAGGTGCGCATCAACACGATGCTCGCCGGTGGGTCGTTCGGTTGTCGCGCCACCCCCTCCGCGGACTATCAGGTCGAGGCCGGGCTGGCCTTTGTCATCACCGACCGCACCCGACCCGTGAAACTGGTCTGGAGTCGGGAGGATGACATGCGCGGCGGCTACTATCGTCCGGCGTTCGGCCACAAGGTCCGCGTCGGCCTGTCCGACAGCGGCGAGATCGTCGCCTGGGATCATCGCATCGCGGGCCAGTCGATCATGAAGGGCACCCCGTTTGAAAGCTTTGCCGTCCATGACGGCGTCGACAGCTCCTCGGTCGAGGGGGTGTCGGACACGCCTTACACCATCCCCGGTTTCCACGTGGGACTGACCGACACGAAGAAGGCGACCAGCACGCTTTGGTGGCGCTCTGTCGGGCACACGCACACCGCCTACGCGATGGAGGTCATGATGGACATGGCTGCCAACGCAGCCGGCCGGGACCCGGTAGAATTCCGCCTCGCCCATCTGGGCGACAGCGCGGATGCGCGCCGCAAGGCCGCAGTGTTGGAATTGGCGGCCGAGAAAGGCAACTGGGGCAACGCCCCCGCAGGCCGCGCGCAGGGTATCGCCGTGCACAAATCCTTTGGCAGCTATGTGGCCGAGGTGGTCGAAATCTCGGGCAATGCCGGCGACGGCGTGCAGATCGAAAAGGTGACCTGTGCCGTCGATTGCGGCATCGCGGTGAACCCTGATGTGATCAAGGCGCAGATCGAAGGCGGTGTGGGCTACGGCATCGGCCATGTCATGCGGGACGAGATCACGTTGACCGGCGGTGTCGTGGATCAGTACAACTTCCCCGACTACGAACCGCTGCGCATGCGCGACATCCGCGAGATCGAAACGCATATCATCGCGTCCGCCGAACCGCCCACCGGCATCGGTGAGCCCGGCACGCCGCCCTCGGCGCCTGCGCTGGCCAATGCCATCGCACAGACCGGACCGGTGGTCGGCGTCCTGCCCATGATCAACGACGGGATCGCCTTCGCCTGATCCGGGCGCAGTACCTTGCACGACCCTGCTGATCGGCGCTTAATGCGTCGATCAGGCAAGGGGACGAGGCGTGCCACAAATTTTGACGAACCCGTGGCGCGGCACCGGTCTGCTGCCTGATGCCAAGCAGCCCATCGCGGATGCCTCGGGCGTGGCCCGCTTGCTGACGCTGTGCCCGGCGCATGCCGAAACGCCGCTGTTGCACGCTCCGGATCTGGCACAGGCCTGCGGCATCTCCGCCCTGCACATCAAGGATGAACGTGGGCGTATGGGCCTGGGCAGCTTCAAGGCGCTGGGGGCCGCCCATGTGATCGCACGCGACGCAGAAGCAGTTGGCGACGGCCCATGGGATCAACGCCTTGCGGGTCGCACCTATGTCACGGCCAGCGCGGGCAACCACGGCCTGTCCGTCGCCGCGGGTGCCCGCATCTTTGGCGCCCACGCGGTCATCTACATCGCGGAAACCGTGCCCAACGCCTTTGCGTCACGCCTGGCTCGCTACGGCGCCCGCGTGATCCGCGAAGGGGTGGCCTACGAGGCCAGCATGGACGCCGCCGCGCGTTCTGCTGCCGATAATGGCTGGAGCCTGTTGTCGGACAGTTCCTGGGACGGCTACACCGAACCCGCACTGCGGGTGATGGAAGGATATACGCAGATGGCCGCCGAAACCGCGGCGCACATCCCAACACCACCGACGCACATCCTGTTGCAAGCCGGTGTGGGCGGCCTCGCTGCTGCCGTCGCCGCACACGCCCGCCAGATTTGGGGCGACGCGCCCCATATCATCACCGTGGAACCCGACGCGGCACCTGCCCTGATCGAGAGCATCCGCGCTGGCGCCTTGACCACGACAGACGGACCCGTATCCACAATGGGTCGTCTCGATTGCAAGACGCCCTCTTTGATTGCACTTGCGGGCCTGTCGCGTGATGCCGACAGCTTTGCCACCATCACCGAGGACGAGGCCGCCGCAGGCGTCGCGACCCTTGCCGAACACGGCCTTGGCACCACCCCCTCGGGCGGCGCGGGCCTCGCCGCCCTCATCGCGGGGCTCGACCTGCCACCACACGCACGCGTCTTGACCTTCCTCAGCGAAGGCCCGGAGGATGGCTGAGCCCTTGCTAATATTCCCGGATGATGAGTTTCGCGCCCGCACCGCGCAGCTTCAGGCCGAGATGAACGCTCATGACCTCGACGCGCTGCTCCTGACCACGCCTCAGGACGTCTTCTACACCACCGGCTTTCTCACCCGGTTCTGGGAAAGCCCGGCGCGCCCGTGGTTCGTCATCGTACCTGCCGCGGGCCTGCCCGTCGCCGTCATCCCGTCTATCGGCGCACCGCTGATGCAACGCACCTGGGTCGCGGACATCCGCACATGGGACGCGCCCAATCCGGTCGATGACGGCCTCAGCCTGCTGACCGACACGCTGCGCGACCTCAGGCTCCACCGTATCGGCGTGCCGATGGGGCTTGAGACCCATCTGCGCATGCCGCTTGCCGATTTTCACAGCCTGTCCAAGAGCTTCGATATCGTCGACGGCACCCCCGCTCTGCACCGCACCCGAGAGATCAAGAGCGAGGCAGAAATCGCCAAGATCCGCGACATCTGCACAATCGCCGGACGCGCCTTTGACCGGGTACCCGAAATCGCCCACGCTGGCGTGCCGCTCAACCAGGTGTTCCGCGACTTCCAATCCCTGCTGCTGCAAGAGGGTGCGGACTGGGTCAGCTATGTCGCAGGGGCCGCGGGCCCGGATGGCTATGCCGATGTGATCTCACCCGCCGCACCGACGCCGCTGCGGCCGGGCGATGTACTGATGCTGGACACCGGCGCCGTCCGCGACGGCTACTTTTGCGACTTCGACCGAAACGCCTTTGTCGGCACGCCATCCGATGCCGTACGCCGCACTCATGATCGCCTATGGCAGGCGACGGAAATCGCACTCGACACGCTGCGCCCGGGTATGCGGGCCTGCGACGCCCACCGCATCCTCAGCGGGCCGCTTGACGCGCCCGGCGCTGGCCGGCTGGGCCACGGCCTGGGCACCGCGCTCACCGAATGGCCATCCTTCACCCCGCACGACACGACGGAGCTGCGCGCGGGCATGGTGCTGACGCTCGAACCCAGCGCCCATGTGACCGACACTCACATCCTCGTTCACGAGGAGAACATCGTGCTGCGCGATCACGGGCCAGAGCTTTTGTCGCCACGGGCGCCCCAATTCGGCACCGTGCTGCGATGATGTATGCGGTCAAAGCTGCGACAACGCCTGCCCTTGGCCTCATCGTCTTGCGCGTGGATGAAACGATCGAACAGGACTTTCGCACGCTCATCCCGCCCGAGGCAGCGCGCCTGCATATCTCGCGCGTCCATGCGGGCGACGATCTGACCCCGGAAACGATCCACGACATGGGCACACAGCTGACGACTGCCGCCGCGCTCTTGCCGAAAGGCGCGGATTTCGACGTTGTCGGCTACGCCTGCACTTCCGCCACCGCGCAACTCGGCGCGGACGCGGTGCGTACGCACATTACCGCCGGCATCCGTGCGCGCCACGTCACCGACCCGCTCACCGCCGCGCTGGCGCAGATCAAATCCCTCGGCCTGCACCGCGTGGGCATCCTGTCGCCCTATACCCCGGCTGTTGCCGCCCCGATCCAGCGCGCGTTCCACGCCGCGGGCATTGCGGTGCCCGACACGCTGTCCTTCAACGAAAGCACCGAGGCGCGCGTGGCGCGCATCGACACCGCCGCGACCTACGCCGCAGCTGAGACACTGGCCAGGCGCAGCTGCCTCGACGGCCTTTTCCTGTCCTGCACCAACCTGCAAACGCTGCCGATCCTGCAACCGTTGGAAGCCGCGCTGAACATCCCCGTGCTCAGCTCGAACCAGGCGCTTGCCTGGCACATGACACAGCTTGCCGGGATCGACGTCAGAGCCGCACAATCTCAATCGGCACACCCAGCCGCCCGACGGTGATCACCCGTTCGTGCTGGGCCAGCATGCCGTCCTCTTCGGACCAGCTCGACCGGCCCGAAATCGCCACGCTGCTCACCGTCAGAATCGCCCGGCGCATCGGTGGGCAGTCCTGCCCGCCCCGCGCGTAGAATGCCCGCAATTCGTCCATCGTGTTCGAAAATTTGCCAACCAGCTTGCCGTTTTTCAGCTGGGCTGAATCCAGTTGCGACTTGGCCTCGACCAGCACCAGCCCATCCTGCGTCGATGACATCGCCACAAAATCCACGACGCGCCCGTCCTGCCCCGTAGGGTTGGCGCACACCATATTTTGCAAGGACCTGTCGTTAAGAAAGGGGCGCACACCCAGCGTCCCGGTCATGAACGACTGCGCGGCAATCTCCGATTGCGTGCTGACCGCATGCAATGATTGCAACGCGCCCTTCAGGCGCGACAGCGCCTCAGCCTCGAACTGCGCTTCGGACGCGGCGATAAACGCCTTGGGGAACACGCGATTGATCTCGGGATCACTGATCATAAAATCACCTTATGAAAACCTCTTCCGACATCTTCTACCACAGCCGCGCGGGATTCGTGTCAATGCATTGGGTGGGCAAAGTGGCGATCCCTCAAGGACTCGAACCCTGAACCTGCTGATTAGAAGTCAGCTGCTCTATCCAGTTGAGCTAAGGGACCGCTGGCCTTGTCATGCCGCAGCACCGCGCCCAGCGCAAGCGTTCAGAGCGTACGGGTCATGAAAACGCTCAGCGGGTCCTCGGCATAGGACCCGAACGGCGGGCAGTAGGAAAACCCGTAGGCCTCGTAAAGCGCGCGCGCCGGTGCAAACGCCGCCGCCGACCCGGTCTCGAGGCTCAGCCGCGCGAGGCTCTGCGCCCGCGCGGCATCGAACAGGGCCGACAGGACCGCCCGTGCCACGCCTCTGCCTCGCGCCTCCGCCGCCGTGTGCATTGATTTCAGCTCTCCATGACCCGGCCCAATCACCGCGAGCGCGCCGACACCCAACACCACCTCACCCGCCCGCGCGGCATAAAGCGTCACACCACGCGCCATCAGCGTGTCCGGCGTCATCACATGGCAGCTTTCCTCGGGCGAGGTTGCGTGCATCAGCTCGAAATGCCGCTGCAACAGCGCGGCGACCTGCGGCGTGTCCGGCGTGTCCGGGGCGACGGCTAGTGCGTCCATGCCCCGCGCCGGTTCGTGGCAAAGTTATCGCCATAGCCGCCGGGCCGAATGTTGGGCTTGCGCTTGTTGGGCTCTTGCACCACCGCGTCGATCCCGTGTTCCTTTGCGTAGTCCAACGCAGCCGCCTTGGTCTCAAAGGAGATGCGCACCTGGCTTTGCGTGTCCGCCGACGACGTCCACCCCATCAGCGGGTCCACTTCCCGCGCGGATGCCTGGGCGAAATCCAGCACCCAATGCTTGGTCTTGGCCGTGCCCGAAGACATCGCCGTTTTCGCAGGCTGGTAGATGCGTGCACGCATGCAAAGGCTCCTTGATCGCTGTTGGATATATGGAAAATTCGGTGGCATCTCGCAAGACGCGATTTGTCTCACACCGCGCTCGTGCCATATGTCGGTCATGCACAATGCCGCTCCCCTTGTCGACTGGATCCTGACCTCAGGCCGCCTCAAAGGGCTTGACGCGCTCACCCAAGAGCTGGGGCCACGGCTGCGCGCGGCGGGCGTGCCCGTGATGCGGCTGCGCATGGGCATGCGCACAACCCATCCGCTGGTCGCGGCGCTCAGCTATTTCTGGGATCCCGGCAACACCGCGCCCGACGATCAGACCCATGCGCCCCAAGGGATCGAACAGCGCGCAACCTATATCGGCAGCCCGATGGAGATCATTGCCACCAACAACACTCCGTATCGCCGGCGGCTCGACCAAACCTTGGGCGAGGACGATCACCTGATCCTGCACGAGCTTGCCGCGCGGGGCGCCACCGACTGGTACGGCACGCCCCTGCAGTTTTCCACAGGCACCTTCGGCATCGCCGTCTATGTGGGCGACGGGGCGGGTTTTGACGCCGATGACATCGCCTTGCTGAACACCGTGTCGAGCGCGCTGGCCCCCATCGTCGAAGCGCAACGTCACCTTCACCTCGCAACGGCGATCGCCACCAGTTACCTCGGGCACAGGACCGGCCATCGCGTCCTCGACGGCCAGATCACGCGCGGCGATATCGAAACAACCCAAGGCGCGATCCTCTTTTCCGACATCCGCGGCTGGACCGCCCTCAACGCGACACGCCCCGCGACCGAAGCGCTCGAGGTTGCGAACCGTTATTTCGAGGTGATCTCGGACGCGGTCGTGAACAATGGCGGCGAGATCCTCAAATTCATGGGCGACGGCGTGCTGGCCCTGTTCCCCGCCGACGGCACGCCACAAGGCCAGACCGAGGCCTGCCGTCAGGCGGTCGCTGCCGCCTACGCCTCGCACGGGATCGCGGCCCTGGCGGAGCTCACAGTGCCTTTCGGCATCGGCATCCACTTCGGCGAGGTGCTTTATGGCAATGTGGGCGCGCGCACACGGCTCGACTTCACCATCCTGGGGCAGTCCGTCAACATCGCCGCCCGGGTGGAGGCGTTTTGCGGCCGGCTCGACGCGCCCATCCTGGTCTCCGACACCGTGGCGCAGGCCGCAGGCGGGGACATGGTGCATGTGGCCACCCAACCGCTCAAGGGCGTGGACACGCCCATGGCGCTTTACGCTCCGCAACCTGTCGCGGCGTAATCCGTTCCCGCCAAGCCAATTGCCATTTCCTGACAGCAGCGCCCTTGCGCGTGCCCGCGACTGCGCCACATTAGCGGCATGGCCTATGCATACACCGATTCCGCCGAACCCGAGACCTACCTCGCCAACCCGGCCGAGGATGTCCGCACCCGCCTCAAGCTTGAGGGCGGCAAGCGTCTCACCATGCAGACGGAATTTCAGCCCGCAGGCGACCAGCCCACCGCCATCGCCGAGCTGAGCGCGGGCGTAAACGCGGGCGACCGCGATCAGGTGCTGCTGGGTGCAACTGGCACGGGCAAGACCTACACCATGGCTAAGGTGATTGAGGAAACGCAGCGCCCTGCCATCATCCTTGCGCCAAACAAGACGCTCGCCGCCCAGCTTTATGGCGAGTTCAAAGGGTTCTTTCCCGAAAACGCGGTGGAATACTTTGTCAGCTACTATGACTACTACCAGCCCGAGGCCTACGTGGCGCGGTCCGACACCTACATCGAGAAGGAAAGCCAGATCAACGAACAGATCGACCGCATGCGCCACTCGGCCACGCGGGCGCTGCTGGAACGCGACGACGTGATCATCGTGGCGTCGGTCTCGTGCATCTACGGCATCGGGTCGGTCGAGACCTACGGCGCCATGACCCAAGACCTGCGCGTGGGCAAGGAATACGACCAGCGCCAGATCATGGCCGACCTCGTCGCGCAGCAATACCGCCGCAATGATCAGGCGTTTCAGCGCGGATCGTTCCGGGTCCGCGGCGACAGTCTCGAGATCTTTCCCGCCCACCTCGAGGACCGCGCCTGGAAGCTGTCCTTCTTTGGCGAAGAGCTGGAGGCGATCACGGAATTCGACCCGCTCACCGGCGAAAAGGCCGGCAGCATGGAACACATTCGCGTCTATGCAAACTCCCACTACGTCACGCCAAAGCCGACGATGAACCAGGCCGTGATCAACATCAAAAAAGAGCTAAAGACGCGCCTCGACCAGCTCGTGAACGAGGGCAAACTGCTCGAAGCGCAACGGCTAGAACAGCGCACCAATTTCGACATTGAGATGCTCGAAGCGACAGGCGTCTGCAACGGCATTGAAAACTACTCGCGCTACCTCACGGGTCGCGCCCCGGGCGAACCGCCCCCCACCCTCTTCGAATTCATCCCCGACAACGCCATCGTGTTTGCCGATGAATCCCACGTCTCCGTCCCCCAGATCGGCGGCATGTACAAGGGCGACTACCGCCGCAAGTTCACGCTGGCCGAACACGGCTTCCGCCTGCCCTCCTGCATGGACAACCGCCCGCTGAAGTTCGAGGAATGGGACGCGATGCGCCCCCAATCCGTCTTCGTCTCGGCCACGCCCGCGTCGTGGGAGATCGAGCAATCGGGCGGCGTCTTTACCGAACAGGTCATCCGCCCCACCGGCCTTCTGGACCCGGTGGTGGAAATCCGTCCCGTGGAAATGCAGGTGGACGATCTGCTCGACGAGGTGCGCAAGGTTGCCGCCGACGGCATGCGCACCCTCTGCACCACGCTGACCAAGCGTATGGCAGAAGACCTGACCGAATACATGCACGAACAGGGCATCCGGGTGCGCTACATGCACTCGGATATCGACACGCTGGAACGGATCGAGATCCTGCGCGACCTGCGCCTGGGCGCCTTCGACGTGCTGATCGGCATCAACCTGCTGCGCGAGGGGCTCGACATCCCCGAATGCGGGTTGGTCGCGATCCTCGACGCGGATAAGGAAGGGTTCCTGCGCTCCGAAACCTCCCTCGTCCAGACCATCGGTCGTGCTGCTCGCAACGCCGACGGCCGCGTGATCATGTACGCCGACAAGATCACCGGCTCGATGGAGCGCGCGCTGGCCGAAACCAACCGCCGCCGCGCCAAGCAGATGGCCTATAACGAGGAACACGGGATCACGCCCGAGACGGTCAAGAAAAACGTCGAAGACGTGCTCGCCGGGCTCTACAAGGGCGACACCGATCAAAGCCGCGTCACCGCCAAGATCGACAACACCATGGCCGGAGGCAACCTCCAAGCCGTCCTCGACGGCCTGCGCGCCGACATGCGCAAAGCCGCGGAAAACCTGGAGTTCGAAGAAGCCGCACGCCTGCGGGACGAAGTCAAACGGCTGGAAACGGTAGACCTGGCGATTGCCGACGACCCCATGGCGCGGCAATATGCCGTCGAGAAGGCCGTGGACGACGCACAGAAAGCGTCGGGTCGCTCAACGGCCGGGCGGGCTGGTCAACGCGGTGGGAATGTGAAGCGGCGGAAGCGGTGAATACTCACACAATCAGCCATTTACCAAAACCCTTTGGTTGCGCCCGTTTCTCACTTGAACCAGTTCAGTCAATGCCCCACCCTCAGGAATGATCTGGCCCGGCACCTCCCACAAAAGGATAGTCGATATATAATAGTCACCATTCGCTACGTCTCTGAATTCGAAGTCACCTTCTGCATCGCAAGTTGTACGACGCTGCAACGCGCCAAATTCCGGCGGATGCTGGACTTGAGGTGCCATTATTGCAGGAATTCGCCCCCCGCGCACATCTCCAAATGCCCTAGTGATGAACTCTTTGGCATATGCGCCAGCAGGTATCAGTGCGACGTCGTTTCCTGCGCAAGTGACCACCCCACCGCTTCTTTGGCGAAGAAATGCTTGACCCGTGATTTGCGCACTTCCCGAACGATTAACAAAAGATACTTCAGAAGAATTAAAAGGTTCGTTCATTTCAATTGTTCCGCCGCATGCCGCAACGAAAAAAAACAACAACAAACTATTCAAAAACTTCATTTGGGGAACCCTTTAAATTCGACGCCGTTGAAAATCAACGCACCGCTTGATTAAGCCTTCAAAATGTACAGGAAGTAAAGACTCGCGGTGTCTTTGCCTATCCGAATTCCGAACTTAGCAGTCTACCTACCATACGATTGAAACGAACCGTATATCGGTGGGCCAATTGCCCACCCAACGGCCCATACAAGTCTTCCATAACCGCGCCAAACCATTCTGGGTCCACACACCACACCCATACATCCCCATGAATCGGCGAAAGTCGCCATCCAACGAACCGCCCGGCGGCACCGCCGGGCAGCGCCTGTTCGGGGCTCCACCCTTTCGCGGCTGAAACGGTCCGCTGGACCATCTCCGAGACGCCACTCCCCCCCAAGGCCACTATTGGCGAGAAAACACGCAGCACAAACGACATCCATGCTTTGACGCGACTACGCTGACCAACGCGGCCAAAGCGCCCTCCAGGTCGGACGCTGCCCTCATCACCTATTCCTAACACAAAAAACGCGACCCCCTTTCGGAGGCCGCGCCAAATCTTCAACCGTAAGGCGGGGTTCACCCCATCATCGGCTCACACCAGAGCGATGTTCACCGCACTCTCGCGCCCGTCACGACCTGCTTCCAGATCGAACGTCACCTTCTGGTTGTCCGCCAGACCGGTCGGGCCCGACCGTTCAACGGAGGAGATGTGGACGAACACGTCCTTGCTGCCGCCCTCAGGAGCGATGAAACCGAAACCTTTGGTGGTGTTGAACCATGTCACTGCGCCATTGGCCATATGATGTCTTCGTGCAAATTATACCGATCGTGGGCATGCAGCGGTCCAGCGTAGGCGTCTGCATTGGAGTCTGGTGGCAGGGAGCAAACACAGCATACAACAGAACGGCAATGTACGGTCACCCTGACCCGTCGGGCCCAAGACCATACGTGTTTACAACGCGGGCCCTTAACAAGCGCACGCTGCTGATCTACCCTCCACGCCATGCCCCTCACGTCCTTCGATCACGTCAACGTCCTCACCTCCAACCTCGTTGCCATGCAAACATGGTACGCGGAGGTGCTGGGCCTGCATGCAGGCCCGCGTCCGCCCTTCGACATTCCCGGGGCGTGGCTCTATCTCCGGGAGACGCCCGTCGTGCATCTGGTCGAGGTGGACAACGCCCCCACGGGCTATGACGGCGTGCGGATGGAGCACGTGGCGTTTCGCGGGCAAGGCTATGCGGGTTTTTGCGACACGCTCGCCACGCACGGGATCGAGCCGACGCTGGGCCATGTGCCGGGCACCGACATCGTGCAGGTCAACATCCACGACCCCGATGGCAACCATATCCACGTCGACTTTGACCTGAGTACCGAGCCTGCATGATCCGCGTCGCCGCCCTCTTGCTGCTCGCAGCGCCGGCACACGCGTGGGAATTCGCGCCCACGCCCATCTGCACCCTCAGCCACAGCGAAGGCGCGTCAGAGGTCGCCGTTACCTATGACCATGGTGCGCAGCTTTATGCCTTCGAGGTGACCAGTGCCGATGGTTGGCCCGCCGCCCCTGCCTTCTCCATCCGCTTTGACGGGGCGCAGCCGAACATCATCTCCACCACGCGCCACAGCACCGATGCCAACACGCTCACGGTCACCGACAGTGGATTTGGCAATGTGCTCGACGGGTTGGAGTTCAACAGCACCGCCACGGCCTTTACCCAGACAGCGGCGGTGACCGTGTCGCTTGAAGGGGCCGCAGCCCCGGTGCAGCAGTTCCGCGCCTGCGCAACTGCGATCACCTCCTAGAAATCAAAGATATCGTCCAGCATGTCGGCAAAGCCGCCCTTGCGCTTTTTGCGGCGGCGCGGTGCTTCGTCATAGTCCTGATAGTCCGGCTCAGCCTCATCGTATCCGCCCGGTGCGGCCGCCGGGGGCGGTGGGGGCGGCGCGTATGAGGCCGAACGCTCGATGATCTTGTCCAACTCGCCCCGATCCAGCCAGACACCCCGGCATTGCGGGCAATAATCGATCTCGACCCCGCTGCGATCTGCGATCACAAGGGCGGTTCCGTCGATGGGACATTGCATAGGTAGACCTCCGTTCAACTGACTAACCTTACATGGGGTCGCAGCGGCCCATTCGCCAGTCACCAGTGGCGGGTTGCCGCGTCCCCTTTGACAATGCCGGTGAGGTTGGGTGTGACCCAGCCGCCATAGAAATCGCCCGGCTGCGGCGTGACCCGCACATCGCCGACCCAGCAGGCGTCCATCAGGCCAGGATAGAAGGCCAGATACCCCTCGAGCGCGGCAAAACGGCTTGTGGGGCGCGCATAGCTCCAGCCGGCGCGGGTGGCGGTCTGATCGCCTGCCGTCACTGTCCAATAGGCGGCGGTGCCCTTCCATTCGCAGAACGACCGGCCCGGTGCCGGTGTTAGCGCGGCAAGCACGTCGCCGGGCGGGATGTAATAGGTGGGCGCGTGGTGCGTCTCGAGCACCCGCAGCGCCTGGGTTGTGTGCGCGACCACGCGTCCGCCCAGTTCGACGCGGATCTCCTGCGGCACGGGCTCCAGGGCCGGAGGACGCGGGTAAGACTGAACATTTTCTTCGGCTAGCTCCATGGCAAGGCAGATAAGGCGACAGGCTTCCACGACCAGCCTAACCAATTGTTAACCAAGGCCGGCGCAAATTAACCGCACCTTAAGGAGCGGAGATTTGCGCCTGATCCTCACCCTTGCCGCCCTGCTTTGGGCCACTGCCGCGCCGGGCGGCGCGTGGTTACGCGAGCAGGGCACGTGGTTTGTCTCGTCCTCCGTGCTGCAGGGTGCGGACGGGCAGTCCGACGGGGCGCTCTATGTCGAATACGGGTTCCGGCCCGGGCTGACGCTGGGCCTCAAGGCGGATGCGAACATGGTCGCGGGGCAGTTGGGGGGCGGATCCGGCTTTGTCTTTGCCCGCCTGCCCATCGCGACGGGTGAGCGTCCCTACAAGCTCGCCTACGAGCTTGGGTTGGGTGCCACGCTGGGCACCGAAACCGATCCGCTTGTGCGCACCGGGCTCAGCTACGGCCGGGGTATCAAATGGGGGGAACGGTATGGCTGGCTCGCCGTCGACGCCGCTGTCGAATGGTCGCTGGGTGATGCGCCGAACACCGCCAAGCTCGACACCACGCTCGGTCTCACGCTCACCGAAACGAACAAGGTGATGATGCAGGCCTTTGTCAGCAGCGCCGGGGGCGACACCAGTCTCACCCTCGCGCCGTCGTTTATCTGGCAGCCGCGGCCGAAACGGCCCAGCTACCAGATCGGGCTCGAAGCCGAACAGGGCGACGTCGCGCTCCGGCTCGGCCTCTGGCAACAGTTCTAGTTGTCCATGCGTACCGTGGCCCGGATCGACCCGCGCACCGCCGAGCCCCATTCCAGCGTAAACCGATCCTCGTTGGGCCCGTTCCGCCCACGCGCCACAGGTGCCTGAAATTGCTTGACGTTGGAGGTGTTGCGAATGTCCCCCGTCGCCACGACCGCATCGACAAACCGGCAAAAGCTCTGGAACGGCAAACGGTTGTTGGTATCGATCGTCCAGGTCTGGGCATTGGAGTTCTGGGTAAAGTCGATATGCAGCGGATTGTGCGCCTGCTCGTCTACGTTGTGGTAAGAGTTGCCAGCGAAATACACGTCCTTGTTCCGGCTGTGATCCAGATCGGCAAAGCTCGTGTCGACCGTCTCGGCCCGCGCAATCGACCCGTTGATGCTGCGGAACCGATTGCCCGTGACCGCCACACCATTCAGGAAATGCCCCGCGGCATAGGGCTTGATCACGATATAGGTGAACCAAGGCGCGACGTCCCCGCTCAGATAAACGTTGTCCGCAATGGTCAGCGAACTGAAGGAAAAGCCGCCCGTAAACGCAGGCGTCGCATCCCGCTCGTTCGTCCACTCGATAAAGCAGTTGTCGACGTAGTTGCCCGTGAGCATCGAGGCCGAGAAGTTCTCCTGCAGGATGATCCCCGCCGTGCGCACACCGTTCGGGACGTTGTCCCCCTGAAAAAAGTGGTTGCCGGAAATCAGGTGGTTCTGCCCACCCATCACGGCCCAGTGGCGAAAGCGCGTCGCGCGGCAATCCTTGATCTTCACATCATTCGCGTTGACGTTCATGCCGATGCTGACACGGTCCGCCACGTCCAGCGGTTCTTCGGCCGACAGGAACTGGCAGCGATTGATCAGCATGCCCTGGCAGCCCTGTCCGATCGACGTAATGCCACGATCCTTCGGGCGGCTGAAATAGCAGTCCTGGAACTCCTTCACCGGGCCACCGGGCGACAGCAGCACGGCGCTGCACTTGCCGTTGCACTGAAACTCGATGTCGCTCATGATGAACAGCGACAGGCTGGCAAAGCCCGAGAAATCCAGCAGATAGTCGAACCGGCGGAACGTATAGACCTGCGTGCCCTCGGCATCATACAGCGGCGCGCTCAACTCGATCTCTTGCGCACCCACATTCTTCGACCGCACATAGATCTCGCGGCCCACGCCATTGCCCTCGACCAGCGCACCAACGGGCACATTGGCCACGTTCGTGACGTTGGTCAGCTTGCGCGCATTCGACGCCGCATAGCGCGCCTGGCTCGTCGCGACGACCGTCGACCAGTTGTCGCCCACCGCCTCGATCTGCCCGTTTTTCACCACACGCCGCGTGGCAAAGGTGGTGCGGTTGGGGACAGCGGCCTGCATATCGATCGGCTCGGTCAGCGCAATCCGGCGCCCCTCCATGTCGAGGCTGTCATGATCCGAATTGTTCAACAGCGCTTGAAACGCTTTCTTGAACCCCAGAACCTCGTCGCCAAAGGCATCGATATAGGTGGGCAGATCGTAGTTCTTGCGGATCAGCAGCATGCGATTGTCGGGCATGGTGACCGTGCCTTCGAACCGAACCTTGTTGTTGAACGCCACATCGCTGTTCAGGCGGAAAGTGCCTTCGGGCACCAGCACCGTCCGGCCATTCGCTGCCGCATCGGCCGCGTCAAAGGCCGCGCTGTCATCCGTCGTGCCATTGCCCACCGCGCCATAGTCGCGGACGTCGACAACCGAAACCAGGTCGCTCAGAAAGACCGAGCTGATGTCCTCGATGATCAGGTCATCAATGCGCACCACGCCGCCATTCGGGCCCGTCAGGTCGATCCCGAAATGGCCATAGACCGGCTCCGTGCCCCAGACCAGATCGACACCGCTGCGATTGCCCGCACCGACGATGGCCGACACTTCGACTACCGAGCCGTAAGTGGTCAGCGTCACCGCGTCCCCCGCGGTCCCCAACCCGCCAACCGACGATCCATTGGCACGCGCGGCAAAGCCTGCGATGCGCACTGTCGGCAGGTTGCCCGCAATCGCCTTGATCCGCGCCGTCACGCGCAGATAGCACCCCGGTAGCAGTGGCGTCTGCCCCATGTAGCGCAGGCGCGTGGTGCCCGCGGTCTTCTGCAGTTCCAGACAACCGCCAAAGTCCTGATCCGCAGGCACAAACGCCGCGTTCGGCGCATTGTCATAAGTGTCGGAACCGGGCGTTCCATCACCGCTCGACCAGACATCCAGACCGTTTGCAAAGGCCGGCGGCATCAGCAGCACGCCATCAGTGATCGCTTTGTTCATCCAAAAATCCCTTTTGTCACAGAGGTGTGGCGCCCGTATCGCCGCCTGTCGCACCCAAGGCCGGGCACCCAGCCCTCGCGGTAGGGGGAAGTATCAACAAGTCCTTAATGGGACGTCAGACCAACGCACGCCGCACCGCGCGCGACGGCAACAGCCGCACGCAAGCAAAGGATCAGTAGATGTCCGATGAGATGCCAGCGGCATCGCGCATCAACGAAGGGGCAAGTGACCGCTGCGATGCAAACTCATGTGATCGTTATCGCCCAAGATGTCAGCCACGCTGCCATCCCAAACCGACCTGACACTGCCAATGAAGTGATCCAAGAACCGGTCCGAGCAGCCCCTTGCGTTGAATACGCGCAGCGATTGCAACTGGCATCGACTGCCTCAGCGCGCGAAGGAGAATCCGCGGGCAACCCCAGTCGCACAATGGAATACAGCCCATCTTCCAAACGAGGCCGTACGGATCAAGGCCGAACCGGTATCATCCAAAGCGTTACGGCAATGCACCGTCACACGACCTCTCCCGCATCCATCCGTTCCAGAAACGCGGCGGCATCCGCCAGCACCGTCTCGCGCCGGTCCTCATCCATCCGATCCCACGTGCGATACATGTTCCCCATGCGCGCATTGTTGGAAAACCG
>ERZ1740067.764-NODE-764-length-24408-cov-41.876976_pt1 | contig 24408 bp, 25 predicted proteins | sample MGYA00581736_ERZ1740067 | MGnify/ENA primary metagenome ERZ1740067 (study PRJEB43018, sample SAMN04849236) | marine metagenome | isolation source: floating plastic debris | place: Pacific Ocean | collected 2008-08-27 | study: EMG produced TPA metagenomics... | reverse complement strand
AAACGCCCGGCTGAACATGCCGCCCGTCATCCCGTGTCCAAAGTTTCATAAACCCTTCACCTCCGCAGCCAAGAAACGCCCAAAGAGGTCGGAGTGTGACTGCGGCATGGCACGCCGACTGCAATCACAACGGGCCTCACTCCAGCCTCGCCTGCCTGACGCCATACGAAGCGGTCAAAGGAAGACCAAAACCTGAACAGAGCTAACTTACAAACGCGCACTCTCAGCGGAGCAGGTCAAATTTTAACAAGTCTTCACGCTTCTCGCGTCTCAGCTTTTTGATAAAGACGGGACAAGATCAAATGCGCAAAAAGCTGCTGCGCGAGCAACAACCAGCCGTTTGGAAGTCCTTATGATTAGAAGCAGCGGTTCGCAGTTAGCTCCAACCTTTGTATCTGCCCACCGGCAAGCCAGCGCACCTCACCCATGTCTGGTTGCGATACCATTACAAATCCATCAACAGCCGTCTTGGATCCTCAAGGGCTTCTTTCACGCGCACCAAAAACGTCACGGCGCCCTTGCCGTCAACGATCCGGTGGTCGTAGCTGAGCGCGAGATACATCATTGGGCGGATCTTGATCTCTCCACCGATCACCATCGGGCGGTCCTGGATCTTGTGCATGCCAAGGATTCCAGATTGGGGCGGGTTTAGAATGGGTGAACTCATGAGCGAGCCGTAGACGCCGCCATTTGAGATGGTAAAAGTGCCCCCCTGCATCTCGGCCATGCTCAGCTTGCCGTCGCGGGCGCGGGTGCCCTTTTCGGCAATGGCCTTCTCGATCGCGGCGAAGGACATTGAATCCGCGTCGCGGATTACGGGCACGACAAGTCCCTGGGGCGTGCCTGCGGCAATGCCCATGTGGACGAAGTTTTTATAGACCACATCGGTGCCGTCGATCTCGGCATTGACTTCGGGTACTTCTTTAAGGGCATGACAGCATGCCTTGGTGAAAAAGGACATAAAGCCTAGACGTACGCCGTGCTTCTTTTCAAAAAGATCTTTGTATTCCTTGCGGAGCGCCATCACCTCGGTCATGTCAACCTCGTTATAGGTGGTGAGCATCGCAGCGGTGTTCTGCGCATCCTTGAGACGGCGCGCGATGGTCTGACGCAAGCGCGTCATCTTCACCCGCTCTTCGCGGGCGGCGTCATCCGCAGGCACCGGGGCGCGTGGAGCGGAGGCTACTGGTGCCGGTGCCGGTGTTGCGCTGGCAGAAGCGATGGCTTTTGACACATCCTCTTTCATAACGCGACCGTCGCGGCCCGTGCCGGTGACCGCATCGCGCGAGATGCTTGCCTCGGCCATGGCTTTCTTGGCGGAGGGCGCATCTTCCACGTCATGGCGCGCGCCGCCGTCACCGGCAGATGCCTGATAACTTTTGGTGGGTTCCGAACTGCCCTGAGCTTTGTTCGTCACCGTACCGGACGCCGAGAGTTCGGCCAGTTTCGCGTTTGCATCGACCGTTGTGCCCTCGGGCGCGATGATTTTTGACAGAACGCCGGCGGCAGGGCTGGGCACCTCGACGCTGACCTTGTCGGTTTCGAGCTCGCAGAGCATTTCGTCCTGTGCAACGCTGTCGCCTTCGGCCTTGAACCAGGTGCTAACCGTCGCTTCGGTCACGGATTCACCCAGGGTCGGTACCATAACATCGATGCTGCCGCTGCCGGGTTGTGCGGCTGGTTCGTGGGTGGGCGTGGAGTGGGCCGGGGCAGCATCCGCTTTCGCCTCTTGCACTTTGGGCGCTGCCGTGCTGCCCGCGTCGCCTTCTGAAATCGTGGCGAGCAGCGCGTCGACCCCGACGGTTTCGCCCTCTGCCGCGACGATTTCGCCTAAGGTGCCCGCTACGGGGCTGGGCACTTCGACGGTGACCTTGTCGGTTTCGAGCTCGCAGAGCATTTCATCGACCGCGACGCTCTCGCCGGGCTGTTTGAACCATGTGGCAACTGTGGCTTCGGTGACGCTCTCGCCCAAGGTTGGCACGCGGACTTCGGTGGACATCGCTTAGTTCCCTTCGATGGTCAGCGCTTCGTTCACGAGCGCCTCTTGTTGTGCTTTGTGCTGGCTGGCCAGGCCCGTGGCAGGCGAGGCCGAAGTTGCGCGGCCGATATAGCGGGGGCGCGTTTCCTTGGCTTTGATCCGGCTTAGGACCCATTCGATATTGGGTTCGATAAAGGTCCAAGCGCCTTGATTCTTGGGTTCTTCCTGGCACCAAATCATCTCGGCCCCCTTAAAACGTTCCAGCTCTTTGACAAGGCTGATCGCGGGGAAGGGGTAGAACTGTTCGATCCGAAGGAGGTAGACGTCGTCGAGCGCGCGGGCATCGCGTTCTTCGAGCAGATCGTAATAGACCTTGCCCGAACACATGACCACGCGCTTGATCTTCTTGTCGGACACAAGCGTGTTGTCCGAATTGCCCTGTTGCGCATCGTCCCATAGGACCCTGTGAAAGCTGCTGCCGGTGGTGAAATCCTCGACAGTGTTGACGGCAAGCTTGTGACGCAAGAGCGATTTCGGTGTCGTCAGGATCAGCGGTTTGCGGAAATCGCGATGCAATTGGCGGCGCAGGATGTGGAAGTAGTTCGCTGGCGTCGAGCAATTGGCGACAATCCAATTGTCCTGGCCGCACATTTGGAGGAACCGTTCCAACCGCGCTGATGAGTGTTCTGGCCCTTGCCCTTCATAACCGTGGGGCAGAAGGCAGACGAGACCCGACATGCGGAGCCACTTTGACTCCCCCGAACTCACGAACTGATCGAACATGATCTGCGCACCATTGGCAAAGTCGCCGAATTGCGCTTCCCAGAGGGTCAGCGCGTTCGGTTCAGCGAGGCTGTAGCCGTATTCGAAGCCCAACACCGCGTATTCCGACAGCATGGAGTCGATGACTTCATAATGTGCCTGACCGGGGCGGATGTGATTGAGTGGGTAGTAACGCTCTTCCGTTTCCTGATTGACTAGGCCGGAATGGCGCTGGCTGAACGTGCCGCGCGTACTGTCCTGCCCGGCGAGGCGGACAGGATAACCTTCAGTCAGAAGGCTTCCAAAGGCGAGCGCTTCGGCCGTGGCCCAGTCAAAGCCGGTGCCGGTCTTGAACATCTCGCCTTTCGCCTCAAGCAAGCGACCGACTGTTTTATGAAGCGGGAAGCCATCTGGTGCGGACGTCAGCGTATTGCCGATCTGGTCGAGCGTCTCTTTGGCGATTGCGGTCTCGCCACGCTGGTAGTCTTCCTTGTTGCGATCGAGATGCGACCATTTCCCATCCAGCCAGTCGGCCTTGTTGGGTTTATAATCTTTGCCCGCCTCGAATTCCTCGTTCATATAAGCTTGGAAAGCGGCTTTCATATCTTCGATTTCGCCTTCGGGGATCAGTCCGTCGCGGACGAGGCGCTCCGTATAAAGCGTGAGCGTTGTCTTATGCTTCTTTATCCGCTTGTACATCACCGGGTTGGTAAACATGGGCTCATCGCCTTCGTTGTGACCGAAGCGACGGTAGCAGAAGATGTCGATGACAACGTCCTTGCGGAACTTCTGACGGAACTCGGTTGCAACCTTGGCGGCGTGCACCACAGCTTCTGGATCATCGCCGTTCACGTGGAAAATCGGTGCCTCAACCACCAAAGCGTTGTCGGTGGGGTAGGGGGAGGAACGCGAGAAATGCGGCGCGGTTGTAAACCCGATCTGGTTGTTGACAACGATGTGCATCGTTCCGCCTGTGCGGTGGCCGCGCAGACCTGAAAGCGCGAAGCATTCAGCCACGACGCCTTGGCCAGCAAAGGCCGCATCGCCATGCAGCAGGATGGGCATGACCGCCGTGCGGTTTTGATCGCGAAGCTGGTCCTGTTTCGCGCGGGCCTTGCCCAGGACAACGGGATTAACGGCCTCAAGATGCGAGGGGTTTGCTGTAAGGCTTAAGTGAACTTCATTGCCGTCGAATTCGCGGTCTGACGATGCACCGAGATGGTACTTTACGTCGCCAGATCCGTCTACCTCGTCAGGTTTGAAGCTGCCGCCCTGGAATTCGTTGAAGATCGCCCGGTAGGGCTTGGCCATCACATTGGCCAACACGCTGAGGCGACCCCGGTGCGGCATGCCAATGACGATGTCCTTGAGGCCAAGCGCCCCTCCGCGTTTGATGATCTGCTCCATCGCAGGGATCAGCGCCTCACCCCCGTCAAGGCCGAAGCGTTTGGTGCCCATGTATTTGACATGCAGAAATTTCTCGAAGCCCTCGGCCTCGACCAGCTTGTTCAGGATCGCCTTGCGGCCCTCGCGGGTGAACTGGATCTCCTTGCCAAAGCCTTCGATCCGTTCCTTGAGCCAACCGGCCTCTTCCGGGTTGGAGATGTGCATGTATTGCAGGGCGAAGGTGCCGCAATAAGTGCGTTTGACGATGGCGATGATCTCGCGCATGGAGGCCAGCTCAAGTCCCAGCACCTGGTCGATGAAGATCGGCCGGTCCATGTCGGCTTCGGTGAAGCCATAGGATTTCGGGTCAAGCTCGGGGTGGGGTGTCTGATCGCGCATTCCAAGTGGGTCAAGATCGGCCACGAGGTGCCCCCGGATCCGGTAGGCCCGGATGATCATGAGCGCGCGGATGCTGTCGAGGACGGCGCGTTTGATCTGGTCATCGCTGACCGCGACGCCTTTTTCCTGCGCCTTGGACTTGATCTTGTCGCCTGCCGCTTTCGCCTCGACCGGTTGCGCCCATTCCCCGGTCAGGGCCTGGGTAAAGTCATCGCCGGGCATTGGCGGCCAATCGGCCCGCGCCCAGCTTGGGCCTTGCGCCTCTTGCTTGACGCTGATCTCGTCATCTCCCATGGCCCGGAAAAACGCCTGCCACGCCTCATCCACCGCGTTCGGATCGTTGGCGTATCGCGCATACATCTGTTCAAGATATTCCGCGTTGTGCCCCTGCATGAAGGAGGAGGCATGAAACTGGTCGTTGGCTGGGTGGTCGGTCATGGGGGTTACCTCTGTTGGGTTGGGACCCGTGTCGTCGGTGATGGGGGCAATAGGGTCGCGCAAACGACGCATAAAAACCCGATGTAGAGTATGTAAAGCAAAGGAATAATGGGCCCGTAATTCGGCAAAACACCTATTGCTTGCACAGCGAGAAATAGGCCGGACGTGATGATTGCAGGCCGCCCCCTAAATCCAGCATAATTTAGTCTCCTGGCTGCCAAGGCAGGTATAGGAAAGAAGATTAAGATGTTTTTGGCCACTTCGCCAAAGTTGATGCTTTGGATGGAACCGACCTTCTGTTGGACACCAAGCAGGTATAGAAGTGCTTCGTCCGCCAACATCAACAAGAACAGCCAACCTACGAAGCCCCAAAATTCCCAACGGCTCGCATGACCGGAAAAATTCAACCAATTCGCATATCCCTTTGCGATTATCTGGCCGAATGATGCAGAGTTTCCGTTCATTCGCATGAACCTTGAGCGTCTTGAGCGAGGCAACATCCGGAGCTTTTCTGCATGATACAACAATTGCTTTTGTTTCGCTGCTCAGTTTGCTGCTGCGTGATATCAAGCTGGTTGATCGACATCACCCCTTGATCGCCTCCATCACCGCCTCGCCCAGTGTTGCGGGGCTGTCGGCGACCACGATGCCAGCGGCGCGCATGGCTTCGATCTTGTCCTCTGCGCCGCCTTTGCCGCCTGCGACGATGGCACCTGCGTGGCCCATGCGGCGGCCCGGAGGGGCTGTGCGGCCTGCGATGAAACCGGCCGTGGGTTTCCAACGGCCGGCCTTCTTCTCGTCGGCGAGGAATTGGGCGGCATCTTCTTCAGCTGATCCACCGATCTCGCCGATCATGATGATGCTTTCCGTTTCGTCATCCGCCAGGAACATCTCAAGCACATCGATATGCTCGGTCCCCTTGATCGGGTCGCCGCCGATGCCCACCGCACTCGATTGGCCCAACCCCATATCTGTTGTCTGTTTCACGGCCTCATAAGTAAGGGTGCCCGAGCGGCTTACCACACCCACGCTCCCGCGCTTGTGAATGTGGCCGGGCATGATGCCGATCTTGCAGGCGTCGGGCGTGATGACACCGGGGCAGTTCGGCCCAACCAGACGCGAGGACGAGCCTTCGAGCGCGCGCTGCACCTTCATCATATCCAGCACCGGTATGCCCTCGGTGATGCAGACGACTAGCGGCATCCCAGCGTCAATCGCTTCGAGGATCGAGTCGGCTGCAAAGGGCGGTGGTACATAGATGACGGAGGCGTTGGCCGCGGTCTGATCCATCGCTTCATGGACGGAATTGTAGACCGGCAGATCGAGATGGGTCTGGCCGCCTTTGCCCGGTGTCACCCCGCCGACCATCTTCGTGCCATAGGCAATCGCCTGTTCGGTATGAAATGTCCCTTGGGAGCCGGTGAGGCCCTGGCAGATGACTTTGGTGTTTTCGTCGATGAGTACGGCCATGCTTGTCCCTTTGGTCGTTATCCTGGATAGCTCATCGACACCTGAACGGTGCCGGGCTTTTCGTATCTGTGATTGGTGCCGATGGTTCTGGTGCTGATGATCAGCGGTAGGCCATCCGCGCGGCGTACCGACCATTGGGTCGGGCTGTTAATTTGCGCATTCGGAAACTGGCGCAAAATGGTCTGTTGTACGATCGCGGCTGCTGCGGTCTCGGGCATGTGTGTTGTCAGAACCGAGCAGATCCCAGCGATCCGGTCCGGTGCATCGACCGTTGCACGCGCGGTTTCGGCGGGCGCATCAAAGAAGTGATCGACGCCGCGATGCACACCGTACGAATTGATGCCGCGATCCACACCGCGATAGGCAAAACCGGCTTGCGAGAAAGAGGCATTCGGAAGATTTCGGGCGATCATCACGTCAAGGCAGCGATCTGTTGCGAGCGCGAAATTCATCCGGGCAGCTTCGTCAAACGTCTGGGCGCGGGGCAGGGTGGCGATCAGAGTCAGCAGGCCTACGCCAAGGGCGAGGTTCACTTGCTGGAATCGTGTCATGCGGCCCCCTTGTGCAGAAGCACGGTGATGTTGTCGTCGAACGGTAGGGCGACCTTGTTTATCAGCGTCAGGCCGAAACCGGCGCGTTTTATGCAGTCGCGCAGTGTATCCAGCGTGAAGTAGTTGACATGATCGGGATATCGGAAGCCGCACCATTTGGGTCCGATGATGCGCCGGTTGAGGCTACCGAAATTTGGCACACGGACGAAGACTTTGCCATCGGTCTTGAGAGCACGGTGCGCCCCTTTGAGAACGCCCATCACATCGGTTTCGTGTTCGAGATAGGAATGCATGATGATCCCATCGAACTGGCCTTCATTGAACTTCCAGATCGCCTCGGCGCCCGGTCCATGGATGCAGTAGCCTCCCCTCTCGCGCATGTTCTTGTCCGCGATGGCGTGAAGCGCGTTGGAAAGCTCGATCCCGTAAGGCGTCATCGGCGGGATGGCCCGCATAAGCGCGCCGCAACCGATATCGAGAACATGACCACCCCTGAACCATTTGCGCAGCCGTTCCTGTTTGGACCGATGTGTCAGGCCAAGTTTCTGTCGCAGCACGCGGAGGGCAGGGGAGAGCTTGGTGGAACCGCCCTTCCTGGTCTTGGCCTCATAGGTCGCTTCCCAGGCGAAATCCTCTTCCAGCGCTTTGTATTCAACGGGGTTACGCAGATAGGTCAGATTGCAACCGCCGCACCGGACAACTTGCCATTCGTCAGGTGAATAGGCGTTCCAAGGCGTGCTTGCCTCAGTGCCACAGGTTGGGCAGGGGCGATATGGGGCAGGGGAGAGCATTCCGGTGGCGCTACCCTCGTTGTTCCACATATGCTTCAAAGTAATAGTTGCCCCATCCAACGACCAGCCGTGTGAGTGCGCCCGATTTGGGCAGGACCCCATCAATGTAATAATGAAACGAGGCGCTTTCTGGGTCGATAGCTCCCGGCGTATCGCCACCAGCGAAGGCGGCAACAGGAGACTGGCCTCCTGTGGTCATCCATCCCGGTTGCGCATTGGCATATGCCAGAAAAGCCTCAGCGGCGGCAGCGGTTGCTGAGCGTCCGAAATTAGCAGAGGTAAAGGCGCAGGTGATCAGCCTTTTCTGGCCAGCAGCGCCAATCTCAATTTCAATTTCTGCCCCAGATAGTGAATCCGTACCCAATGCAAACAACGCCTGCCCGTCCGGTGTCGTCGCGCTTTGAGCGACAATATCTGACCCTGCATCCCGACTTGCGTTCAGAAAGGCCTGTGGGTCGCTCAAAGCCAAATCGCAGTGGTCTACGTATCGCTGAACCGCCAGTTCCACACTTTGACGCATATCGGCGTGCAACGATAAGGGGCTGCATGCCAGCCCTGCTATCAGAGTGGTCGCAGTCGAGATGCGCCGCACCGGATCAGCCCTTAACCGCCTTTACAATCTTTTGGGCTCCATCTTTCAGATCGTCCGCCGCAATCACGTCCACATCCGAAGAATTGATGATCTCTTTGCCCTTTTCGACATTCGTGCCTTCAAGGCGCACGACGAGGGGTACCTTGAGGCCAACCTCTTTCACGGCTGCAATTACGCCCTCGGCGATCACGTCGCAGCGCATGATGCCACCGAAGATGTTGACGAGGATGCCTTTGACGTTCGGATCAGAGGTGATGATCTTGAAGGCCTCGGTTACTTTTTCCTTGGTCGCACCGCCGCCCACGTCGAGGAAGTTGGCAGGCTCGGCCCCATAAAGCTTGATGATGTCCATGGTCGCCATGGCAAGACCCGCGCCATTGACCATACAGCCGATTTCGCCATCCAGCGCAATGTAGTTGAGGTCGTATTTCGACGCCTCCAGCTCTTTGGGGTCTTCTTCGGTTGTGTCGCGCAATTCCGAAACGTCGGGATGGCGGTAGACCGCATTGCCGTCAAAGCCCATCTTCGCATCGAGGCATTTCAGATCTCCGCTATCGCTAACGATCAGCGGGTTGATTTCAAGCATCTCCATGTCTTTTTCGATGAACATCTTGTAAAGCGTGCTCATAAGCGCGACGCATTGCTTCACCTGCTTGCCTTCCAGCCCCAACATGAAGGCAATGCGGCGACCGTGATATGCTTGGTAGCCAGTCGCGGGATCCACGCTGAAAGAAAGAATCTTTTCGGGCGTCTCGGCCGCAACTTCTTCGATGTCCATGCCGCCCTCGGTCGAGCAGACGAAGCTTACACGGGAGGTCTGGCGGTCCACAAGCAGGGCAAGATACATCTCGGTCTCGATGCCCGAGCCATCCTCGATGTAAATGCGGTTGACCTGCTTGCCTGCGGGGCCAGTCTGATGGGTGACAAGTGTCCGGCCCAGCATCTTCTTCGCTTCCTCTGCGGCTTCCTCGACCGACTTGGCCAGGCGCACGCCACCTTTGTCTCCTGCGTCCGCCTCCTTGAAGGATCCTTTGCCGCGCCCGCCCGCGTGAATCTGCGCTTTCACGACCCAAAGCGGTCCGTCCATTTCGCCGGCGGCGGTCTTGGCTTCTTCCGCCCGTAGAACAACGCGCCCGTCAGAGACCGGGGCCCCATAGCTGCGCAGAAGGGCTTTGGCCTGGTATTCGTGAATGTTCATGAAATGCGGTCCCGTTTGGCTGTCGTTTTGTCTGGGTATACGGAAGTATCCCAGTGGTCTGTAAACGAAATATTGCCGCAGGGCAGGGTTTTGCGCGGAAAAATGGATTTTGTGATCACACCAAAAAACGTGTGATCACAAAATAGTCTGGGACGAGCACAGAGTTTCGGGAATCACGCCTTGTGATCCCAATCAATTGAAGAACAGAACAAATCCAACGGTGTTCCCAGTCGTCATGTTGCGAGAGTTGCGCCAGCTTCCCGCAGAGATGAGGGGGCCTTTCGCAGCATATGGATAAGCCACTTTTCCATGAACCCAGTCGACAAGGTCGAGAGAGCTTGGTGCTTCAAAGTAAACGGAAAGGTCAATCCCGGAACCGTCGAGCAGGAGCGGGTGTGGTATCAGCAGATGCCCCTCGATCAAATCGGATGCATCATTCAAAACGTCGGCACAGGCCGCACTTAGCTCAGCGGGTACGGTGACCCCTATGGCCGGACTTTGCTGCGTGTTCGGGATCTATTCGCGATCATCGTCTGTTTCGCGATCTACGGAGTCCCAAAATGTCTGGTTGTTGGACAGCATAAGGCGAAAGTGGTCGCGCGCAGACAGCATATATTGGGCTTCCGGCTTTTGAAGAAGTGCGGACAAGAGCGTGTACAACGCATCAACAATATCGATGGCGTCCTCATCAACCGGTCGACGGCTGGCAGGTGGATCTTGCAGTTTGCTTTCGGCAGATCGGATTTGAGCTCTCAAAACGTCGGCCTTTCGGAACAATTGAGTGCTTTGCCCGATTTGTGCTGAGATTGTCTCTTCCAGTTCGCGAAGCTCGCTCTCCACGGTTTTTCGTTGTTCATTTGAGGTTGCGTCGCCCAGCACATCTCTGATTGCACGTATTCGACTATCTGGAGCATCCGCCAGATCACGTACTTCGGAGCGCATGCTTTCGTTCTTTGCCAGATCCGCTTTAAGGCAGACGATATCAGCCTGCAGGGCGTCTTGATCATAAATATTCTCGGTCGCCGGGACCTTCGCCAAGTGTTCGCGGCTGGCTTGACGATCGCGAATGGGTTCTGTTGGATCGAAAGCCAGAACTGCATGGCCAATGCCTGAAAGCATGCTAGTGCAAGCAACCAGCCAAGCATGGTCTCAAGCATAAAATCGGATTGTTATCCCAACGTTCGAAGAGGCCTCATCGGATTGAACCGGCAGCTCAAAAAGCATACCGAACAAATGTGCTGGAACCTCGTCGGGGTTCTAGGACGCCATTTCCGATGATATCAAAACCATAGACTATCAACAGTCACATCGAAGGCCGCTGGCTCTTGAGCGATCGTAAGGGAAGCGTGCGCAGCATCAAGGTCGTTGATCAAAGTTGCGACCACTTTTGAGATAGCTTCTGGTGGGGCAAGTGTCCGATTGGGATTGGGCGGTAAGATCGTGATGCTGAAGGCATTCAGCACTATCCACAAACGATCCGCGATGCCGCATTGACATGAAAACCCCAAACAAAAAACGCGCCAGAAACACACTGGCGCGTTGACTCTAACGCGAAGGTAGGGACTTAGCCCAGCGTTTCGTCGATGCTGCGGCAGGCCTCGACGAGGCCTTTGACGGCTTTGACGGAAGTGTCGAACATCTCTTGCTCTTCTTTGTTGAGCTTTATGGTGACAATCTTTTCGATCCCGCCCGCGCCGATCACGGTTGGAACGCCCACATACATGCCTTTGAGGCCAAACTCTCCGTCGCAATAGGCCGCACAGGGTTGGACCCGTTTTTGATCTTTCAGATAGGCTTCTGCCATCTCAATGGCGGAGGTTGCAGGGGCATAAAAGGCCGATCCGGTTTTCAGAAGGCCCACGATCTCGGCACCGCCGTCACGGGTACGCTGCACGATCGCGTCCAACTTCTCTTGGCTGGTCCAACCCATTTCGATCAGGTCGGGCAGGGGGATACCTGCAACGGTCGAATAGCGGACCGAAGGAACCATCGTGTCGCCGTGGCCGCCGAGAACGAAGGCGGTGACGTCTTTCATGGAGACGTTGAATTCCTCAGCGAGGAAGTGGCGGAAGCGGGCGCTGTCCAGAACACCGGCCATGCCGCAGACTTTCGCATGTGGCAGGCCCGAGAATTCGCGCAAGGCCCAGACCATCGCGTCAAGCGGGTTGGTGATGCAGATGACAAAGGCGTTTGGCGCGTGATCCCGGATGCCTTCGCCGACGGATTTCATGACCTTGAGGTTGATACCAAGCAGGTCATCGCGGCTCATCCCGGGTTTGCGGGGCACACCTGCGGTGACGATGCAAACGTCCGCACCCGCGATATCGGCATAGGATTGCGTGCCTTTCAGCTTAGCGTCAAAGCCTTCGGAGGGGCCGGATTCGGCGATATCCAAAGCCTTCCCTTCGGGCGTGCCTTCGGCGATGTCGAAGAGGATAACGTCGCCGAGTTCTTTGATGGCTGCGAGATGGGCAAGGGTGCCGCCGATCTGACCTGCTCCGATAAGGGCGATCTTTGGTCTGGCCATGGGTGAAGTCTCCGCACTTGGGTTTTTGTTTCGCGGGGTGCCTACGGGCAAATGCGCTGTCGTGCAAGTGCGCTGCGGTGCGGCGCAGGTGATGCGTTGATGGTGGTCATTCCGGTGGTGTCTTTCTAAGCTTATGGAGTTGCACGGGATTCTGGGCCGTTTTTCATGCTGACATTGGACTTCACCTTCTTTGCCATCGCGGGGCCTGCTGTCCTGTTTGCAGGCATTTCCAAGGGTGGCTTCGGATCAGGCGCGGCCTTTGCGGCTGCGTCGATTCTTGCACTGGTGGTAGAGCCGGGCCTGGCCCTGGGCGTCATGCTGCCTTTGCTGATGTTGATCGATTTGGCTTCATTGCGGCCGTATTGGGGAGAATGGCGTTGGCGCGAAGCGCGGCTGATGATCCTGGGCGGTGTGCCCGGCGTGGCGATTGGCGCATACTTCTACACCTTGGCGAATGCGGATCTGCTGCGGGTGCTTATCGGCGGGATCTCGGTTGCTTTTGTGCTGTGGCAAGTGGCCCAGGCGCGCGGCCTTGTTCGACTGGGGGGACGGCAATTGCCAGCGGAGGCCGGTCTTTTTGCGGGGGCCGTAGCGGGCTTCACGAGCTTTGTAAGCCATGCAGGCGGTCCACCGGCGGCGGTCTACCTGCTAAGCCAAAAGATGACGAAGACCGAATATCAGGCCAGTTCTGTCCTGATCTTCTGGGCCATCAACATCGCGAAATTTGTGCCCTATGCATTTTTGGGCATGTTCACGTTGCAAACGGGGATTGCTAACGTCGTGCTGGCCCCCTTCGCGCTGGCAGGAGCCTGGCTTGGGGTGAAAGCACACCGGCTGGTGCCGGAGTCGCTGTTTTTTCGGCTGACTTATTTCTTGCTCAGTGTAACAGGTGCCAAGCTGATATGGGACGGGCTGACTTAGGTTGGTATCAGCGCCCAATAATCGAGGTCGAGCAGGACATGGGGCAGATACTTGCCGTCCTCGCGCTTCAGATCGAATGGTGGCCCCCCCTTGGTGGCGACAAGGCGCAGGCGGATCGTACCAACGCCGGGGGCCGATGTTTCGGCCTTGTCGAGCACTTCGGACCAGGCGCGGATCGTATCGCCCGCGAGGCAGGGATTCGCATGAGCACCTGCATTGAGCCCAACGACCATCTGAGCGTTTGCGAGCCCGTTGAACGAAAGCGCACGGGCCATGGACATCACGTGGCCGCCATAGATCAGTCGGTTGCCATCGGGGCGTGCTGAGACATCGAAATGCACCTTGGCGGTGTTCTGCCAGAGACGGGTGGCCATCATGTGCTCAGCCTCTTCCACGGTGACACCGTCCACATGATCGATCTGTTCGCCGATCTCGTAGTCGCCCCAGCGGTGCGGCTCTCCCGCTTGGGAGAAGTCGTAGCCGGAAAAGTCGAGACCAGACGGGATCACCAGATCCTCCGGGGCCAAGGTTTTGGCAAATTCCGGGATCACGGTCTCGGGCGCGGGCGCGTCAGGATCGTTCTTGCGCACCATGACCCAGCGGACGTATTCGAGGACTGTCTCGTCTTTCTGATTGGTGCCTGTCGTGCGCACATAGACAACGCCAGTCTTGCCGTTGGAGTTTTGCTTGAGCCCGATCACCTCGGAGCGGGACCGCAAAGTGTCACCGGGATAGACGGTTTTCAGCCATCGCCCTTCGCCGTAGCCCAGATTTGCCACAGCGTTCAGTGAAACGTCCGGAACAGTTTTGCCAAAGACGATGTGGAAGGCCAGCATGTCGTCTATTGGGCTGGCTTTAAGACCCGACCGGCTTGCAAACTCGTCTGAGGAGTAAAGCGCGTGCCGCATGGGATAAAGCGCGTGGTAGAGCGCACGCTCTCCTTCGCCAACTGTCCGTGGGACGGCGTGATCGACCATCTGACCGACGCTGTAATCTTCAAAAAAGCGGCCTGGATTTGTTTTGGCCATTCACTGTTCTCCTAGTTTCAGGTCGGGGTCGTATGTGCCTGGCTTGTCCTTGGTCACCGCCTGCCCGCAGCGCATGACGCCGCGGGCGGCATCGAAGGCATAGATGGGCGGGCCGTAAAGTGCCCAGCCGTCGTTCAGGGCGGCCGTCACCTTACGGCAAAAGTCGGACGTGTCGTCGGTGCTGAGAAAACGATAAAGCTGCATGGGTCTCCTCAGGCAGGGAACGGCCAGACCCCTAGCCAGACGTGGATGCCCGCCAAAGCCGAGAAAAGAACAAGGCTGATGACGGCCAATCGAATGGTTGGCGCGGTGCCTGCGGTTTCGGGCGCTGCCCAGTCTGGTTCGGCGCGGTTGATCAGTTGGATTGAGCCGATGGCCCAAGTCAGAAGGCCACCGAAAAGGATGATTGAAGCTAAATCACCATTTACCAAAAGATGGGCGATAGCCCAGATGCTGAAACCGACAAGCTGCGGGTGACGGATCTTGTTGGCTGGCCAGACCTTTGCGCCCTTGGCAGCAGATGATCCGTAGACCCAAAAGGCCAACAACATCAGCGTGTTGTTGATATGCACCATGAAAGAAGGTGGAGCCCAGGCATAGATGAAGTCTGCATTGCGGTATCCGATAATCATCAGGACCAAGGCCGTGACGATACCCAATGCGACCAAACCTTTGCCGGGATCGCCCAGCTTTGCGCGTGCATCGGGTGTCACGCGTTTGAAGTAGTGGGCGGCTATCCACAAAAGGACGCCGAGGATCAGAAGGGTCATGGCTCACTCCGCTAGTAACGCTTCGATCGCCTCGGCCTTTGCAAGTGTTTCACGGGCAGTTGCCACGTGAAGATTTTCGACAATCCGACCGTCCACGACAGCCACGCCCTGACCGGAGGCTTCGACCTCATCAAAGGCTGCAATCTGTCGGCGGGCAAGGTCAATCTCGGCCTCGGTTGGCGAGAAAGCCGCATTTGTCACTTCGACCTGTGCGGGGTGGATTAGGGTCTTGCCGTCAAAGCCCATATCGCGCCCCTGTTCGCATTCGATGGCCAATCCTTCGGCGTCCTTGAATGCGTTGTAGACCCCATCGACAATAGCCAACCCGTGGGCCTTGGCGGCAAGCAGGCACAGACCCAAGCCGGTGTGCAGTGGCAGCCGATCAGGGCGGAAGCGGGTCTGGAGTTCCTTTGCCAGGTCGTTGGTTCCCATAACCATGCCCTGCAGCTTTGGATGGGCCGCGATGGCTGGTGCGTTTAACATACCCATCGGCGTTTCCATCATTGCCCAAAGCGGTATGTCGCCTGTGGTCGCCGCCAATGCATCCAGATCCTCTGGCATGTTGACTTTTGGCAGAAGGATCGCATCGGGCGCTATGGCCAAGGCCGCTTTGGCATCCGCTGCACCCCAATCCGTATCAAGCCCGTTGATCCGCACGATCTTCATGCGCGCGCCATATCCATCCTCGGCCAACGCTTCAGAAAGCGTTGCGCGGGCGCCTTCTTTTTCCTCAACCGACACTGCGTCTTCGAGATCGAAGATAATCGCATCGACGGGCAACGTCCGCGCTTTTTCCAGAGCGCGCGGCTTGGAGGCGGGGATATACAGAACAGAACGCAGCGGACGGGCCATAAGCATCAAGGCGACTCCTTAGTTATAAAGTTGCGCGGACAGGGCCATTTATTTACGAAATGTTCAAGGTGAATTGTGCCGCATTGCAGCAAATCTCGAATTTGAGAGGAGTGCGAGCGGGGGATTAACCATTATTTCAGAGGTGGCAGGCAGGTTTTTATGCATCCGATTTCACCGGGAGAGCCGTTTCGGCAGGGCCGTCGAACACCTTGCGGTGGGGAAGTTGGGACACGCGAACCGGGGCCGCCCGATCATCGCCGGACATTCCGGCTGGGCCAGATGACAGCGGGTGACGTCTTTTTGAATGGAAAGGCTGACACGTTATGAAACGATCGAGCAAACTGCTGAAACCGGCCGTGCTTGCCGTGAGCGCTGGCACAATTCTCGCGGCGGATATGGCTTTGGCGCAAGGCCAACGAAACTGTGCACCTCGCGAACTCGTGGTAGGTCGGCTCGCCGATGGATATGGTGAGACCAGACAGTCCATGGGGCTGGGAGCCAACAATTCGGTGATCGAGGTTTTTGCCTCTGACGAGACCGGTACGTGGACCATTACGGTGACGACGCCGAACGGTGTGACCTGCCTGGTGGCCTCCGGTCAGGCTTTCGAAGAATTGGCAGAAGCGTTGCCCGCGAAAGGTAACGACGCCTGAGGATATATGCAAAAATGACAGGGACCGACTTTGTAGGGCGCGCCTCTGGCGGGCCTTTTTTTGTTGCTGTCGTACCGTCGGACAAGAACACCCGCAAGGCGGACATGTCGTCCGACCACGCTGCCGCAGAAAGTCATGGGCAGGTTCAATAAGCCGGGCTAGGCTCCTTTTATGTTTGCCCGAATGCTCTTTCCATTCCTATGTCTGGCGTTACCCGCCAAAGCCTGTGAACTGGCGCTCTTGCTTGCCATTGATGTCTCAGGCTCGGTGGACCGCAGTGAATATCGCGTCCAGATGGATGGCCTTGCCGCCGCGTTGCAGGATGGAATCGTGTCCGAGGCGCTTGTCAGCCAGCAGGCCTATGTCAGCCTGTTGCAATGGACTGGATCTTCACGCCAGCGCATGACGTTGCCCTGGACGCAGATGCGATCATTTCAGGACATCGATGCTTTTGCGCAAAAGGTCAGCGATGACCTCCGGATTTGGCGCAACTATTCCACTGCTATTGGCGAGGCGCTCGTGACGGCGCGCGAAGCTTTCGAAGCGGTCCCGCAATGTCGCAGGCGCGTCATAGACGTCTCTGGCGACGGCATCTCGAACGAAGGTGCCGCCCCCGAAGCCCAACGCAAGGATTTGACCATTGCGGGCATCACCGTCAATGCGCTGGCCATCGAAACCGATGAGGTCGACCTGACGGCCTACTTTTTTGAGAATGTCATAAATGGTGAGGATGCCTTCGTTATGACGGCGGACGGGTTCGAAGATTATCCGCCAAAGATCAAACGCAAATTGCAGCGCGAGACCACAAAGCAGGTCAGTCAGTCTTCAGAAACAGCGCCACCTTAAAACTGTGATCACAGCCGTAAAGCGTGTGATCACATTGCCGCGAAATCCATCGAATTGCGCCAATTCACCGCGCCACTTTATTGCACTTGCACGTGACAGACGCCCAAAAACGAGTAAGTAGGTGATAGCTGTTAGAAGGATCTCACATGGCTGATGTCAATCGAGGCAATCGCCCACTGTCGCCGCACCTGCAGGTGTATCGCCCCCAACTCACCTCGATGTCATCTATTATGGTGCGCATCACCGGGATCGCCTCGCTCGGTTCAGCGTTGCTGGTGGTGGCATGGCTGATCGCAGCTGCCACATCGGAGCAGACCTTTGTCACGATAGATTGGCTGCTGAGAAGTGTTGTTGGCGATATCATTCTTCTGGCGGCGACTTGGGCCATTTTTTATCACATGCTGGGTCGCTTGCGTCATGTGTTCTGGGATTTCGGTTACTTCCTGAATGTACAAGTGGCCGAGAAGTTGGCGATTGGCATGTTTGGGCTGGCCACCGTGCTCACCGCGATTGTGGCTTTGGCGTTTTAGGAGCATGTCGATGAGATATCTGACAGACCGAAAACGCGTAGTCGGCCTTGGATCCGGGCGTGAGGGAACGCATCACCACTGGCAGATGATGGTCAGTTCGATCCTTCTGGTAGTCTTGGTCCCGCTCTTTGTGGGCGTCTTTGCCTATGGGTTGGGCGGATCTCACGAGGATGTATTGGCCTATTTCGGGCGGCCTTTTCCGGCCATCGTGACGGTCCTGACCCTCGTCGTGGTGATCGTGCACCTGATGCGCGAAACGCATGTCGCTATTGAAGACTACGTTCACGGGTTGGCTGGCAAGCTGACGCTGGTTGCGACAAGCGCGTTTTCATACACGCTTATCGCTGTTGGTGTTTTTGCGATCGCGCGCATGGCGCTTTAGTATTCTGGCGCGACCTTGCGCCAATAAGTAGGAGGCCAAAATGGCTGCATATGATTACGAGACGCATGAATATGACGTCGTGGTCGTCGGTGCCGGTGGCGCCGGACTGCGCGCCACACTTGGCATGGCTGAACAGGGCCTGCGCACAGCCTGTGTGACCAAGGTGTTCCCCACGCGGTCGCACACGGTTGCGGCACAGGGCGGCATTGCGGCGTCGCTGTCGAATATGGGCCCCGACAATTGGCAGTGGCACATGTATGACACCGTCAAGGGCTCTGACTGGCTGGGCGACACCGATGCGATGGAGTACCTCGCCCGCGAGGCACCCAAGGCGGTTTACGAGTTGGAGCATTATGGCGTGCCCTTTTCGCGGACCGAAGAGGGTAAGATCTACCAGCGTCCCTTCGGCGGTCACACGACTGAATTCGGGGAAGGTCCGCCTGTGCAGCGTACCTGCGCCGCAGCCGATCGGACAGGCCATGCGATCCTGCACACGCTTTATGGGCAGAGCCTAAAGAACAACGCTGAATTCTACATTGAATACTTCGCGATTGACCTGATCATGGACGAAGACGGTGTCTGTCAGGGTGTGCTTTGCTGGAAGCTGGACGACGGCACGCTGCATCTATTCGCTTCCAAGATGGTCGTTCTTGCTACGGGCGGCTACGGTCGCGCTTACTTCTCGGCCACATCTGCTCATACCTGCACCGGTGATGGTGGCGGGATGACGGCGCGGGCGGGTCTGCCCCTACAGGACATGGAATTCGTGCAATTTCACCCAACCGGTATCTATGGTGCGGGTTGTCTGATCACCGAAGGTGCGCGGGGCGAGGGCGGCTACCTCACCAATTCTGAGGGCGAGCGCTTTATGGAGCGCTATGCGCCGACCTATAAGGATCTCGCCTCACGCGACGTGGTCAGCCGCTGCATGACCATGGAAATTCGCGAAGGCCGTGGTGTCGGCAAGGACGGCGACCACATTCATCTTCACTTGAACCATCTGCCACCGGAAACACTGGCGGAGCGTTTGCCGGGTATCTCCGAAAGTGCACGGATCTTCGCGGGCGTTGATTTGACGAAAGAGCCGATCCCGGTTCTGCCGACTGTGCACTACAATATGGGCGGTATCCCCACCAACTACTGGGGGGAGGTCCTGGCCCCGACCAAAGACAATCCTGATCACGTGTCTCCAGGCTTGATGGCTGTGGGGGAAGCAGGCTGCGCCTCGGTGCATGGGGCCAACCGCCTTGGTTCGAACTCGCTGATTGATCTCGTGGTCTTTGGTCGTGCGGCTGCGATCCGCGCGGGCGAGGTTGTCGATCCAAAAACCGCCGTGCCAACGCCCAGCAAGCGCTCGGTCGAGGCGGCGCTCAGCCGGTTTGATGGCCTGCGTTATGCCAAAGGTCATGTACCCACGGCTGAGTTGCGGCTTGAGATGCAGAAGACCATGCAGCAGGATGCCGCTGTGTTCCGCACGGACGAAACCTTGGCTGAAGGTCAGAAAAAGATGGGGGACGTCGCGGCCAAGCAGAGCGATCTGAAGGTCACGGACACGTCGATGGTCTGGAATTCGGACCTGATGGAAACGCTTGAACTGACCAACCTGATGCCGAATGCGGTGGCGACGATCACGGCGGCGGCAGCCCGCAAGGAAAGCCGAGGCGCGCATGCGCACGAGGACCACCCGGACCGTGATGATGAGAACTGGCGCAAGCACAGCCTCATCTGGTTCAAGGGCAACGAGGCAAGCCTCGGCTATCGCGGCGTGCATCTGCAGCCCCTGACCAGCCACAACGACGGTGGGATAGATCTGAAAAAGATCGCTCCGAAAGCACGGGTCTATTGATGCGGTTTCGCCTTCCCTTCTTCTTATGTCTGGCACCTTTGCTGTTGTCCTCATGTGGCCGCGGCACGGTGGATCCAAGTCGGGCGGTCAGGATCTGGTTGTTGCCTGTAGTTTCGAAGTCAGGCCACCGGGCAGCTACGAAAACGCCGATGGCGACCAGGTGCCAACGGTCGTACCCGGTGCTGGAGGCACGCAGGCCGGGGCAGATGCATTGAACGCCTGCATTCGCCGCAAAGCAGCCGAGTTGGGCATCGCCGCGATGTTACCCGCCATAATGTTACCCGCTATGCAAAACGCGCTGGGTGATGTGAAGCAAGCATGACCTTGGATCTGAGGCAAACCGCAAGATCAGAGGGGATGGCATTGCACCCTCTCAAGACGCGCGCGTTCTATCTTAAGGGCTACGATCTTGCGCCAGATGTGGTTTTTGATGTCGGATCTTTCGAGGGCACCTCTTGGCTTTACAACGCGTTTCCAGCTGCGCGCTTTGTTTTGGTCGAACCGCAGGGCGATCTGACAAAAAATGGCCCCGCGACCTACGATTTCTTCGAAACAGCCTTGGGCGCGCGTGACGGGCAGGCGACTTTGACGATCCCTGAAACCGCTCCGGGCAAGGGGCGAGCCATGTCCAGTCTACGGATCCGGCGGGACGCGCTGGCGCAAACATTCAGATCGATCTCAACCCGGACAGTGCCGGTGACGACGCTTGACCGGATTGCGGCGGATTATGACGGACGCTTCGGTCTGAAGATCGACACGGAAGGGTACGAGGCAGAGGTTCTGGAAGGTGCCACCGAAATGCTCCATCGGACTGATTTCGTGATCCTCGAGTTGTCTTTGACTGCCCGTTTCGATGGGGTCGCGGCACCGTCGCGAGTGATCAACCGTTTGGCCAAGGCGGGGCTGGAGCTTCGCGATGTGCTGCGTGTTTCGGACGGCGCGGGCAAACGGGCAAAGCCGCGCCATATCGATGCGATGTTCACGCGTTGGAACGCGGCATGATTGGTCTTTTCAGATCAAAGCCGGCGATTGCACCCACAGGTGCGGCGGCACATTCAGCTGGGCTGCCACATGGCATGACTGAATTGACCACGGACGCTTTACCCCCACTTTACGAATTCAACGACATCGTCGTGATGCCAACTCAGTCCGAGGAGGGCATGGTGGCGAAGGCGGGCCCAATCTGGCCCGATTGGGATGGAGCCGCCACGGTTCGGCATCGCCGCCATCATCACGCCGTTGACAGCCGCCCGCAAGATCCCGGGGCGCTCGCATCGATCGAAATTCTTGACGGTTCGGCTGCATGGGGCGGCCATGCGGTCGATCATTTCGGACATTGGCTGGCGGAACACTCGACACGGCTATTGCACCTGGCGATCCTTGCGTCAGCGGACAGTCAAGTGCTGTTCACGCTGCCCAACGGGGTCAGGGCAAATATGTTACCTGCGTTTTTTTGGCAAACCCTCGCATGGTACGGGATCGACGCGGAAAGGGTCCGCTTTGTCACCAAGCCTTTGCGTGTGGCACATCTTTATGCCGCCCCCATGGCTGAGCTTTGGGCGGGTGCAGCCCCGACGGAGGCCTACCTCAATGCGCTTGAGGGTCGTGCCGTTGACCAACTGGGCCAAACCAACCCTGAAGGTACGCTCTATGTGACCCGCGATGGCGTGGCCGCAGGCGGGGCGGGGCACAATGCCGGGGAAAGCTACCTTGCATCCTGTCTGAAGCATTTGGGCGTGACTGTGCTGCATCCCGAAAGTCGGCCGCTGACAGATCAGCTGAGGGCCTATGCCTCTGCAGATCAGCTGATTTTCTCCGAAGGATCGGCGCTGCACGGCCGACAATTGATTGGCCGGATGGCGCAACATATCGTGGTTCTGAACCGGCGCAAACAGACACGCATCGCCAAAGATGCCCTGCAGCCCCGGTGCACCCGACTGACCTACTGTGACGTCACCCATGATGAGTTGAACGTCTACTTTCGCGACGGACGCCCTTGGCCTGTGAGGGCGCTTTCGCTTTATGACGTATCAGCTTTGCTGGAGCAGCTTGACTATGTAGGTATGCAATTGGCTGAAATCTGGGACCAGACCGCTTTTGAGGCCGCGCGCGACGCCGACATTCGCCGCTGGATCAAGCTGCGGTTCGAACAGCGGCGCCCGCTTGATGTACAAAAATCGGTGTCGGCGATCAGAGAGGTTTTGGAGCGCAACAATCTGGCGCATCTGGCCTCTGCCCTGCCAAATCCCGTGGCGGTTTTCTGATGCGCTGGATCATCGCCACTTGCCTTGTTTTTGCCATCGCCGCCTGCGAGGAAACGACAGCTGCCGTGGATCGCGTGGGCAAACAGAGTGCGAAATCGACCGTCAGCAAAGTGCTGGCTACCCGTTTTCCGTCGGTACCACAATCGGCGGTCACGCCATTCAGCGACTGCGTGATCGACAACGCCTCGCTGCAGGAAATTCGGGAGTTCGCCAAGGACGCGGTGGCAGGCATTGACGAGGCGACGGTGATCCTTGTGAGCACCATCCTCGAACGCCCCGGAACACAGCAATGTATCGCCCGTGCGGGGCTTGCTGCGCTGGCGCAGACCTAGAGCAAGACCTGCGACGCGCCGCAGGACAGGACAGAATGTGAGGAGACGAGAGAGATGGTACAACTGAAACTCCCCAAGAATTCACGGATCAGGATTGGCAAGACCTGGCCCCGCCCCGAAGGTGCCAACAACCTGCGCAAATTCCAGATCTACCGTTGGAACCCTGATGATGGTGAAAACCCACGGGTCGACACATACTGGGTCGACATGGATACGTGCGGTCCGATGATACTGGACGCACTCATCAAGATCAAAAACGAGATCGATCCGACGCTGACGTTCCGCCGCTCGTGCCGGGAGGGTATCTGCGGGTCCTGCGCGATGAACATTGGCAGCGCGGATAAGCGCACGGGTGATGGCATCAATACGCTGGCTTGTATCCACGGGATTGATGAAGTTGACGGCGCAGTTGCGATCTACCCGCTGCCACATATGCCCGTCGTCAAAGATCTGATCCCGGACCTGACCCATTTCTATGCGCAGCACGCCTCGATCATGCCATGGCTCGAGACCAAGACAAACCGACCCGCGAAGGAATGGAAGCAGTCGATCGAAGACCGCAAGAAGCTTGATGGTCTTTATGAATGCGTGATGTGTGCGTCCTGCTCGACATCTTGTCCAAGCTATTGGTGGAACGGCGATCGGTATCTTGGGCCTGCAGCACTGCTCCATGCTTATCGCTGGATCATCGATAGCCGGGACGAAGCGACCGGTGAGCGCCTGGACGATCTTGAAGATCCCTTCAAACTCTATCGCTGTCATACGATCATGAACTGCGCCAAGACCTGCCCCAAGGGCCTGAACCCGGCTGAAGCCATCGCAAATATCAAAAAGATGATGGTCGACCGGGCGGTCTGAACCCGCCAAATCTGTAAGTGAGGACTTCCCGAGCTTGCCGCGGCCTTAGTCGTTTCCAGGTGTCAAGCTGACTGAACTTCAGGTTGTATTGTCACAAATCTTGCCGTGTTTTGCCTTTCTGATGCCTTGATCTGAGGTGATCTCAAAATGGAAATGCAAACACCTGGTTGAGCTGCTCAGTGCGAGTTCAGCTGGGTTCTGGTCAAAACCGCTCACATAAGACCGACAGAAGCGATTGTTCTGTCGGTCAACCTTCATTTTGCGCGGTGCAGTTCTTAGCGAGAAAGCACGATACTATGCCATCAACCTATCGCCTTGAAGGCCTTGCCTTTTGGAATGCTGGAAGCTCTGGAATTCCGATTTTTGACTTTGATGCCTCCATCGAGGTTGTCGCCCCCACAAATCGGGCAGAGTTCAGTTACACGGTCGTCGGAGAGGGCACTCAAACGGTGAACTTCTTCTCCGGTGACTTTGATCTGATGACGCTTGAGGGCGGTCTGCTCACCGTCCCCGGCACGGTGACGGTATCCTTTACAAATACGGCTTTTGCGCGTGTCGTCTGGGCTGGCGGGGTCACGGATGTGCTGGTCGTGTCGCAACCCGTCGGTACCAGTGACAATTTCTTCTTCTTCGATGTTGCGGGCGCTTCGCTGGATCCGATCAACACATTTGACGAAGGCGTGTCGTTCTTGCGTTCGTTTCTGAATGCCGAATTCAGAATTCCGAACGGTGATTTCATCCCAGATCAACCCATCAGTTTCGGTGACATCCCATGGGATAGCATCACCCCAGTGCCCAAGCCCGAAGGGATCGAGCTGACCGGCGATGAAACCGCTGACTTCCTGGCCGGCACCGATGGCGATGATCGGCTGGATGGTCGCGAAGGCGATGATACGTTCCGCGCACTTGACGGAAACGACACCATTATCGCGGGCGCAGGTGACGACACTGTTTTTGGCGGATCGACCCAAGACGATGAGCGCGACATTGTCTATGGCGGTGCGGGTCATGACAGCATTGACGGTGGGGCTGGC
>ERZ1740067.761-NODE-761-length-24487-cov-8.648617_pt1 | contig 24487 bp, 20 predicted proteins | sample MGYA00581736_ERZ1740067 | MGnify/ENA primary metagenome ERZ1740067 (study PRJEB43018, sample SAMN04849236) | marine metagenome | isolation source: floating plastic debris | place: Pacific Ocean | collected 2008-08-27 | study: EMG produced TPA metagenomics assembly... | reverse complement strand
CCACCCCTTCGAGCTTAAAAACGCGGCTGCGAGTGTCACGAGCCAGGCGATCGCCGTCACGAAGATTGCTGCTATCACGTCAGCCTCAGGAATAACTTGCCACCATGATAGTGAGGTCGCTGTAGTCCGAGGAGTCGTTGGCGTCGCCCGCGCAGCCGATCTCCAGGCGAAGCGAGCTGATATTGGACGTATCCCAGACAACGAAGCCGTTGGTGATGTTGTTGCCGGGGAGCCCGACAAAAGCTGCCGTAGCCGACCCGCCCGGCGTCAGGCCGCCCGTCACCGTTCCGTCGGGTAGCGGCGGGCCGGGGCTGAGGTCGTCCGTCCCAGAAGGATTCAATGACACGGAAGACGTGCCCACCCCCAATACGGGCGGTTCGTCTTCGTAATAGTTCCCTTCTGGGAACGGCGTCGCGCGGAACCAAACGTTAAAATCCGCGATCGCGTTGCCGTTGGCGCGGATTTCCACGACCGTAGATTTCTGCCCTACGCCAATATCGATCGACTGGAGTTTTGGGCTGGGATAAACGCGCAGGGTTTTCTTTACCGAACTTTTCATAGGTCTCTAAGGCTCTGTACTACAAGCTTTCCGATTCAGCGATCGTTCGGTACGTCGTCTCGATGCGATCGCCGTCTTGCTGCATGGAATAGTATTCAGTTGTGAATAACAGTAAAAAACGAGGATTCCTACAATGCTAGTTCGAGATACTGTTCCGGTGCTCCGTAGATGCAGGACTGTCCGTTGCTCGCCCCAAAACTTTGCCAACGTCCTGTCCGAGCGCAGAGTTCCCGTCTTCAACGGACACGAACTGCTCGCGATCTGCGATCGGGGTCGGTAAGTCACCGTGTGCGTCTGCAACTGCAAAACGCCTGCAGATCCTAAAGCTGGTTCTGCTTCCGCGACGGAGGTTCGCGTCGAAACTGACCGGGTGATCGAGCGCGTCCGATCGGGTGGTCGGGTCAATATCACGTATTCGCGTCGCGTTCGCTACGTGCTGCTCAGTCCAGAACGGTTCGACCGATACTTTGCCGATCGGATTCGTAGTCGTCGCCCGATCGCGGAAGACCTGCTAATCGACAATCTCGAGTAGCTGCTCGAGCGGTTCGGGGTTTTGCCGTCTATAGTCGCTCGATGCCTCCCAGCGATCGAGTTCGAGAAACTGCGCCACGCGATCGCACTGCCCTTGCGGGTCGCGGGCGAGGTGTTCGTACCAGACCTCCATGTAAGCGTGGGTGTGGCGCAGCCGATCGCATCGTTCCATTCGACGCGTTGTCGCGGCAATCTGGCGATCGAGATAGTCTCGCGTCAGCCGGACTTTTCGTTGTTCGACGGGGCGACTCCGATCGGGGTCGCCTTTGCGCATCGCCCAGAAGCCTTCCTTGAGCGCAATTTCCCTCGACACGATCGAACGCGCGATATTGCGTCGCTTCAAGTGAATGACTCGGATGTCGATCCAGCTGCGCAGCATCTCCCATGCGGGACTGCCTGGGCGATCGATCGGGTGGTAGTAAAAGAATTTGAACCCAGCTGCTTTAACCTGTGGCTCGCGATCGCGGTAGACCCAGCGAAACCGGTCGTCTTCGCGATCGTCGCCGATCCGGCGCAGCGTCTCCCCTTCGCAGGCGATCTGCGGGCTGGAGTTCAGCAATGACACGAGGAAGCTAGACCCCGTCCGCGATCGTCCGAGGATGATAAATCTCGTGAGCATGACGGCTGACTGTAAAACTGTAAAGAAGCGGGCGACGAGGCTCGAACTCGCGACGATCTGCTTGGGAAGCAGAGGCTCTACCACTGAGCTACGCCCGCAAGTCCCCAGGATGACGTTATGCCAGAAGAGCCCAGGGTCACGATTGCGGAAATGAATGACTTGTGCTCGACGGCAATATCGACGACCCGAGAAATAGGCGATCGCGGAAGAGACGAAGACAGCTGCTGAGCGTCCACAAGAGACAAGTCACCACAGATGTCGTGGAGCAAGACTTGCACCACACAAGCCTTACTCGGGGTGGACAGCTCGCTATCGTCTTGAATCTCTCGGATTGTCTCGATCGCCGATTCCAGGGTGTATATAACAGCCACGCCGCACCACGAAGCAGCGCGCAGTATACGTTACCCTGGATTTTCGCACTGCATTCAGTCGCAGTTTTGCAGTCGGCCTAGATCCGATACCCAGGCGCGAGCGAGGTTTCATGGGATTTGAATTCGAGCGCAAACCCACCGCTCATCCCAGCCTTGCGCTCCATCCCCGGATTTGAGAGCGAGATCGATCCGTGGCGGATGGCATAGCGCTGCCCGGCCTCGTCCGCGCCATCGCCGTAGCCCTGCGGGCCGGGGTTACAAAAGTCGACAATCGTAACCGCCCGCCACTGCGAGCCCTTGGGAAGCGCCGTCGTGAGGCTGTTGGTTTCGACTTCCTGTAGCGCGAGGTAGAGCGGTCGCCGATCGTCTTCAATCTGCGCGGTGAATCCGTAGCGCTTCTTCGATACTTTCGGGTGGCTTGTCGAGCCGTAGAACTCCAGTCGCGACTCACTGACAGCAGTATACGGTCGGGGCCACAACCGTAGAAATGTATGCTCCCCGAAGGTTTCGATATCATCAGAGCCCTCGAACTCGCCATCACCAAGGTCAGTGAGTCCAAGCGAATACTTGTCCGCGATCTCCTGCGGGCAAATAACGAGGATGCGTCGGTATTCCGACTGTCTGGGGTCGCAATCGAACATTTCAGGTCAACGTCAACGGCGGCGGCGCGGCCGGTGGGTAGATTCCATCGTGGTCGATGCGCTCGTCGGGGCGCTGCACGCCATCGGCATCGAAGCGTCGAATCAGCGTAACGAACCCATCGTTGGCCGGGGTCGGAATATTGGACACGATCGTCCGCTCACCCGTCTCATACTCCGTCTCTTCTTGGCGGAGAAACCACTGGTCGGCGAGCGGGCCGCGCATCGCAGGCTTGTAGTAAACCCGGTAAGGCGCGACGATCGTACGGACGGACTGTTGACTCATTGTTGGCGAGCCCGCGCGAAGCTGGCTAATGCGATACGGGCACGGCTGTAGTTCACGTTGCGCTTGCGCGCGGCATCGATACGGGAGTTCCGCTTGCGGCGTTGTTTCGCGCGACCTTTCGACGTTTTGCCTTGAAGCCGAAAGTCTTTCAGCATCGTCTCGCGCGATCGGTAGCGACCAGTCTTTCCTTTCCCTGCGTTACCCACGAGATAATCGAGCCGCCGTTCGGTTCGCGCGCTGTTCTGCTTCTTCCGCGACCTGTCCGGTGGCAGCGCTTTGACCCGACCACCACCAATACCCTTTGGAGCCGCCCCCAGTAATCCCGCAGGGCTTTTGGGAGGGACAGCGCCCTGCTTCTTGGGGCTCGCGATCGTAGAGCTTGGCGCGCCCAGAGGAATTCCTTTGGATTGTTTCCGTCTCCGGTGGCGGGTGGCGGCGATCGTGGCGAGAGCTGTGGCTGCTCCGCCGCTGGCGAGTGCCAGCCCCTTCCATTTAGATCGTGTCTTGCCGCGCCGTCGTGCGCCGAGGCGTTTCGCGGCGAGTCGCTGTGCGGGGCTCCGGCGGCGGAATTCAGCAATGTGAATGAGTCGGTTTCTGATGGTCACGGTCTTCAGTCTCGTTAGATGAGTGTAGTTGCTTCGTGTAGCGCGTCGACGGCGATCTGCTTGAGTTTTTGTCCCATTTCTTCGGCTCCCTCGTCGCCCGTCGCCGTGATGTTGTTTTCGACGTGGTTGTTCATGACCAGCTGTTCTATCGTAGTGCCGTGGCTGGCCGGTGGCGCGCCCTGCGTGCGATTATCGGGCAGCGCGAGTCGCCCGCCAGTGCGATCAAAACTCGGGGGCGCGAGCGTTGGTGCGGGCGGACGATCGCGAACGGCGATCGCGGCCGTGCCCCCGGGACTGCTGGCACTACGTGGTGCTCTGCCGCCACTTGCGGCGAATCGGGCGCGCGGGACTGCGGCGGCGGTGATGCCTGAAGTGCCCGATTCGTCTTTGGGTGCTGCCGACAGTGACTCGATGTCGGACACGAATCGATCTCCGAAGCTCTGTAGTACGGAGTCGAGGTCGCCACCTTCGCTGAACCCGTTCAGCAGCGAGTCAAACATGTCGAGTTGCCCTCGCTCGCCTTCGGAGATGCCTAGCTCGCCGAGCTGTCGCCCGCCCCCGCGAACCGATCGTCGTAGCCCGCTGAAGAAGTCACCTTCATTGCCGCCCGCACCGATGCCCGTCTGGGCGGAATAGAAGTTGCGGATGTCGCGCTCGAGCGCGCGGCGATCGGCTCGGCCTTGCCCGAAGCTGGCGCGAGAATTGGCGAGTTCACCGCGCGCCGCGAACGTTTCCATTCTCTGCGAGACCTCAAGCTGCTCGCGTGACGTGGCGGCGTAGTCATCGAAAATAGCAAGCTGCTCCTGGATACCCGCGCCTTCGATGCCGGTGGCGATCGCGTTGGTCAGCGCTGCCTGCAGTTCGGCTTCCGCCGATCGCACTTCGAGTTGCGATCCGCCCGATGCCCGAACGCGATCGAGCTGCGCTTGCGCGGTCTGCACCCCGGCCACGGCACGAGCCTGCTCGGCTTGGTTTTTGATGGCCGAGATCCGCAGCTCGACTTCTTCTCTCCGCAAAGTCATCTCCAGTTCGTTGCGCTGGATCTCTTGAGCGCGGCGCAGGCTTTCGAGCTTGGTTTGCGCGATCGATTCTTCGAGTAGCTTGCGTTTTCTCGGGTTGGGCTCCATTTCGGCAAGTAGGCGTAGCGCTTCGGTCTCGGAGTCGACGATCTGCTGCTCGAGGTCGCGCTGGCGTTCTTTGAGCGAATTCAACCCTGCGGTCGCTTCCATGATGCGCGACACGTTGTCGAGAGATTCGCTTTCGAGTTCGGCGATCTCGCGCTCGAGTGCCGCCATCTGCTGGAGCAGTTCGACCTGCTGCTGCATCGCAAGCTGGCGCTGGCTCTGCCCTGATTGCTCGCGCTCTAACTGCTGCTGCGCTTCTAGTGCATCGATTTGCTCGCCGTTGATCTGCTCGACGACGCCGAGGTTTTCCTGGGCTTGCTCGATCTGCGTTCGGGACTGTTCGAGTCCGCGTTCGGCAAGTTCGACCTGTAGTCGCGCCGCCTCGATGCGATCGGCGTCACCGGATTCCATCGCCGATGACAACGCGGCCTGCGCGGCGAATTGAGCTTGCAGTGCCTTGAGTTCGGCGATCTCCGCCTCTTGGATCGCAGCCTTGGCGCGCAGCTCTTCCATTTTGAGTTGCGCTTTGAGCTGAGTCATCGCCGCTTTTTGCTGGGCGAGCATCTGCTGGTGCTGCTGCTTGGCAAGCTCCATCTCTTTCTGCTGCTTGTCCTCGAGCAGCTGGATCTCAGTCTTGTTGGCTTGGCCGGTTTGGCGCAGTAGCTCTTCGGCTTGGGCGTAGTATTCGGGCTGCAGCCGCAGGCTATTCAGGGTGTCCTGCAGCCCGATCGCCTGCTCGATCGCCGCGACCTCTTGCTGGATGCCGAAGTTGTCGAGCGCATCGTTGGCTTGGCGAAGCTGGTTGGCCGATTCGAGCAGGCGGTTGCGGTTCTGGATGGCGTTGATTTCACGCTCTATACCGTCAATAACCGTCTGGTTGCCGAGCACCGCGCGTTCGGTGCTGCGTTCGCGGATCGCAACCTCGGCTTCAATGGCCTGAACTCGGAGTTCGGACTGTTGCTTGAGCGAGGCAAATAGCTGCTGCTCGAGTTCGCGGCGGCGCGGCCCGTCGCCCTCGACCTGCGACAGCTCTTCGCGGATAGCTGCGGTGCGCGTTTTCTCAAAGGCAATCTGGAGCTTGACGCGCTCTTTGGTGCTGTTGACCTTGAGCATGTCAGCTTCCTGCTCGCTGTACACGCCCTCTTCAACGAGTCGCTGTAGCTCCGCTTGCCGGTCTCTGGCCGACAGCGACATTACCGCCATCGCGCGGTTTTCCGTCGCGGCGTACTCGTCCATCGTGGCGTCGAAGACTTTCTTCCGGTTGGCGATCGACTGCTCGGCGAATTCGCGCTCCATCGCCAGAAGCTCTTTCCGGGCTTCGCGTGCCTGCTTCGACTCGTCGCCGTACTGCTCGGCGATCGCGGCGGCGTATTCGCGCTGCGCTTCGAGGCGCTTGGACAGCATCTCGGACTCGGCGGCGAACACCTCTTGGGCTGCCTGCGCCTGGTTCTTGGTGCCCATCGCCAGTTCGTGATTGACCGTATCGATCAACGCCTGGACGGGGCGCAGCGACCGCTCGGCGGCGGCGGGGATGTTGTCAATCAAGCGCTGCTGGAGGTCGGCGCGAACGGGCGCTTTCAGTAGCTCGCCCTGCTCGTCCACGATCTCCTGGAACAACCGCGCGGCTTCGCTCGACCCGATCGTCCCGGCTTCAACCGCCTGGTCGATCGCGCTGATGTAGTTGTCGATATCCGCGTCGAGCTGGTTGGTATCGAGCGCAGTGTCTTGGAGGTTAGCGATGTTGTCCAGATAAGCGCTGCTCGCCACGAAGAGTTTGTCGGCGGCGCGGCGTTGACCTTCGCTACTGAGATTGACCGCTTCCGATATCTCGTTGAACTTCGCGATCGCCTTGCCTGGGTCTAGTCCCTCGGCCTCAAATGTTTCGCGCATCACCCGCCGCGATCGCTCCAGCCGCTCTTCAACACCTTCCACGCCGGTTGTAAATTCGGCGCTGTCGGCGCGGGTCGCGAGGACACCCTGCGTCTGCTGTAGGAAATTGCGCTGCTCTTTGGCTTTCTCCTGCTCGAACGAAGCGGCTTCCTGTAGTTCCTGGAGCCGGATTTTCGCTTCCTCTTTACGGCGATCGTCCCAGGACTTCTCAATGATCGATTCAGTCTCGGCGATTTGCGTCTCCAACACTTTTATGCGCTCGCTGCTGGCGTCTTCTTCGATCTTCAGCAGCCGCTTGAGTTCGGCTGCGGTCAGCGAGCGGCGTTCTTCGAGCGACTGCTGCAGTATCTCCTTCCCTTTGTCGGTCGTCGCATCGCCCGCCAGTAAGTCGCGGCGCACGTCGAGGCGCTGCTGCGACTGGATATCGAGTTCGCGCATCGCGTTGTCGAACTGCTCGCTCACGCCGCGCACGTCGTCCATGAGGCTGTCGACTACATCGCCGATCGCGCGCACCGCCGAGAACATCGAGCGTTCCCAGGTTTCGGGCATCCCGACGAGGTCGTCCTGGATTTGCTCGATATGCTTCTCTAGCATTTCGCGCTCTTCGCCCGTCGCCGTCTTCAGCGCTTCTTTACGCTCGTCGAGTTCCTGTTCCAGGCGATCGCGCATCTGCGACGTTCCAGTCTCGAAGAACGCGCGCGAGATCCACCCGATGCCGGTGATTTCCTTCACCGCGATCGCCGTGGCGGCGAAGGACTTGCCCATGACAACCGCAGTTTTAGCGAGCAGAGAGTTGTACTTCTCCTCGGTCTTCATCAGGTCTTCCTGGGTCGTCGCGGCTTCGCGACGCGCCTCGTTGAGCTGCTTCGTCCCGGCAGCCAGCCGCTCCAAGCTCTGATTCATCTCTTGCTGCTGCTTGGCCGCGCCACCGAGTAGTGGCACGAACTCGCTGAGGATCGCGACTGCTGCACCGATTGCCGCCGCGATCGCGAGGATCGGCCCGAACGACACCATCAGCATCTTGACGCCCACCGAAGCGATTTTGGCCGCGCCGCCGATCGCGCTAGTCGCGCCGCTGGCCATCGCTGCACCCTTTGCCATCGCGGCTTGCTTGAGAGCAACAACATCGAATAGCTTTGCCCACTTCTGTTGTTTGACCGTATTGGCGGCGATCTGAAGGTTGAGCCCCTGAGTTCCCTTCGCGGCCATACTCTGGGCAGCGGCGAGCGACAGTTGCGCTTTGGCGTTGGCCTTCGTTCCAACGGTGTTCTCGAGCTTCTTCTTCGTGTCGATACCAAATACAGCCGCCAGCTTCTCTACCGCTGCCGACAACCCGGACGACGCAACGCCAACCCGCTTCTTCGCGTCGGCATTCGACTGCGCGACGGCGGTGTTGATTTCCATCGCCTTGCTCGACAGCTGTTGGCGCGTGTCGAGGTCGCGTAGCGCGTTGGCTTTCACCCGTTCGACTTCGATATCTCGCTTGGTTGCGCCGATCGCCGCTTCGGTCATCTGGATCGACTCGCGCTGGGTCGCGATTTCGCGATCGGCGGCTGACATCGAAGCTTCACGCGATCGAACCTCTTCGATCTTCGCGGCACGCTGCTGCTCGAGCGCCTGCACTTCAGCCATCGCCCGATCGGCTTGCGCCTGCCCGCTACCGTCGGCGGCGACGATCGCGCCGTCGCCGCCCGCAGCTCGCCGTTTGGCGTCAATTTGTTCTTCAATCGCCACGATCTCTTCTTGCGCGATCGCGATCGACTCGCGCGCCTGAGACTGCTGCGACTTCAGGAGGTCGGCTTGCTGGGCGAATGCCGCCTTCTGCTTTTCGTACACGGCGACTTTGTTCTCAAGCGCCGCACGCTCCTTCTCGATCGCCTCTAGCGACTTGGATCGATCGCGCGACAGCGATTCCAGGCTGTCGGCCTCGGCGATCGCGGCCTCCAGGGATTCGACCTGAGCGAGGGTCTTTGCTCGCAAGCCTTCGGTCTGCTCGGCGATTGCTTGTTTCTGGTCGGCCGATAGCCCGGTCGACATTTGCGCCTGCGATCGCACGGACTCGATCGACTTGAGGTTTCGCTTCTCGATATCGAGCTGCTGCTGGGCGTTCAGGCGTGCCGTCTTGAGCCGGTCTTCTCCGGTCTGCGCTTCGACTTCACGCATCACGTTCAGCCGCTGCTCGAAGAAGTTGTCGAAGGCGGCAGCTTGGCTGGTCAGGCTGTCTTTGAGCGGGGAGTCGGCCAGTGCCGGGAGCACTTCGCTGGTGAACTGCCGCACCGCCTTGAGCTGCGCGTTCGTACCGTCGAAGCTGTTTTTGAGCTTGAGGTTGGCACCGGTCGCTTGCTGCAGCAGCCCCTCGAACATTGCGAGGTCTTTGTTCGTTTTCGCCAGCCCCGGCAGCGCCCCGAGCCCGCGCGTTGCTAGCTGTGCCTCGATCGCCTTGTTCTTAAACTGTTCGAGCGATCGCGCGCCCTGCTTGCCGATGTCGCCGTCGGTCACGCCGGAAAGTAAATCGCCCACCGCTGCGGACATGCGCGCGCGATCCATCCCTTCCATCGAAAAGACATCGGCGATCTTCTCGTTCATCACCTGCTTGGCTTGAGGTGACATCTCGGACTGGGTGAGGATCGTGTTGAGGTACTGCTGGACTTTCTCTTTACCCTGCTTGGGGTCGAGGTCGATCGCCGACTGGATGTGGCTTGCCAGCCGCTTCGAGCGATCGCGCGCGGTCAGCTCGCCATCGGAGAAGATGTCCTGTAGCCCCGCCGCAAACGTCTTGCCCGCCTCGGGCAGTGATGCAGCCGCTGCGGCGACGCCGCCCGACATCGACTGCGATAGCATCTTGCTCGATTGCCCCACGGCTCCGGCTACACCCTGGTATGCCTCGCCGAGCTGTCGAGCGGCGTCGGCCGCAAACTCGTTGACCTGACGCTGTTTCCGGGTCAGCCCCGTCACGTCTTTGAGCCGTTCGGCCATCTGCCCCTGAACGCCAAAGACGCGCAGAAGCGCCCCCGCCCAGTCGCCGTTAACCTCGATCATCTGGCGGACGATCTTCAGCTCGCCCATCAGCTCGCCCTGGAATAGCAGCGTCGCCGCGCGGGCGGTGAGGTAATTTTTCGCCAAGCCCAGCAGCCCGCCCGCCAGCTCGCCGACCACACCCGCTGCAGTCCGAGCCCCTAACCCAAACAGCGCCATCGCGGCGATGCCGTTCTTCATCCAGTTCGGCATGTCCACGAAGAAGTCGCGCAACCCTTCCAGAATGCCGATCGCGGGTTCGAGCATCCCCACAACGCGACCACCGAGATCTCTGGCGATTTCGTCGAAGCTACGCATGATCGCCGACACGCGCTGCATACTCGACTCACGGCGGCTATCGAATAACTGGTCGAGCGATTCGGCTCCGGTGTTGCCGATCTTCTCGAGGTTATTGGCTGCGTCTTCCGATGCCGAAGTCATCAGCTGCAGCGCGGTCTGGAACGCCAAGCTGTCGGGGATGATCCGCTTGAGGGTTTCCACGTTCCCGCCGGAAGCGTCGTACAGCTCTGACAGTGCCTGCTGGAGCCCGACCGCTTTGATCCGGTTTACGTCGAACCGCACCCCCAGCTCGGAAACTGCTGCTGCTGACTGTTCGCCCTGACTGGCGACCGCTTGCAGGAGTGACGCATAGCCGGTCAGCGAATCGTCAGTGGTCATCGTCTGCGTTAGCGCGGCGATCGAGCCGAGCATTTCGTCGAGGCTCACGCCCGAGGCCCGCGCGACCGACGCCGTTCGAGACAGCCCACTGGTGAGCTGCGGGAACGTGGTGATGCCGTTCTCGACCACGCCGTTGAGCTTGGCCGCCGTCGCCGCAGCTTCCGATGCCGACAGGCCGTAAGCCTTTTGCGTCTTCGCCAGCACCTCCAGGGTCTGCGCCGAATCCGCACCGGTTGCCGACGACAGCTTCAGCCCCGCCGCCATAAACCGCTGCGCGTCGCCGAGATCGGTGATGCCCGCGCTCATCGTGTTGTAGAGCGCGTTGGTCGCGTCGAGCGAGGAAATCTGGTTCTTGAGCGGGCCGTTAACCAGGTCGAGCATCGATTGGCCCATGTTGTCCATCCCGGCGGCCTGACCGGCGGACAGCGTGTTGACCGTAGCGAGCTGGTCTTCGAGCTGGGCGTACCCGGAGATCGTGACATTGAAGAACTCCTGCGCTTTTTCCGTGTTAGTGGCAAACCCGAGGCTAAGGCTGGTGAGGCTTCGCGCGAATTCGGCCATCGACGTGTCGATGCCCATCGCCTCGAATACGCCCATCGCTTCGTTCATGTTGGCGAGTTCGAGGCGCGTGTTGCGGATCGTGTCAGCAACGACCTTGAACTGCTTGCCGATCGCGATAAATTTCCCCGCCTGCAGCACTGCCGATGCCAGCACGGCCACGACCTGCGCTTGGTTGTCTTTGAGTTTGGTACTGGCCTGACTCAGTAGCTCGAGTCGACCTTCCCAGGTCTTCGTCTTCTCGATGATCGGCCCGAAGACTGCATTGACCGGCCCGGACAGCGTCGATAGCGCCTGCCCGACCATTGGCACCGCCTCGCCCGCCAGCTCGCGCATCCCAATACCCGCGCGAAAGATGTCGCCCATGCTGTCGGCGATACCGATACTGCGAGACACCCCCGACAACGCCCCGGACATCCCGTCGAAAATCTCTGCGGCACGACCGCCGCGATCGCCCATCATCCCGAAGCGATCGGCTAGCAGTTCTGCACTTTTAGCCGTTGCACCTAGCCCAGTCTGAAGAGGTTTTTCTGCCCTATTTAGCGCTAAGAATGTCGATTCGGCGGCGCTACCTGAATTAGCAAATTCGTCAAACAGGTCGGCAGCTGGCCCGATCGCCCCGGCGAGCCGATCGTAGCTGTCGCCCATTCCTAGCGCACTTGCGCCCAGACGCAGCATCCGGCTGTCGAGTATTTCCGAAGCTTTGCTCGTCGCCTCGAGCGTCCCGGTCACTTTCCCGAACGACGACGCGCTCACGTCCGCAAGCTTCTTCGTGTTGCCGTAGGCGGTCGTCGAAGCTTTGCCCAGCGACTCTAACGCCTCGATCGCGGGCTTTGTCTTTTTCTCGTAGCCTTCGAGATGTTCGAGGGTCTTCTTTGTGCCCTTATTGAACTTTTCGGTGCGCTCGGCGTTTTCGTCGAGCGCCTTAAGCAGCTGCTTGTTGTCCGCCTCAAATAGGAACTTGGCGACGGCCTCTTCTGTGTTTCTGGACGCCACCATACGCGCCCCCTATGCGTCGCCGGGGGTTTGCATTCCACCGAGAAACCCTGCTAGTTCACCGTGGAGATCGTCTTTGATTGCGTTCGTGACGACGATGAACATCTTTCCGAAGACACTGTCGGAAAGCTCGTGCTCGCAAGCCTCGGGGAAGCACTCGTAGATTGTTTTTAAGAAAAGTTCGTTGAGGTCGGGGAATGTAAACATCCCGCCGATCTCCATATAGCTCTCCAACGTCTCTTCCGGGGTCGCCGTCTTGGCTTCGACCTTGGCGCTGAGGTCGCGGAACTTTTCGGCGCGGCTCCGGACACGCGCTTGGCGCTCGATTGGGAGCAGCGAAGCGCGCTCTTGCTCGCTAAGGTGATTGCGCTCTTGCGACGCGGAGATGGCGTACTGGTAGCGCATCAGCTGGAATAGGCCGGGCTTAATAAACACCCAGTCGCGCCCGGCGATCTGCACCTTCCGCGACGACCGGACGTAGTCCTGGCGCTCGGTCTCGGCCTTCTTTAACGTAGCTTTAGGTCGGGCTGCCATCAGTCGTCAAACCTCATCAATTCGTCGTAAATGTCTTGGTTTTGGCTCCGCCACTTATCGATCCGCTCTTTGAGTTCGTCGTTGGCGCGCTCTTGAGGGTCTCGGCGCAGCTCGCCGGTCGCGTGCAGGATTTTGCCGACTTGCGCATCGGAGAACGTTTCGACCAGCCAGCGAACGAAGTCGCCGTCGGGGTACGCCTCTTTCAGCAGCGCGATCGTTTCTATGCGGCTTTTGAGCTGGTACTCACCTTCCGTCTTGGGGCGTTTCGCTTCGCCCGATCGCGCTTCGCCGCCTGCGTTATCTCGAAAAAATCGAAGCCATGCAGGTGCGCGACCTTCCCCGGAAGATGGCCGCCGTCTTCTCTGATCAGCTGACCGACCTCGTTTGAAGTCGTGCCTTCCATGCTGACAACGAACAAATCGATAACCTCGTTGGCGTCCAGGCGCTCGAGTTCGATCTCGCCACCACCAACGACCGGCAGCATTGCACACACCTTTTTCAGGGTGGAGACGATCGTCTTATTCTTCGGGCGCAGAAACTCGCCGACATAAAGTCCTTTGTCGGCAAACTCCGTGACGAGAATTTTGAGTAAATCCCAAAGGTCGTCAGTTTGAAGCCAGGGGACGGCTTTGACGAGAATCGTCTCGCCGTCCCCGTAGCGAACCGTTACCGTACGAGCTTCTGCTGCGCTATCTGCCATTTCGCCCTCCTAGCAGGCGACTTTCTGATTCGTCCATCGCATCCCAAAGCCTGGGTCACAGCGACCAGGCAAGCCGTGCATGTAGAAACTCAACCCCACGTCGGTCGTCATCGGCGCGATCGACCGGCCACCTACTTGGGCCTTCACCGATTCAGCGTTGAGGATCACGATGCGATCGGTGTTATCGACGAACAGCGCTTTCATCTCGTAGAACGGCGAAGTCTCCTCGGAGAGCGCCAGCACGTTCTCGGCAGGGCCGTCGTCGATCAGCAGTGTCGCCGTTGCACCGGCCATATTCGGCCCGAACTTGAGTGCCATATCCGGGCCTTGGGCAAATTCGGTGTCGCCGGGGGTTGCAGCCCACGGGACGCGGGTTAGTTGGAACGACTGACCGAAGTCGTCCTTGACTGCGGCGTGGCACGACTCGATATCGGCCGGATAGCCAAAGCCGAGCGCCCCCGAAGGAACGGCTGCTTCCGTGAGGCTGGGTCTCACGGTGTACTGCTTGATGAAAATCGAGTTTTGCATCTGGACGGCAAACTTCCGTCCGATAACAAACTCGTAAACGTCCGGCTGGTGGACGCCGTAAGTGATCGAGAGTGTCGGTCTGACCGCCCGCTGAATCGAGCCGATCGTGATACCTTGCCCCAGCGGGTTCATGGCATTGATCGCTTCTTCTTCCGCGCCGGTATCGATGGTGAAGTCAGAAGGCAGCGGCAGGTGAAGGATCTCGTTGGTACCGTCTTTGCGCTTGAAGGCGAGTCCGGCAATCCCTCGAATTGTGCGGCCATAAGCCGCTACGTCCGAGCTGGCTGGAAGAATTGGTGACATGCGTGTGCCCTCCTGGGCTTACGAAGGGGTGCTTACGAACGTGGGTCGCCCGCGCTGGTGTGCAGGGCGTCGAGGCTCTGGCGTGCCGTCGTCCCAATGGTTTGAACGTTGCCGCCAAGGTTGTCCGCTGGGTCGGTCGCGCTCGTGTAGTCCTGGGCCTCGAAGGGGATGTACTCAATGGAAAACGACAGCTGACCTGCGGTCGTATCGACGTTTGGGATAATCTTGAATCGACCGGCGAGCTTGTCCCCCGTGATGTCGGTGTTCGTGAAATGAGCGTCGACGACGAACTCATCCGCGCCTTCGGTCAGAGCCGCTGTAATATCGGTCGTCTCTGAGGCGGAGACCACGGCCAAGGGTCGATTAAAGGTTTGACTTAGGGGCATGTCAGTTCTGCATTTCTAGGATGAGTTGCATCTCGTAAACGAGGGTGTCGCCGGGGTATTTCGTCGTTACCGCATTGGCTTGAACGTTTGGCGGGATGATTGCCTTTCCAGGGTTTGAAAGCTTCCAGGTGTCGATCGCCTTGACGGTCTGATTGGCAACCCAGTACAGCAGCCCAGGCATCGTTTCGATATCGGCATTAACGAAGGCAAAGTCGATCGCAACGGACGAAGACCTTAGGTCTTGCGCCCTAAAATCCATGTCGCGCCGGTAGACCTTGAGCATGGGAAATTCCGTGACCGGAACCATATAGGCGTCATAGAAGTAGACGCTTTCCACCAACTTCTCGTGACTCTTGCGAGCCTTGGCGTAGGCCGCGTTTACCTGCTCGGAGATGGTCGTCGCCAAGCCCTCAATGACACGGTCTTTGAACTCGTCGCTCATACCTTGCCCTGCGTTATCCACTTACTTTGGATCGCCAGAACCCGCTCCAAAAGCTTTGGGTGCATTACCGCAATAGGTCGCCGACCCTGGAGTTCTCGGGCCTTGGGAGAGGTCAGCTCGTAGGAAAAAGTCGTGCTGTCGATCGCGTACCGGTTGCCCGCGCCGTCCACTTGGGTCGATCGCCGTAAGTCTCCGGTGTCGATCAGCACTTTTCCCCGGCGACGGTGGGGGAATAACGCCAAGGTGTAATCGGAAAGCCCCGGCCAGGAAACGCCAGATTGGACTTTTCCGCCTCTGGTTGTCGGGGGCGAAGACTCAAAAGTCTTATCGATATCCTCACGAACAGCTTTGACCAGCGGCGCTTCGATGCGCTGAAAGTCGCGCGCGCGCTTGGCTTGCTCGAGGAATCGCGCTTTATTAATTCCCTTGACTGGCGTCAGCTTGAGCGAGGCTTTCATCTTCGCGATCGCCGACTAGAAATGGTGCGCCGCAGCTTTCTGCCGCCATACCCGATCGCTCCAATGCCAGCGCCGTAAGAACCTCCATAGGCAGCACCAGTGGTAGCTCCACCAAGCAGTCCGCCTACGATCACGCAGCCCTTCGCCCCGCGCTTACCACCGCGCACGACCAAACTCTTCAAGGTGTCACTGGTTTGGCCTTGGCGACGTTTTGTACGTCGAGCACCCCCGACCCCGCGAACGTTGATGATGCCCCGCTCTGTTTGGCGACGATGCGCTTCACGGAACTCAGCAGGCAAGTGGTACACAGATCCAATAGGTCTCACTTAATCTCCCTCCCCCTAGACGGAGATATAAAAACTGCCGGTGAGAGGCTCGGGGCGCTCGGCGAGCGGATCGATATAGGCGACCTCGTAAAACACCTCCTGGCGGCGAGGCTCGGGCGTCGAAGTGTCTTCGGGATAAATCCGGATCTGCGCGATCGCCTCTTCGAGTGCTCCAAACGTCTCGCTTTCCGCGATCGTGCTGATTTTCGTAATCCCGATGCCGCCCACCGGTTGATGGGTCGATTTCGCAAACAGGGGCATAGTTGCGCCCGTCCACTCTCGAACGGTGAACCGAATCTCAGGGCCGGACTGCTCGCCGAGGTTCGACAGGAAGTAGCCGCGCACCCGGAGGTTCATGCGATACGAGGCTCCGCGATGCAGGGTGTAACCCTGAAGCGGAACGTCTCCCGTCGTGGACTGGATCATCACGTCGAACGTCGGCGGCGGCGGCTCAACCTTGCGATATGCCTTCAGCAGCCTTGCGTCCGCTTTGGCGATCGTGCCGGTTGCCGAGATGTTGTGCGACGCCACGATCGAGGCTCTGGCGTCAGCATGGGCGAGCGGCACCGTCGCTGAGATCGGGATCTTTTTTGACGGCGTCGCAATAACACTCGCCCATGCGAGCGTTCCGGTTGCCGTCGTAGGGACTTTTGCGCTGGGATGGGCCGTTACTCGCGCGCAGCCGATCGCCGCCTTCGCCGCAACCGGCATCTTCACTGCGGGCTGGCAAATCACGCTTGCTTCAGCGATCGCGCCAGTAGTCGAGATGTTGGTCTTGACGTTAACGTCCACGCAGGTCGCGTCCGCCTCGGCGATCGCGCCGACCCCAATTAGCGGCTTTTTATAGTTCGGCTGGACAACGTAGGCATTTGCCTTGGCGAGATACCCCCGCGCCCGCGCCGAGAAGACCGTTGACATGGGCTTACTCCTCCACGACGATCGCTTCCGCCGCCAGGATCAGATTGCCGTGCTTGTAGATCGTCGCAACCTTGCTGAGCGGGCCGCAGTAAATCGGCTGCGGGTCTTCCGCTTCGGTCGCAGCGTTCTCGAAGATGCCAAACGACTTGATGACCGGCCAGTTTGCCGTGGCGTCGGCGAATTCGATCTCGAGCGCGTTCTTGATTTCACGGAGGCCGGTCGGATCTGTCCAGTTCGCGACGATCGCATCGTACGGAACTCGGGCATAGCCGGGGGCGTTCTCTGCCGTCAGCTCGGTGATGTCGCCATTGGCGTTAGGCTGCTCGGTCCCGAGTCCGATCCAGACTTGGTTGTTTCGCAGCGAGTAAGGCTCGTTGTGCATGATCCGAAGCTGGCGGGTTGCCAGGTCGTCGGATTTGCGCGACGTATCTTTGTCGACCGTCAGGACGAGTTGTCCTGGTGCGAACTTCAGGTAGTCGTTGGCGATGACGCTGAAGCCCTGATCGAGATGGAAGAACGCATCTGCCATGGTGGTCGTCGCATCCGGGTAGATCGCGACCGCGACAACCTTCGACCAGTTGATTAGAGCGGGGCCAAACTCGATCTTAGTGAGGTTGTACATCTGGCGCAGCGACGGCGTCGACCACGCCGAGGTCGCAGCCTCGATCGCGATCTCGTAACGCGCATAGCCCGACGAGGTTGTCGTCAGCTCAATACCCGACGTTTCGCCCGTCGCTGGCGGCAGCTCGGTCAGCAAGCCGACATGGTAAGACGCCGCATTGTTGTAAGCCGTGTCGGCTGTGCCGCCACGCAGTACCCCGAGGTAGCCCTCGGCTTTAACTTGAGAGATTCCTTCTGCCACGATTTTGTCTCCTATCAATAAAACGATTGCTTTGACATTCCGAGCGGGCGATCGTCGGGTTCGCCTCTCGGCAAATTGCCGACGTACGTGTCGACCCTGGAAATCAGGTCGGGAATCTTGGGGTTGAGCGATTCGCCGGGAAGCACAACGCCCTGCTGGTCTTTTTGCCCGACGCCAGTAGGCACGTACGGAATATTGGGGAGCGGGAATCCGTGCCCAGCCGTAAACAGGTGCAGCTTCTCGTAGGCCGCCTTGCGATCGGATGCCGCCATCCCGGAACCTTCAGAGCCGGTCATCCCCGACCCCGGGCCGAGGTAGTAGACATCGAGCAATTCGGCGACAACGAGCTTTTCGACAATCTCAGCCAGCACCGCGCGCGTGTCGGGCTCCGTGAGCTGAAGCGGGAACCGATACACGCAGCGCAGCACCGTTCGCACAAAGGCTTCTTGCTGAACCGCAATCTGCGCAACGGTCTCGGGGTTCGACTGCCTGGAAACATCGTTCTTCTTCCAGGCGGGCGGGGCTCCCACCTCGTTAAAGACATCAAGCCGACCCTGCAAGCGGCGAGAAATCGCGCCTACGTCGGTGAATTGCAAGTCGCTCACAGGAACCTCCGCAAGCTCTGCGACATTCGGCGGAGCCTCCAGCCATTGGCGCGTGCCTTAGAAACACCCAGACGAACTCCTTTGCGAACCGTGCCGCGTGCGCGATCGCTCGAAGCCCATCGCCGGGCTTCGCTCGAAACCTTGGACGCCGAGCCGATCCATCCGCGACCTTCACGAGAAGCGTCGGCCGCGACGCTAACCAGGCTTTTGCCGGAGCCCCCCGATCGGCTCGCGCGGTTCGCCATCCGATGCAGCGTGTCCGCCGAGTACGTCAGCGATCGCGCCGATCGTGCAACGAGTTCTAGGTTTCGGGCAGCAGACGAACCGCGTTTTTTCGATCCGCCAACGGTGACAACCTTCCCCGACGGAAGCCGACGCAAGTGCTTGCGAGCGCGCTTGCGTCGGCTTCTAGCAAACTCAGCCAAGCCCTCCCGAGCGTTAGCTTTCATTTCAGTCACCAAAGGTTAGGCGAGTTGCGTGAGTCGTCCAGTCGTGACCGCGCAGTGGGACGCGATTGTTGAGGTCGGAGATCGAGTCGAATAGCCGCTCCTCTCGCATGGCGATAATGTCGCCCGCCGTCGACTCGCCAACGTGCTTGAGCGCGATGAGCGCCGGGGCGTCGGCTGAGTTGATATCAACTGTCGATTCAGTCACGACGGGCTCGACCGTCTGAGGCTGATCGACCTGAATCAGCGACTCAACGGGAGTGGCACGACCAACAACCGGACTCGAAGAGGGGACGCCCACAATCGACAGGAATTCCTGCGTGCGATAGGCTGCGGGGATAGACCCCGCTCGGCGTTGCGTCTTCGGGTCTGCGGGGTAGAAGTTGCCCGTTCGGGCCACTACAAACTGCTTGCGGATAATGACTTGAGCGTCGTCGGCGATCATGCGACAGAGACCTCCCGTGCGTAGAGTTTTTTCGGGTTGGGTACAACCGGTAACGCCGACGCGGTACCGAGGATTACGTCAACCGGCGGATCTTGTTTCTGCTCTTTGACTCGGACGAAGAGCCCAGGAGCGAAGTCGTTGTCGACGGTCGGGCCGATTGCCCGTTCGCCCATGTTGTTGTCGCAGAAGAAATAGCGACCTTGGTTGACGAAGCGACGGTTGCCGACCTCGTTGCCGTTTTCGTCGACCCCGGTGTACTGCTCGTCGACCGTCACGATCTTCGGCAGGTCTCGCGACTGCATTAGCGCATCGAGCTGGGTGTAGCTGATCTGACCGGTAGCCGAGAGAGTGATGCCCGCTGCCGAGTTGACGATCGCGCTGTACTGCGTCCGGGTGTATTCCTGGTGCAGAAGCTGGCGCTTCGTTCTGCGCGACATGACGATGTAGTCCGGCATTTTGCCGTTGGTCTCGAGGTAGACCTCGGCGTCCTCCTCGATAATGCGCAAACCTTCTGCCGTGGACGTGTTGGCCCAGTCCTGGGCTGTCCCGGCAAGCGACGGCGGGAAGTGTGCGTTGACGCCGCCAAGGCCGTAAGAAGCGTTTGGATCGCGGAAGTCGAGTACGACCTTGGAAGCCGTTGACGTGTCTTCGTAATTCACGAAGCCGAATTGCAGCGCCTGGAAGCTGAGCATCCGGATCAAGTCCATAAGCTCCATCGTGACGGACTTAACCGAGCCAAACAGCATCTCAGCGAGGCTGTTTGCCGTGCCGCGCGCTTGTACGACGTTCTTGTCGTTCGCATCGCCCTGGTAGATGTTCTGGACGGAGATCTGCTTGAGCGCCGCTTCTTCAGCCGCCTTCTTCAGGGCGATCTGGGTCCGCTCGTCGTATCTTCGGCCAGTACCGACCTTGAACATTTGCGCGTTGAGCTTCGTGAAGCGACCGGCGTTGCGCAGCGGGATTTCTTGCCCGAAGGCCATCACGCTACCCAGTAGTCGCTTCTCTTCAATCAGGTATTGAAGAATATCGAGATCGTCGTAAGTCCGGACCGGAAGCACTTTGTTCAGGAGTTCCGTTCGCTCGGTCAGACGGTGGAAGGTGTCGACCACCAGCCAGTCTGCCGTTTTCTGTTGTTGGCTCTCGGCGAACCAGTTTGCGATAGTTGCCATTACTCCTCCCTAGAATCGTTTGCTGTAAGTGATCGCGGGAGTTTGGCGCTTGATGTCCGCGTCGATGTAAGGCAACTTGCCCTCGTAAACTCCGTTTGCGCTGCTAACGAGGGCGTAGTTTTCGCGCTCGCAATACGTGAGGTCGATCGAGTTGTTAATAAACCCGATAACTTTCTGGACTGGGACGCCGAGATGCACGCCCGCTGGAAGGAGGCCGTTTGTTGAGTCCAGCGTCAACTTCCCGGACCCGGAGCGATCGATGCTTACGATCGTTCCGCAAGGTCTGTCGATCTCCATCACTCCATCGCCCGGAACGGTTGAGAACGTCCCGGAACTCATTGCGAATTCAATCGTGTGGCGGGTAAACCCATCTGAGGCGTACAGGTGAATCATGGATCGGTCTCGAAGTGCTGTTACATACTGCGAGAGAACGCGCGACTGATTTTGAATCCAGTCGACAAACTCGGTGGCCGCATCTTCGATGGTCGAACCCAACGTCCCCTGGAATGTGAAGACTTCGGAATGCCCGTCAATAGTGACGGTGAACTCCTCCCCGGCAGAAACCGAAGCCAACGCAATCCCCACCCACGGCTCGACAGTCGTGAGCGTGTCGCCGACCGAGAATAGCTGCCAGTGGTCGACAAAAATATCGACAACTTCATTGGTTAGGTTCGGCTGCTGCAGAGTTGCCCGCTTGAGCAACGATCGCTGACCGGCCGTTTCGGCAACGAAGTGACCGGCTCCGAGCGTGTGCTTGCCCTGCGCGTTTGGCGCAAACATCGATCGCTCGATGTGGGCAGAGAAAGTGGTATCGACGCCGTCCGGGAACGCAATGATCTGCGCATCGGAAATGTAAGGCGGGGTATTTCTGGTAAAACTCATCTATCTAAAGGCCCTCCTGGTTCACGATCGGAATAGCGGTGGCTAGGGCCGATCCGATGCCTTGCGCCTGAGCCAGATCGAAGCTGCCCAGCGCCTCCTGCTTGTCTTCGATCTCGTCAGAAATCGAGCGGCCAAACTGAATTTGCGGGCCGAAACGCTCGAAGGCTGCGAGCATCTTGTCTCGGGCGTAAATCTCGGTTTCGGGGTCGACTTTGTTCTGAGTGCAGACCGTCGAAAAAGTGGCGAGCCGATCGTCGGCCACGTCGAAGGACTGGAACTCCGCTTCGTAAATCGCAGGCGGTAGCCACCCTGCGTCCAAGCCTTTCTTGGCTCGCGTTTCTTGGGAGATCAGATTATTGCTGAGAGATTGCCGCTCTTCCGCCTGGCTGAATTTGGCTTGCAGCTCTTCGTAGTCAGCCTTGAGTCGGACGAGTTCCGGGTCGGGCGCGCTGTAGTTCGCCTCTTCGGTCTCGTCCTCCTCTTCGTCTTCGTCACCATCGCCGAGGAGGTCTGAAACCATGAAGGCAAAACCTTCGCGGGCCTGCCCTTCCAGCTCGAAATGGTCTGCGATCGCGCCCGCCAGGTCGTAGTCCGGCGCGAGTTTGCCGCCAATGATGCCGAGGATAGTCTTCGGGTCGTGCCCGGTGACTTCGCTCAGCTCCTCAACGCCGTCTTCGGGGTCTTCGTAGGATTCGTCGATAAGGGTCGCGATCGCAGTGCCGAGTTCTCCGGCAACGGCAAAAGTTGCGAGGGCGGAGCCGTCTTCGTAGTTCGCCTCGTCAGCATCTTCGCTCTCGACATCTTCCATGCTGGGAGCCTGGGAGGCGAGGGCTTCGAGGCCAGCAACATACTGTTCGTACGATTGATCGCGCGACGCAGCAGCTTCATCCTCTGTTAGTTGGCCGCTTTTCTCACGACGATCGATCCCCTCGATCGTCGTGTCGTATAGCGCCTGAAGTTCTTTCAAGTTCATAGTGGTTGCTCGATTAAGTGAGAGCCCGAGATCGCGCTAGGAGCGGCGACGGCGCGAAGGGGGAAGAGCTAGCTGCGGCGCGGCGGCGCTCTTCATGGAGGTGCTGCCGGGCAGGCGGCGCTGTCGGTTGCGGTTGCCGAGAGCGCGCGCGCCGAGTGCTGCTGCGCCAGCGGTCACGCCTGCCGCAGCGCCAATTGCCGCTTTCTTGCGGCCCGACATTCCGCCGCGCTTGCGCTTGCGGCCCATACCGGCAACGCGGGATTTTGCGCCTTTCATTGCGCGCCGTCCACCGCGATTGGCTCGCTTGAGACCTTCGGAGATCGCTCTGCGTGCTGAGGCGCTACGCGGTCGCCGACGTTTGAATTCCGCCGAGCCCTCTGCGGCCTTGAGGGCATCGGCCATTGTGTAAAGCTTGCTCATCTGGAGACTGGTGAAGTTCGAGGTTTGTAGCGAGGCAGCAGCGCGATCGTTTTTATTCGGCGTTTGCGCTTGCCTCGCGTTTTGCGGGAAAGCTTCATGCGGGTTCGCGCCCCCGGTGATTTGCGCTGCTTCGACGACGGGACGCGCTCTTGGTTGAGGAGCGATCGAACTTTCCCAGGCGAGACTTCGCGAGGGCGAGACGCATTGCTGGCGGCATCTCGGCACCGAAAGTGGCGAGATGGTCGGCCATCGTGAACGCGCGACGCATTTGCTGTCCCTGCGGTGTGATCACCTGAGTGCGCGGGACGCGCTCGGACTCTTCCGCCTCGTCCATCAGCAGGCTTTGCAGGCGATCGGCGAACCCTTGAAGCGCTCTGTTTAGCGGGTCGCGTGGAGAAGACCCGTCGCTATCTGCTTGCTCGGTTGCGCCGACGACGATCTGCCAAAACTTCTCGCAGAGCTGGTCGTAGTCTCTGCGCAACTCACCGAGATCGGCTTCCATCCGCTCGCACTCTTCCCAGGAGGTCGGCGATCGGAACTGCGCTTCATCCCGTCGATAGGTGCTAAGCCCGTCGATTGCCGGGGTTGGTGTGGCCGTCATCTCGCGGATAACGTTTGCGGCCATGTCGATGCCGGGAGACAGCGTCGAGATTTTTTTCGCGATGATGTCGCTGACAACCTGGGCACCGCGCCCAACCAGGGTTCCAAAAAGCCCCATACGACCGACTAGGTGCTGGGCGCTCGGGTTAGGCAGGTCTTCAGCCGCAATACGTCGCGCCTCCACTTGCCCCGTAAGGTCGCCAATGTTGTCGTCCTGGCGCTTGGAGTGGTCTTTTTGCCAGGGCACTCGCCCACCCGACGACAGCAGCTGGTTTGTGTTCTTCGCTATTTCTTCAACCCGAGACGCCGAAAACTCATGGCGACGGGATTTGCTGTCAACATGCTCGCCCTCCACCATCAGCAGCGCCGCCTTCTCGATCCGATCGCTGCTTGCGGAGAACTCGCCGCTCAGCGAAGCGACATCATGAAAGAACTCAACGACGGTCGGCTTCGCTTTGAAATGCGCGCGCGCGCTGCCCACAACGCGCTTGGCTTTTGCGGTTGATTTGGATTTTCGTTTCTTGCGCTGCCGAAGAGACATAGAGCTATAAGCCGAAACTTTCATCACTCTATGAACGGCCAGCAGTCATTCTCGGGGTTGCACGCGGTATTGCACGAGTGGCGCGGTATTGCACGAGTGGCGCAAAGTCGCGTCACGCGCCCGCTACTCTGAAACGAAATAGGCGAAGTATTGCTGTGGCTAAGCGAAAGCGAATCGTATTCCCTTTTATCGGTCAGAACCTGCGCATGTTCAGGTTCACTCGCAAGATCGAACGGCAACGTATCGCGAAGGCAAACAAGTGCGATGCGGCGACCGTCACGCGGGTCGAGAACGGCGAGGGCTGCCTAACGATCGAGGCTGTCCTGCTGATTGCGGATGAGCTTGAATGCGACCCCGTCGCACTGTTCTCGATGCTCATAAAGAGAAGAAAGAAGGAGACGGCTGGCTATGTGGAAGATCACGGGGGATGCGACGCCACAGCCCGCCGATCGGCAGCTCAGTCCGCTCGTCAGAATTTCCGGCGGCGGACTCGCTCCCTTCCTTAGAATTCGTACTCCGTCTTCAATCCTGGAGTCCGGGAACGCGACGATCGCGACGACATCGACAACACTGACCGCACTGAACCCTGCCTCGGTCAGCGTCGCTGTAAATAGCCCGTCGGGGCTCACGACGACGCCGACCTCCGTGCTGACGATCACCGTACCGCCTGGAACGACTTCGGTGTCTTCCGTCTCACTCCCGCGATCGGTTTCCGGCGGTCGCGGCTTTGTCTGGACGCCAGCGGAGAACGTCGACATCGAACCAGATGGTTCGTTTACCTATAACCCCCTTCGAGAAGAACCGCCCGTCGATGCGTTTTCGGGCGTAACGACGCCGGAGTCTTACCGGGCGTCGCCACCGCCGGGGAGTTTTGTCTTCGATCGCGAGCGCGGAGTTATTTCGGTATTTGTCGACCCAGACTCTCCGTCCTTTTTCTCCGGGCAGGTGCTACCACTCGCGATCGAGTCTCGCCGCGTCCCGACCGTCACGCTTGGAACGCTCCCTGAGATTCCCGTCACTTCGACCAACCGGGTCACGCTCGGATTGCCATCGCTGTTTTTGCGGTTCCCTCTGAAAGG
>ERZ1740067.760-NODE-760-length-24506-cov-10.297984_pt1 | contig 24506 bp, 17 predicted proteins | sample MGYA00581736_ERZ1740067 | MGnify/ENA primary metagenome ERZ1740067 (study PRJEB43018, sample SAMN04849236) | marine metagenome | isolation source: floating plastic debris | place: Pacific Ocean | collected 2008-08-27 | study: EMG produced TPA metagenomics... | reverse complement strand
TATTGCAGGTGTATCTGTCAGAGCTGTCTAAGGATGTGGTTCATGGATTTGTCACAGGGGATTGGTGTGGACTTTGGCTATGCGGAAGAGGTGGCGGCTCTGGGGTGTGCGATCGCTGCTCTGATTGATTTTTACCAGCAGGCCGAAGCGAATCAGCAGGGTCTGTTGTTGTTTCTTCGTTGACACTGTAGCGACCAGCACTTTTGAGAAGGATATGGACTGCAAAGCGCTGATTTATAGCGCGACTCGGCAAGAGGTGATTACCCCTGTTTACCCGAATCGCCTCGTGAAATGGTCTGTTTCGTCATTACCTCAGGCGATTGATGAAATGACATTCTCGAATACGTTGAGCCCAGTGCCTAATTGAGCCCAGTGCCCAATATTGTGTTGTTACCAGGCGGTCAAGAATTTGTCGTTGTGCCTGAGAAAATGATGGCTGATCCTTTTTTAAGAGGCTCTACCGGATAGAGGACGCTGCGCAAGGACAGATTACCTGTTTGGGCCGATTCGATGGTGGTACGAGCTAAAGATGGCTATGTTGAGTCGATGGTAAGGATGGATGCGGTGGTAAATGCGATCGCTCTCGATAGCGCACGGCAGCAAATTATTGCGGCGACTAAAGCTGGCATACAGGCGCTTCAAATTGGCGCGTAGAGCGTGATTGGTTGGCTGCATAGTCAGAACCGCTGACTTTTTCGGCAGGTTCTAACCTGGATTATGCCGTTGCATTGCAAGTAGTTAGCCATAAGTTAGCCTTTCTCAGCCTTTAACGTAGCCTTTCGCCCTGTCTAATAGACACATGGAGCTAGCGCATAGCTCAAAGAAACAAACGTAACAACAACTTAGGTAATACCCATGCGACGCTTAATCCTTTCCGCTTTCTCTGTCGTACTTGCAACTGCAGCCATCGCACCCGCCGCTCAGGCGCTGCCTGAACTCGATTCCAAGTTCAGTCTTCAGACACTACGCCTCAGCGAATTCGACACTCGCAATAAATCTGAAGAGTACTCAGAGCCTTACTATTCACAGCCTGCTACATATAACACTCCTCAAAACGCCGCCGAGCAAGAAAGTGCCCAAACGTCTGAACCCAGCGCATGGGAGCCCGCTGAATCCACCGTATGGGAGACCACAAAAATCCAGGAAGAGGCCTCTTCTCCAGCGCTTTCCCTGACTGATCGACGCCATGAATCACTCGATCGCAGTTAGGTAACTTTTGTTGCCTTTACTTGTTCGTCTATCATCACAACACCCTGCTCAACCAAAGGCCCTTTGTTGATTATTGCGCGACTGATTATTGCGCGACTTCAGTGTTCCTTTACATACAATTCACACGGTCTTTAAATCCATCTTGCTGCTGAGCCTCGTAATACTTTCAAGACGCCCTGTCGAGTGAAATTGACGAGAATGTAGCTTTGGCGACATTGATTCCCGTCTGAACGATCGATAGAATCTTAACTGTAACGGAATATAACGGCGTCTTTCCTTCTCATTTCACTTTTCTGTTATCTGTGCAGCCCCATCGGCTTCGCCCCCAAATCGTTGGTGTTCCATATGTCTTTTCGTGTAGCCTCAGCCAGAGTTGCGCTAGCAGCTTTAGCATGTTTTCTGTGCATTTTTAGTTCTGCTGTTTTGCCGAGTGAGGTGATGCCTCGTGCGGTTGCCCATCAGCTCAACCAAAGCTATCTCTATTTGCAAATTGGCGAATCATCAATTTCGGCGCGAGCAGAGTTGCCAATTACCGACTTAAACGATGTTCTCTCGCTGGGCTTTGAGCCCGACAAAAGGGTTGGCCCCGAGCAGCTTGCGCCCCATATAGAAGATATCAAGGCCTATGTGGCTGAGTATGTCAGCGTAGAGTGTCCGCCGCAGAATTGTGAGCTGAGTTTTACGGAGCCCGATTATCTCAATACCTATCAGTCTCAATTTTTACTGCTGAACTACGACCTCACTGGGTTTGAAACGCTGCCCGAATCGTTGCAGGTGAGCTACGACGTGATGCTGGCCGAAAAGCCGCAGAACACCAACATGCTGCTGATAGAAGAAAACTGGAAAACCGGTACGTTTGACAATGAGTCGAATGCGCTGCTGATTTTTGATTCGCCGGGGAAAGTGCAGTCGCTAGATTTGACCTCTGGCAGCCTGCTGCAAGGCTTCTGGGGCGTCGTAAAGCTCGGCGTTGAGCATATTTTGGAAGGGATTGACCATGTTTTGTTCTTGGTTGCGCTGTTGTTGCCGTCTGTACTACGCCGTAAAGATAGCAGTCAGTGGTTTCCGGTCAATAAGTTTTCGACTTCTTTCCTCTACATTCTCAAAATTGCGACTGCCTTTACGGTGGCTCACAGTATTACGCTGTGCTTAGCAACGTTGAATCTTGTTCAGGTGCCTTCTCGGTTTGTAGAGTCCATAATTGCCGCTTCGATTGGGTTGGCTGCGGTAGAAATCTTTTACCCCATTTTTAAGGGTCGAGCCTGGCTGATTATCTTTTTGTTTGGGCTGTTTCACGGCTTTGGGTTTGCCGATGTGCTCAGCGAGCTAGGGGTGACGAGTCAGTATACGGCGCTATCTTTATTTGGGTTTAATTTGGGTGTGGAGTTAGGTCAAATCGTGATTATTGCGGTGGTGTTTCCAGTGTTGTATCTGCTGCGAAACCAGCGCCTTTATAATCCCTTTTTGCTGAAGACCGGAGGGTTGGTATTGGGCGCAATGAGTCTGTATTGGCTGATAGAGCGAGCGTTCGATGTAAACATTCGATTTTTGCCGCTGCTGCAAGGGTTGTTTTAGCCTTTGTCGCCAAAGCTGATCTCTCTTTTTGCCTTAAGATAAACAAGTCTGCCCCGCCTTAATATGACGTCTTCTCTCTCTATACAGTCTCCTATTGCTTTCCCTCAGACGTCACCTGGCCTTCCTGTTGCTGTGAACTCCACTGCCGTTCGCCTAAAAACGTGGGTGCTTGCGGTAGATGATATCCGAAAAATTGTGGCTCATGTCGGCTTAGATGAGCTGATGGATGAGATGATTGCGCGACTTTCGGAAGCCTTTTCCCAGTTCGATCCAGCGGATACGGTGGTGCCGGTACGGACGGGGTTCAACTACGAGCATCCTCATGTAGGACTCGTAGAGTGGATGCCGCTGTTTCAAAAGTATCGCCAGATTGTGGTGAAGGCAGTGGGCTACCATCCACATAATCCTCAGGTGCACGATTTGCCGACGGTGCTGTCGACACTGTCTGCCTATGACCCTACTTCCGGACACTTGACGGCGCTGATGGATGGGACGTTTTTGACGGCGCTGCGCACGGGGGCGGCTTCCGCGATCGCTAGCAAACATTTGGCCAATCCTCAGAGCAAAACACTGGGGCTCATAGGCGCAGGCGCGCAGGCAGTGACTCAGCTACATGCCCTTTCTCGCTGTTTTGAGCTGAAAGAAGTATTGGTCTTTGATAGTGATGTGCAGGTAGCGAAGTCCTTTGTTGAGCGAGTAATGGGTTTGCATCTGCAAGATATAGAGATTCGACAGGCGAGCTTAGCAGAGATAGTCGCCGAGGCGGATATTTTGTGTACGGCCACTTCGGTTGAGGTGGGTGAGGGGCCCGTATTTACAGATGCTGGGCCGAAGCCGTGGCTGCATGTGAATGCGGTGGGCGCTGACTTTCCAGGGAAAGTGGAGATTCCGTTAAGTTTGTTGGATCGAAGCTTTGTGTGTCCGGACTTTCGGGCACAGGCGATCGCAGAAGGAGAGTGTCAGCAGTTTGCTGAACAGGCCTCCATTGGACCTGAACTCTTTGAGGTGATTAAGCAACCTACTCGCTATGTAAATCAACAACGACAGCTAAGCGTATTTGACTCCACAGGATTTGCGCTAGAAGATCAAGTTGCAATGAATATGATGCTGGACTACGCTAAAGCTCTAGACCTAGGCAGCTGGGTTAGCCTAGAGAGTGCGGCAGCAGATGTGAAAAATCCTTACAGTTTTGTGGTGGGTGGTTAGGGCGATGGATTTTTCTTGGTCGGAAGAACAGCTGGCGTTTAAGCAAAAGGTGATTGACTTTGCGCAGAACACGCTCGACAGCAGCGATATCATTGAGCGCGACTACTCGGGAAAGTTTTCTTGGGAGAATTGGAAAAAGTGCGCTGACTTTGGCATTCAGGGCATGTGCATGCCCGAGGAGTATAGCGGCTCTCCAGCGCTAGATATTATGACGGCGGTGCTAGGAATGGAGGCGGTGGGCTATGGCTGTAAAGACAATGGCTTGACGCTGGCGCTAAACGCGCAGATGTGGACAGTGCAGATTTTGCTCTCGCAGTTTGGCTCGCCAGAACAGAAACAGAAGTATTTGCCCAAGCTCTGCAATGGCGAATGGATCGGGGTACATGCGCTCTCTGAGCCTGACTCTGGTTCGGATGTGTACAGCCTGAAGACGTCGGCAACAAAGTGTGAGGGTGGGTACATTCTCAACGGGCGCAAAAAGTTTGTGACCTGCGCGCCGATTTGTAATATGGCGCTGGTATTTGCCACTCTGGATGCAAGTTTGGGCAAGTGGGGCCTGACGGTGTTCTTGGTAGATCGAGACATGCCGGGCTTTTCGACGGGGCCAGTGAAAGAGAAAATGGGGCTGCGGACTGCGCCGTTTGGAGAGGTGTTTTTTGAAGACTGTTTTGTGCCAGAAGAGAATCGTCTGGGGCCAGAAGGGGCAGGGTTTAGCTTTTCTCATAGTTCGCTAGAGTACGACCGTTGCTTTAACCTAGCGAGTGAGCTAGGGGCGATGGAACGGCAGCTAGAGCGAACTATTGACTATGCTAATTCGCGTGAGCAGTACGGACAGCCCATTGGAAAGTTTCAGTCGGTTTCTAATCGGGTGGCGGATATGAAACTGCGGCTAGAGACAGCGCGGTTGCTGCTGTACAAAGTGGCTTGGCTAAAGGAGAAAGGAGAGCCTGCGATGCTGGAAGCGGCGATGCTGAAGCTGCATTTGAGTGAGTGCTATGTGGCGTCTGGGCTAGATGCGGTGCGGATTCATGGCGGTAATGGCTATTTGACGGAGCATGGGGTAGAGCGAGACTTTCGCGATTCGGTGGGCGGTGTGATTTATGCGGGTACGTCGGATATTCAGCGGAACATTATCGCGCGATCGCTAGGACTGTGAGCATGGTGTATCTGTTGTCTCAAATTCTAGACCGTTCGGCGCAGCGCTATCCTGACCATGAGGCGTTTCGCTGTGAGGGCGTGGGGTTGACCTATGCTGAGCTGTTGCAGCGGGCGAACGGACTGGCGCAGTGGCTGGTGGCGGCGGGTGTGGAAAGGGGCGATCGCGTTGGCATTTATTTGAACAAGTGTTTGGAGAGTGCGATCGCCGTCTATGGCATCTGGAAAGCGGGCGCAGCCTACGTGCCGCTAGACCCAAATGCGCCGAGTGAGCGGACGGCCTATACGATGAATCATTGTGGGATTCGGTGCTTGATTACGCAAAAAGGGAGAAGATTGCGCATCCCAGATTTACTTGCTGCCACACCCAATCTCTCGTGTATTGTTGGTCTTCCAGACTCTTTTGAATTAGCGAAGCCGCTAATCCGCTGTGACTGGGCGAATCTTCCCGTTGTGGACGATGCTCCCACTGTACGCACCATAGAGCAAGACCTTGCGTACATGATGTATACGTCAGGGTCTACTGGTACGCCAAAAGGCATTATGCATACCCACCGCAGCGGCCTAAACTACGCTCGCATGGCGGCGGATACATACGGCCTGACACATGAAGATCGCCTAGGAAACCATTCTCCTTTGCACTTTGATATGTCTACATTCGACTACTTCTCGGGGCCACTGGTCGGGGCCACTACAGTCATCATTCCTGCGGCCTACACCAAGCTGCCTGCGAGCCTGTCTCAGCTGGTGCAAGATGAGCGCATGACGATTTGGTATTCTGTTCCTTTTGCGCTGATTCAGCTGTTGTTGCGCGGCGTACTGGAAGCGAGAGACTTGAACGCTTTGCGCTGGGTGCTATTTGGCGGAGAGCCCTATCCAGCGAAGTATATGTACGGCTTGATGGAAAAACTGCCCCAGGCTAGGTTTAGCAATGTGTATGGACCAGCGGAGATCAATCAATGTAGCTACTATCACGTGCCACCATTGGCCAAAGGTGAGTGCATTCCCGATGCTGTTGCACCCATTGGGAAGATTTGGCCGAATGCGGAGGAGCGAGTGGTAGACGATGATGACCAGCTAGTGGTCGCTGGTGAGGTGGGGGAGCTACTGGTGCGCACACCAACGATGATGCAGGGGTATTGGCAAAGACCAGATTTGAACGAGAAGGCCTTCTATCGTACTGAAGTTGCGAATCAGGTGGCGGTGTTCTATCGAACGGGCGACCTTGTGCAAGAGATTGATGGCAACTATCAGTTTGTGGGTCGTAAGGATCGGCAGGTGAAGACGCGAGGCTACCGAGTCGAACTGGATGAAGTGGAGGCTGCGCTGGTGGCTCATTCGCTAGTGGAAGAGGCGGCGGTCTACATGGTTCCTGCTGAAGCGGGGAGTCATCAGGTGGCGGCAGCGGTGATTGTAAAGGAAGGCACGCCGCCCGGTGAAGCTGACTTGCTGCGGTTTGTTGCGGGAAAGCTGCCTGCCTATGCGGTGCCGCAGCGGCTGGAGGTTGTGGACGCGTTTCCTCGAACGGGGACGGGGAAGATTGACCGACGGGCCTTACAGTCTGCGGTAAGCGCTTCTGCGACCGGGCTGTGCAGCTCTCCGGGGCACCCAAAACGCTAGCAATATTTGTTGTAGAAAACTACTCACTACCTTCTCTCATGGACAACTCAGAAATCCTCAAAAAATTTATCAGTGAGTCTTTACTCAACAATCGTCAGCAGGTGGAGGCCGATGACGATTTGCTCGGTGAAGAGATTATCGATTCTATGGGCGTTATGCGGCTGGTCGCCTTCGTAGAAGAGACTTTTTCTTGTAAGGTGCCGCAGTCTGACATTACCATTACGAACTTTCGCACGATTAAGGCGATTGATGCTTACTTAGCGGCTAGGAGCCTGTAATAAAATGAAGGCTGCTACAGCATCTACTCACTTTTCCAGCCAGTCCTCTAGCCAGTCCTCTGGCCATTCTGAGGCGCAAGACTATAAGAATCAATCGCCTTCAGCACAGTTTGAGCTGACAACGGCGCAGCGTTTGCTGTGGCTAGGGCAGAAGCTCGCACCTGACTCGCCGCTATACAATATGGCGTTCTTGTTTACGCTGAATGGCGAGGTGGATGTAGAACACTTTCAAGCTGCGTTTCAGGCGGTGGTAGAGCGTAGCGATGCATTGCGAACGGTGATTGATGAGACTGAAGGGGCGGCGAAGCAGCAAGTGCTTCCTCAGCTAGATTACGCTGTGTTTGTGCTGGATTTTCGTGAGGAAGCAGATCCAGAGGCGGTTGCTCGTGTATGGGCTGAAGATAGAGCACAAAAGCTGTTTGACCTTTCGGTTTGTTTGTTCGATACGGTATTGATTCGTCTGCCGAATGGTCGGACGATGTGGTATCTCAATCAGCATCACTTGATTACCGATATTGCGTCGGTGAAACTGTTGTTTGAAACGGTCAGTGATTGTTATCAGCGATCGCAAGCAGGAACGTTGGCCGATATGCCGAGTTTGCCCGCTTACACAGCAGTAGACTTGGCTACACCTTCGGCGCAGTCTGTGGACCATTGGCGGCAGTGCGAGGCCAATCCGGTGGCGCTGTATCATCGGACGGCAGGGCAGGTGTCGTCTGCCTCGCAGGGTAGGTCGAACCGGGTTTCTTGTGAGTTGGGCCCAGAGAGAACAGCTGCGCTTAAGACATTGGCAATGGACTCGGAAGCAACCGCGCTGACGCCAGCGTTATCGCTGTTCAATGTGGTAGCGGGGATTTTGTTCGCCTATTTGGCTCGGGTGAGTCAATGTAATCAGCTAGCTGTCGCAACACCTGCCCACGGTCGCCCTACGCGATCGCTTAAAGAAACCCTAGGTGTGTTCATTGAGCTATTTCCGCTGCTGGCTGAGGTAGAAGACGGTGAAACCTTTGCGTCTTTGCTAGCTAAGGTGAGCGAAAGTAGCGGGCAGCTGTTGCGCTACGCGGAGCCGGGTGCGAGTGAGTCGGCCCCAGGGCGCGATGTGAATGTGGTGTTGAATTTTATTCCCACGCAGATATCGGACTTTGCCGGGATGTCTGTGCGTTCTGAATGGGTGCATGCAGCTGCGGCTGATCCGCGTCACCATTTGCGGTTGCAGGTGCATGATTTTGATCGGCGAGGCAGTTTGCAGCTGCATTTTGATTTTAACGAGGATGTGTTTGACAGAGAGTTGCAGGCGCGGGTACCGAGTCATTTCTTGGCTTTGGTAGATGCGGTACTGGCGGATCGGCATCAGTTAATCGCAGATGTGAATTTGGTGGGGAGGGAGGAGCGATCGCATCTCTTTTCTCTCGCCCAGTCCCCTCCCTGTGAGCCGGTTTGTCGCAGTGTTGTAGCGCTATTTGAGGCGCAAGTGGAGAGGACGCCGGGTGCAATTGCTACAACCTGCGAATCTCAGCAGTTAACCTACAAACAGCTAAATGCCAAAGCGAATCAGCTTGCGCACTATCTGAGAACGAAAGGTCTGAGAACGAAAGGTCTGAGAACGGAAGGTGTCGAAGCAGAGCCTCCTATTGGCATTTGCCTTAACCGCTCTACAGAAATGCTGATTGCGATTTTTGCCGTCCTCAAAGCAGGTGGTGCTTATGTGCCCATCGAGCCGAGCCATCCCTCCGAGCGAATTTCCTACATTTTGCAAGATACTCAGGTTCACTGGGTATTGACTCATTCGACTTTGGCCCATCGGTTAGTCGGCGACACAGAACGGTTGCTGATAGATGCAATCGATTTATCAGAACAATCCGACAGTAATTTAGAAGAGTCTCCTACGCTCAGTCAGCTGGCTTACTTGCTATATACCTCTGGCTCTACCGGCCTGCCAAAAGGTGTAGCGATTGAGCATCGTTCGCTTGTGAACTATGTACAGTGGGGTATTGCAAAGTATGTTCGTGGCAGGCTACTCTCTTTTCCGCTCTTTACACCTTTAGCTTTTGACCTGACAGTAACGTCTGTTTTTGTCCCGTTACTCTCTGGTGGCCAAGTTGTTATTTATCCAGAAGGTGAAGAGCCTATTGACCTCTCCTTACAGCGAATTTTTCAAGAGAACGCGGTAGATGTGATTAAGTTGACGCCTTCTCATCTGTCGCTGGTACAGGGGATGCCTCTCGGTTCTCGGGTGAAGACGCTGATTTTAGGTGGAGAAGATTTGAAATCTGCTTTGGCTACTGAGGTTGTAGCAGGGCAGGAAGGGCTAGAGCTTTATAACGAGTATGGGCCAACAGAAGCGACTGTGGGCTGTATGATTCATCGGTTTGACGCGTCAGATGCTGCGCTATCTGTTCCGATCGGCAAGCCAGCGATGGGGTCAGAGATTTATTTGCTAGATGAGCGGATGAATCTTGTTCTGGAAGGTGATGTCGGTGAGATATTTATTGGTGGACCTGGGTTAGCAAGAGGATATTTCAACCGGGCTGAGCTGACGGTTGAGCGGTTTGTAGTGTGGGAAGGTCGTCGGCTTTATAAGACGGGGGACTTGGGTCGGTGGCGAGCTGACGGTGTGTTGCTTTATTTGGGTCGGTGCGATCGCCAAGTGAAAATTCGCGGACACCGGGTAGAGCTGGGAGAGATTGAAGCAGCCGTGGCGGCGCATCCCCAAGTGACAGCAAGTGCGGTGAGTGTTGTGCATCCGCAGGTGGTAACGCAGCCTAGCTCGCTGAGCTACTGTACGCAGTGTGGCCTCGCCTCGAACTATCCAGGCGTGAGCTTTGACGAAGCAGGCGTATGTGATATTTGCCGAACGTACGAGACTTATCGACACCGAGCGGAGCAGTACTTCCGGTCGATGGAAGCGTTGCGAGTGCGGCTAGATAAAGGCAAGCAGCGTAAAACAGGTGACTATGATTGCATGATGCTGCTCAGTGGTGGAAAAGACAGTACCTATGCATTGGCCCAGCTAGTGCATATGGGTTACAGCGTATTTGCCTTTACCCTAGACAATGGCTACATTTCGGAAGGCGCAAAAGAGAATATTCGGCGGGTGGTGAAAGCGCTCGATGTAGACCATGTGTTTGGTACAACGCCTGCGATGAATGAGATTTTTGTAGATAGCCTAGAGCGACACTGCAACGTGTGCAACGGCTGCTTCAAAACTATCTATACGCTGAGTATGCAGATGGCTTACGACATGGGAATCCCAACGATTGTGACTGGGCTCTCTCGGGGACAGTTTTTTGAAACGAGGCTGAGTGAGGAGTGGTTTACACAGCTGTTTGGGCAGCCAGAATTTGACCCGGATACGATTGATGAAACGGTGCTAGAAGCGCGGAAGGTATACCACCGTAGCGACGATGCAGTCTCTCAGCTGATGGACGTGAGTGCGTTTGAATCAGACGATATTTTTGAGGCGATTGAGATTGTTGATTTTTATCGGTATAGCGATGTGGAGCTAGCGGAGATGCTGGCGTTTTTACGCGATCGCCTTCCTTGGATTCGCCCTGCTGATACGGGCCGCTCTACCAACTGTTTGATCAACGATGCTGGCATATATGTGCACAAGCAACAGCGTGGCTATCACAACTATGCGCTGCCCTACAGCTGGGATGTGCGCATGGGCCACAAAACGGTAGATGAATGTATTGATGAGCTAAATGACGAAATCAACGTCGGCGAAGTGAAACAGATGTTGAAAGAGATTGGTTTCGACGCGCAGCGCAGTACTGAAGCGCAGTTGGCCGCTTATTACTGTACAAAAGAAGGGCCTGAAGAAGCGCTTGAAGGCGTACTGCCTAATCTTTCTACTGCCGATCTCAGAGAATTTCTGGCGCAGCGGCTGCCAAGTACGCTGGTACCGGCTTACCTGATTCCGCTAGATACAATGCCGCTAACGGCCAATGGCAAGGTCGATGTAGCAGCCTTGCCTGCTCCTCAGAGCAGTCGCCCAGAGTTGGCCTCTACTTTTGTGGCTCCGCAGACAGGGATCGAGAAATTGCTGGCAAAGCTATGGCAGCAGGTACTCAAAGTAGACACTATTGGCATTCACGACAACTTTTTTGACCTCGGTGGCGATTCTATTATGGCGATTCAGATTGCAGCGAGGCTGTCTGAATCGGGCTTTGTGCTGTCGCCAAATGATATTTTTCAGTATCCAACGCTGTCTGAGATTGCGGGCGTTGTTGCTCCTGAAGTGAATGCTGCGCCGGAAGTGTTGGCTGGCGAGGTGCCGCTGACGCCGATTCAGCAGGCGTTTTTTGAGCTGGAGCCGTTGGCCCCGGAGCAGTTTACGCAAACGGTGCTGTTGGATGTTGATGGGCTGTTGGATAGTGAGATTTTGCGGATGGCGGTGCGATCGCTCACAGCACATCACGACAGCCTACGACTGAGCTATGAGCGCACTGAATCTGGATGGGTGCAGCGTTACCAAGCTTCGGTGAGCGCGGAGCAGTTTTCTGTGGTGTCGTTGGCTAGTCAAGAGAGTTCACAGCGGGTGAAAGAAGAGATTGAGAGGCTTCAGAAACAGCTGAATTTAGCTGAGGGTGATTTAGTAAGAGCTGTGCTCTTTGATTTGGGCGAACGCCAGCAGTTGGGAATAGTTGTTCATCACTTGGTGGTGGATGCAGTGTCTTGGCAGACGCTGGTGAAGGATTTGGAGACGGTGTATGGACAGTTGCAAGCGGGTGAGGATGTGGTGCTGCCGCCGAAGACGAGTTCGTTTAAGGCGTGGGCTGAGGGATTGAAGGAAGTTGAGCTGGCGGCTGAGGAGACAGCGTATTGGGAGAATGTGGTTTCGACTACGCTCAATCACCGGGTTGGTGTTATGGGGTTTGTTGATACAGAGGGGCAGCCGGCGTCTCAAACAATTTCTCGACAGTTGGACAGAGCCTTAACTCAGAAATTTTTGCAAGGCTCTAATCGTCCTCAAGAAAAAATTCTGGCCGCTGTAACGCTGGCTCTGACTCGTCAAAAGGAGGAATCGACCCACTGTATTGACTTAGAAGGTCATGGACGAGAAGAATCTTTGATGCCAGGTGCTCGGTTAGTAAGAACAGTAGGCTGGTTCACGACTTTGTTTCCACTGGTGTTAGTTTGCCAAGAGGATGAAACTGAGACACTGCGAGCTGTGAAGACTGCTTTGCAGAAAGTTCCTCAACATGGGATTGGATACGGGATTTTGAAGTATCTGAAATCAGGTGCTGTTTCAGACCGCTTGAAAGAACAACCCGCTGCGGAGATTTTGTTCAACTATTTGGGCGCTTTAGAACAGCTGCTGCCCGCTCAGTCGATGTTTAAGCTAGCAGAGCCTTTACAGGTCTCGCGAAGCACGCAGCAAAAGAGATCACACCCTGTAGAAGTCAGCGCCTTCTTACGAGAAGATCAGCTGCAAATTGACTGGTGCTATAGCAAAGTGGATACGCCAACAGTGCAGGCTTTAGCGGATGAAACAATGAAGCAGCTGCAGCTGTTGACAGCAGAGCCATCAGATACGCCAGTAGCTGAAGACTTTCCGCTAGCGAATCTCGATAGCCAAAAGCTCGATAAGCTCTCCTCCTTGCTCGGTAAGCTAGATGGCTTGGAGGGACGCCTGTGAAAAATGTAGCTGACATTTATCCGCTTTCTTCTGTGCAGCTGGGAATGTTGTTTCATACGCTAGCTCAGTCGGAGGCTGCTGAACAGACAGGTGTATATGTAAACCAGTACACCTGCCGACTGAGCGGAACTTTGCGGCAGGATTTGTTTCGTCAGTCGTGGGAGCGAACCATTGAGCGGCACCCGGTGCTACGGACGGCGTTTTTGTGGGAGGGGCTTGATGAACCGTTGCAAATTGTACGGCAGACGGTGGAGCTGCCTTGGCAGGTGCTGGACTGGTGCGAGGTAGAAGAGAAGGTGCAGGCGACACGATTGGAGACTTTTTTGAAGAGCGATCGCACCCAAGGCTTCGATCTTGCACAAGCCCCTGCGCTTCGCCTCACTCTGATTCAGCTCGCACCCGACGCATTTCAGCTGGTGTGGAGTTCTCATCATATGCTGTTCGATGGATGGTCTTTACCGTTGATTTGGCAGGACATGCTGGCCTATTACGATGCGCTGCTGACAGAGACTTTGCCTCAGCTGGATCCTGCTAATCCCTATCGTGACTATATTGCTTGGCAGCAGGCAAAAGCTTCAGGCGAAGCTGCCGATAAGGCAGAGAAATTTTGGCGCTCGCAGCTCTCAGGTTTCACGGAGCCTACTTCTTTGCCAGGTGCTCGCACGGTGTCTGTTGAAGCGGCTCAGCCCTATCAACAGCAAGAAAAAAGGTTAGATAAAGACTTTACTCAGCATCTTGGCGCGGTCGCTCGTCAGCATCGCCTTACGCTAAATACGTTGGTTCAAGGTGCTTGGACTCTGCTGTTGCATCACTATAGTGGTCATCAACGGGTGATGTATGGTTCTGTTGTTTCGGGTCGCCCTGCCGAATTGCCCGGTGTAGAAAAAATGGTGGGGTTGTTTATCAATACGCTGCCAGTGTGTAGTGTAGTAGAACCCGACCAGCCATTAGTGACTTGGTTGGCAGAACGCCAGCAACAGCTTCTGTCGTTGCGAGAGTATGAAGCAAGCGCTCTAACAGATATACAGCGATGGAGTGAACTTCCCGCTGGCAGTGCTTTGTTTGAAAGCATTGTGGTGTTTGAGAATTACCCAGCGGCAGCGGCTCCTGATTTAGGCTTTACTGTAGAGCAGGCCCGCTATATCGAGCAAAGCAACTATCCCTTAGCTCTGTTGGTGGTGCCAGGTGATTCTTTAGAACTGCTGCTACTGTACGATACGGCTCGGTTTGAAGAGGGTGCGATCGCTCGTTTGCTAGAGCACATGGTGCTGTTGTTGAAAGCCTTTGTAGAACAACCACAGGCGAAACTCTCCGAATTGCCGCGTTTGACCGCTACTGAGCGAAGCGCCTTAGCTGCCTGTTCACCCTCTAAGCCCGATACCAAAAAAGCCCTGACGATTCATCAATTGATTGAGTCGCAGGCAGTGAAAACGCCTCAAGCTGAAGCGGTGGTGTTTGAAGGGCAAGTGCTGACTTATGACGAGCTGAACCGACAGGCAAATCAGCTGGCGTCGTTGTTGCGATCGCATCAGGTCATATCGGGTAGCCGAGTCGCCCTGTGTCTCAATCGTTCTTTAGACATGGTGGTTTGCATTCTCGCGGTGCTCAAGGCTGGTGCAGCATACGTTCCTCTCGATCCAGACTATCCTCAGAGTCGGCTGGCTTACTGCTTGAAAGATGCTAATCCTGCTGTCGTTTTGACAGAGCGATCGGTTGAACTACCTGCTGTTTCTGTTCCTCTGTTGTATGTAGATGAGCTATGTATAGATGAGCCTTCTTTTCGTGAACAGCTCCTCTCCTGGGAGGAGTGCCCGCAGGGCGAGGTGGGCCCGCAGCCAGAAGACTTAGCCTACATTATCTACACCTCGGGCTCTACAGGCCGACCCAAAGGGGTGATGGTGAGTCATCGCAATCTTGTGCACTCTACTCAAGCGCGCTTTTCCGTCTATGCCGAGCCGGTTGGGCGCTTTTTACTACTTTCTTCTATTGCCTTTGATAGCTCTGTCGCAGGGTTGTTCTGGACCTTGTGTCAAGGGGGCACGCTGGTACTTTCGCCTCAGCGAATCGAACAAGATTTGCAGCAGCTGGCTGAGCTAATTACAAAAGAGAGAATCACGCATACGCTTTGTGTCCCCACTCTCTATACGCTGTTGATTGCGAATGTGGAAGTATCTTTGTTGGCAACTTTGCGAACGGTGATTGTCGCAGGAGAAGCTTGTACTCAGTCGCTGGTAAAACAACACTTTGAAAACCTGCCACAAACTCAGCTGTATAACGAGTATGGTCCTACCGAAGCGACGGTATGGTGTACAGCGTATCAAGTACCCGAAAAACTACCGTCGGGGCCGGTTGCGATTGGTACAGCGATTCCCAATACTCAAATTGTGCTGGTAGATAAATCCTTGCGACCTGTGCCGACGGGCGCTGTGGGTGAAATTTGTGTTGGGGGTGAGGGCATAAGCCAGGGCTATTTGAATCAGCCAGAGAAGACAGCAGCGGTTTTCTTTGAGAACGGAATATGGCGTCGCTATTTCGACGAGAGAAATGCTGTCGATAACGTGCAGCGATTTTATAGAACAGGAGATCTGGGTCGGTTTAGAGCTGACGGCGTTTTGGAATGGCTGGGACGACGAGATAGGCAGGTGAAAATTCGGGGGTACCGGATTGAGCTGGGTGAGATTGAAGAGATACTGCGAGAACATCCTTCGGTTCAAGAAGCGATTGTTGTTTCACGCGCTGTCATTTCTAGCGGTGATATAGATAGTAGTGTAGAGGGCTTGGCGCGATCGCTCACGGAACTATCTCCTGAGAAAGCGGTCGCTTTACTCAGTACGGCTGAACAAACAGCCGACCAAATCCCTACGACAGGAGACGCTTAGCAGTGGCTCATATTGTTTGTATCACAGGTGGGCTGACCGGCATTTTTAATGCGAGCTTGGCGCTAGTAGAACAGTTGGTAGTAGCGGGGCATGAGGTGACCTATGCCAGTCCTGCAGATTGGCGAGACGCGGTGGAAGCTCAAGGGATTGCCTATGTGCAGCTAGAGGAGTGGGTGATGCAGCCGAGTGAGCCGCCAATGAGTCGCGCGCTCAAGCTACGACAGATGCGAGGGCGTCAGCGAAAAGCAGTCAGTGAGCTAGGGGTGAAAAACTTTGCACAGCGAATGCGATCGCTCTCCCCCGATCTGTTGCTTATTGATATAGAAATGCATCCGCATATTATGGCAGCAGTAGATGCAGGCTTCGCTGTTGGGCTGCTGTGCCAGTTTTTGTCGGTATGGCGTCGTCCCCATGTGCCGCCGATTCATACGAGTATCGTGCCGGGTAAAAGCTGGCGTGGGTCTCGGTTGGGTATTGAGCTGAGCTGGCTGCAATACAGATGGCGTAAGTGGCAGGAAATGCAGCGTGAGCGCTGGCGGCGGGTAGGCTGCGATCGCGTATCGATACTGCGATGCTACGCCAAACGTATCGGCTATCGCTATCACTTAGGCTGGGATCAGTGGCTAGTGCCCTATCCTCATAACAACCTTCCTATTCTTTGTTTGAATGCGCGCGAGTTAGATTTTCCTCATGCGCCGCACCCAACGATGCGCTATGTAGGTCCGATGGTGCAGCCTCATCGCCCTCAGTTGCAGGTGAGTGAACAAGCCCAAGATGAGATTACTCATTTTCTCTCATGTCGGTCTCCTAATCGCTTACTGATTTATTGTAGCTGTAGCACTTTTGTTCAGGGCAATGTCAGATTTTTGCAGAGAGTCATTGCAGCGGTTGCAGCGCAGCCTCAATGGGACTTGGTATTGGGCCTCGGCGGCAGGTTGCCTGTGCGATCGCTCGGTGAGCTACCACCCAATGTGTATGCTTTTGACTGGGTGCCGCAAATGTTGTTGTTGCAACATGCAGCTTGCGCTATTTACAACGGGGGCATCAATAGCCTGAATGAGTGCCTTTATTACGGTGTGCCGATGCTGATTTATTCGCTGAAGCGCTACGATCAAGACGGAAACGCGGCGCGAGCGATTTATCATGGCTTGGGGATTGCAGGCGATATTGAGCGAGATAGTGCGGTGCAGATAGGTGAGTATTTACAACAGTTGCTGAGTGATGATGGGTATAGACGGCGAGTGAGCGTGATGAGCGATTGCGCCCGAGCCTACGAGCGAGACAGCCGCGCTGCAAAAGCCGTCGCTACACTGCTACAGTCATCAGGCAGCACGCAGGAGGAGCCACAGTATGTCACAGCTTAGCTCAGACCTTTATCAACGGCTTGCAGCCCTTTCTCCTGCTCAGCGTTCTGCACTGGCACAACAGCTGAAAACTGTAGAGAACAAAGAGTCAGTTAGCGGTAATTCAACTAGAGAGCGTATAGATTCGGCTGCGACGCCTCAGCAGCTGGTGGCCTATGTTGTGCCTCTTGATGCTGACTCAGACAGCGTCGATACCAATGTTTTGAAGCGTGCGGTGAAGGCGAAACTTCCTGCCTACATGGTGCCCAGCGCGATTGTGCCGCTGCCTCACTTGCCGCTTACTGCTAATGGGAAGGTTGATGTTAAGGCATTACCCGCACCGCCTAAACGACAGGTAAGCGTTGATGATACAGCTGCGCCAAGAACAGCGGCTGAGGAAACTTTGGCAGACATTTGGTGTGTGGTGCTGCGGCTGGATGCGGTCGGTATTCACGACAACTTTTTTGAGCTGGGTGGCGATTCTATCCTCAGTATTCAAATTGTATCTAGGGCGAGAGAAGCGGGCCTACGGTTGTCTCCCAATCAACTATTTGAACAGCAGACTATTGCTGAGCTAGCGGCAGTGGTGAACGTAGTGCCATCGGTGGTTGCAACGCAAGCGGCAGTGACAGGGCCAGTGCCGCTGACGCCAATTCAGCACTGGTTTACATCGCAGAAGATGGTAGCGCCTTATCATTGGCATCAGGCACGGATGTTTGTGCTGCCGGTGGGTGTGGATAGAGAGCAGGTGGAACGAGCGATCGCGACCCTATGGCAGCATCACGATGCTTTGCGATCGCACTTCGTACAGACTTCGGCGGGCTGGCAGCAAACGAATGCGAGTGTAGAGCATGCTCCGGTGGTCGAGTGGATTGATATTGTTGGTCTTTCGGATGAGGAACAGAGAAATGTGATCGCGCAAAACGGCAGCCGCCTACATGCAAGCCTAAGCGCAGAAAACCCTGGTCTTATGAAGGTTGTTTGTTTTACTCGGGGAGAGACTCGGCCTAGCTGGCTACTGCTGAGTTTGCATCATTGGATAGTTGACGGCATCTCTTGGCAAATTCTTCAAGAAGATTTGGAGCGACTGTTGCTTCGAGAGGCTGCGTTACCCGCCAAGACAACTTCCTACAAGGCGTGGGCTGAGGCTTTATTGAGCCAAGTGCGTGAAAGGCTATCGGAAGCCGACTTTTGGTATGCCCAATTGGAGTCACCTACAGTCTCTCTGTTTGATCGTGAGGTTTACGTCGGTCCATTCAAAGAAAATATCATGACTGAACGGGTCACCTATGATGTTACCGGATGCTTGAATGAAGTTGATACCCAGGCTCTTTTAAAATCTGTTCCTGCTGTGTACAGCACTCAAATCAACGATGTTCTCTTAACGGCGCTGACGCAAGCGCTTTTACAGTGGAAAAACCTGAATTCGGGCAGCGTTTTAGTCGAAGTTGAAGGGCACGGACGTGAGTTTATCGCAGCGGAGATTGATCTTTCTCGTACTGTGGGCTGGTGCACTATGACCTATCCTATCCGACTCAGCGTAGAGAGTGTTTTAGAGTGTGGCAGCGCTTTGAAGTCGGTGAAAGAACAGCTTCGCCAGGTGCCTGGTGGAGGAATTGGCTATGGGATGCTGCGATATTTGGCGATGGAAAAAGAGTCTGGAATAGTACAAGACATTCCTGCGAATCCTTTGCCTATTCGCTTTATTGATCGAAAGATGCCAGAGATATTGTTCAATTACTTAGGAAACACTGCCGATGTTTCTCAGCATCCAGACGCGACTCAGCTGAGCGCATTATCCGATATCGATGTCGGTGTATTGCGAAATCTTCAGAACCCTCGAAGTCATGGAATCGAGCTAAATGCCGTAGTAACGGCAGGGCAGCTTCAATGCACTTGGCGATCCGACAGTTACTTTGTTTCTGTTGCAGCGATGGAAAAGCTAGCTGAACTGTATTTACAGCAGCTGAAAACGATTATTACTCACTGTGATAGTTTGCAGTCAGGCGGTTTTACACCCTCCGACTTTCCCGATGTTGATTTGGATCAAGGTGAGCTAGATTCGTTTATTTCTCAGCTAACGGGAGGTTGATATGGATAAAAAGAACATCGAGTCTATTTATCCTTTGGCACCTTTGCAGCAGGCTTTTTTGTGGCACAGTCTGCAAACCTCTGCTCAGGCTGGTTTGTTGCATGTGCGCTGCACGCTTAGCGGCGAGCTAAAAGAAGATATTTTTCATCAGGCTTGGAACGTTGTGGTCGGCGCACATCCGGCCCTGCGCACTTCTGTGCACTGGGAAGATGTAAAACAGCCCTTGCAGGTAGTCGCGCGACAGGTGAAATTGCCTTGGGCGATACTGGACTGGCGAGAGAAAGAGAGTTCAGAGAAGGCTCTGGCATCTAAGCTAGAAAACTTTCTTCGAGAGGACAGCGATCGCAGCTTCGATCTCACACAAGCCCCCATCACTCGAATCACGCTTATTCGTTTGGCAGAAACAACCTACGAGCTAGTGTGGACTTGCCATCACCTCATGCTAGATGGTTGGTCCGGCGCGCTTGTGCTCAATCAGGTCGTGGATGCCTACGAGAATTTGCTGCGGGAAAAATCACCTGCCATTTCAGCTGCGCCCACTTTTCAGGCATATATTCGTTGGCAGCAGCAGCAAGACTCAGCTGCAACGCAAGCTTTCTGGAAAAAGGCCCTAGCGGGTTTTATAGAACCAACAGAATTACCGTTCATTCAGAACTTTGAGGGAGAGCACTCTGCGGCAGCGGTGACGATGACGGGGGAAGAAACCGCAGCGATGAATAGCTTTTTGCGATCGCACCGCCTTACACTCAATACCCTAATGCAAGGTGTGTGGTCACTACTGCTTCAGGGCTACAGCCGTTCCTCAGATGTTCTCTTTGGGGCCACTGTTTCAGGCCGACAGGGCGACCTACCCAGCGCAGACTCTATCGTAGGTTTGTTAATTAATGTGCTACCTGTCCGTGTGCAAATCTTTGAAACTGACCTTGTACTCGATTGGCTGCGTACCTTACAGCATCAACAATCGACCGCAGTTCCCTATGCTCACGCAGCCTTAAGTGACATTCAACAATGGTGTGAGGTACCAGGACGATTGTTTGAAAGTTTGCTCGTGATTGAAAACTATCCGGTGAGCCCTTCAAAGAATTTAGAAACCGAAAGTAGATTAAGGGTAGAGAATATGCGTTCGGGCGTGGTGAGTACGTATGGGTTAACAGTGCTAGTGAAGCCAGGAGAATCGTTGACGATTGCTGCCGAGTCAGCAGTGGTCACAACAGGTGTGCTGAGCTGCCTACTGAGCCAATTTGTGACGCTGTTGCAACAGATTGTTGCCATACCTCACGCAACGGTCGCTGAGGTGCTGGCAAAAGGTGATTTTTCAATCGATTCTGAGGCAGTGCTATCTTCCGAGGAGATAGCTGATGGGCCATCAGGAGATAGCATTGCTTCAGAAGGCACAGCATTGTCGATGGCACAATTGATGGTGCAGTCGCCTTTAGAACTTACCCTGCTGAAGATTTGGTCTTCTATCCTAGGTCCGCGTCAGCAGCAGCAGCTCAGTGTGGAAGACAGCTTTTTCGACTGGGGCGGTAGTTCTCTTCTCGCCGTGCAGCTTTTCAATGAAATGCAGCGACAGCTCGACTGTACGCTTCCCCTCGCTACCTTGTTTCAGGCTCCCACCGTTCGTAAATTTGCGGCGCTCCTTGCTCAGTCCCGCTCGGGGGATACACCACTGGCTACATGGTCTAGCCTGGTTCCTATTCAGCCGAATGGTACCCAATGGCCTTTCTTCTTTCATGGCGGTTCTGCTGATGCGCTTACCTGGGCCCGGTTTTCTCAGCTGTTGGGTGCCGATCAGCCGTTCTATGCGTTTCAGCGCCCCGACTTAGACGGGCGTGAGGTGACGATGATGACGGTGGAAGAACTCGCGGCAGACTGCGTAAAAGAGATGCGAATGGTGCAGCCGAAAGGGCCTTACATAGTGGGCGGGCATTGCTTCGGTGGTGCGATCGCCTTTGAAATAGCTCAGCAGCTTCAGGCCGAAGGGCAAAAGGTGGCAAGCCTGATACTCATTGATGCCTACCGCCCAGCCGTGCTGCCGTCATCTCGCAGAATTCGGCTACAAACTCAGCTAAACCTGGGGATATTTTGGCTGCGCAAAAACTACTATTACTATGGCAACAGAAAAGAATTAGGACGCCTGCCAGGCAAGCTTTGGGAGAAGGTAAGTGGACGTCGTCAGTCAACGGGTGCTGCTGAAGCTTCACAAAGCACAGAAGCATCCACCTTGCAAAGTATGGAAGCACTCGCGTCCGAAAATACAACGACTGAGCTTGATGCTTCTACTGACTATGAGGTTCGCTATGCGCAGGCGATTGCCGCTAATGACTGGGCCGCAGCCCGCTACCAGGCGAGCGATTACTGTGGCACGCTCAAGCTATTTCGGGCTGACATTCAGATGCTGGAATGGTACTTTGGCGAATCGCTCGGCTGGCAAACCTTAGTTAAAGATAGGCTGTCAGTGACTTTTATCACTGGCTTTTTTGGTAACCTGTTTAATCAAAGCACCGCGCCAGTATTGGCCGAGCAGGTGAAAGCTTACTTGGCGACGCTACCTGCATCAGAACCCCCATCAGATTCAGCATCACCGCGCTCTGCGTAACGTTTATATGCCTGTTCAGCCCCTCAAGATTTTGCAGATCGTTCCGCGTATCGCGCCCGATATGGATGGGGTGGGCGAGTATGCTATGCGGCTAAGCCAGCAGCTAAAGTCTGATCATCATATCGATTCTGAATTTTTGGTGGTTAGGCCCAGCGACCAAACGCAGCCCATGCTCAACGGCTTTACGGTGCATCGGTTCACCCAGCATACGGTTCGCGATTTTTTGACGACTGTGGCAGCTGATATTTCTGCCGTGGTTTTGCAGTACAGCAACTATCCCTACTTGCAGGGAAAGTTGGACTCGCCGCTCTGGCTAGGGTCTGCGCTAAAGGCATTGCAGGACAAGGGTATTCCTGTTCTGGTGATGTTTCACGAGCTGCCGACGCTCAAATACGGTGTCCTGCGCGTGCGCAATCCTATTCAGTCACGACTGTCGCGAGATTTGGCCCAGCTGGCCGATGGCGTCATCACCAATAACGAAGCCTTTCAGCAAGCACTGTTGGGATGGCGGCGTGGCGGCGTGGTGTGCCAGCCTAATTTTGCGACGATTGGTGAGCCAGCGGAGAGAGTGACGCCCTTAAATGAGCGCGATCGCACCCTAATCGTGTTTGGCAGTACAGACCGCCGCCGGGTATATCAAAGCAACTTATCTATGCTAAGAGAGATTTGCGAACAGCTAAAAATTCATACGCTGTATGATGTGGGTCGCCCCGTAGAGTGGGAGCCAAATAGCCTAGGACCCACCGTAACAACCGTAAAAACAGGTGTGCTTCCAGATCGAGAAGTCAGCGCGCTCATGTCGAGATCATTCGCAGGTGTGTTTGACTACCATCGGTTTCCGTATAACTTAGGCAAATCGAGTGTATATGCGGCCTACATTGCCCACGGCCTGCTGCCCATTTGCAATGGACGACTCTTACGTCCGCAAGATGGCATCGTAGCCGATCAGCACTACGTCGATACGTTTACGGTGCACGCCTGCTCAAAAGACTCATCTCCAGATTCGTGGTTCCAAACAATCGCTACGAATGCCCATACTCTCTATCAGAATCGCTCGGTCGCACGTTGCGCGCAGCAATATGCTGACCTTATCGGTTCTGTTGTTCAGTCGGCTACGATTTCTACTGAGCGTATGACGACTCAGCCCACCACTACTCAGCCCACCACTACACGGACGTCCCGCCCTGCTAAAGTGCGCCAAGACTAGCTCCATGACTTATCCCAAGCTTTTTATTGTCGGCTGTCCACGTTCGGGTACGTCCTGGGTGACCTCGCTGGTTTCCCACCATCCTGATGTTGTCGCTGTCCCGATAGAAACCCACGCCTATCCTCTGGTATACGAGCCTTTCGTACAGCTGCCGGAGCAAACTCTTATGACACGTCTAAAATCGTGGAAGGGAATTCTTCGACGCTACGGAGTGATGCCTTTGCTGTTTGGTTTTCAGTCGTCAGATATTTGGCGTGGCATTTTGCGTGACTATCAAATTATGAACAAAGAGAATAGTCATGGGCTGCGCTTGCTAGTAGATTATTCTGAGATTCAACAGCTTGTAGAAACAGCTCAACAACGCCCTGGCGCTGACCTAGATAAGGCCGAACAAGTTATCTCCGATATGTTTGATTTGTTCTTTCAATCTCAGGTACCTGCCAAAGAACGCTCAGGCAAAGTGTTTTTAGAAAAAACGCCGCTTCACCTGCGATATGCCTCGAATATTCTTCGTCGCTTTCCCAAAGCGCGAATCATTGAAGTGATTCGCGATGGGCGCGATGTGTGTGCGTCTTACGATGCTTTAGCTAAGCGGTATGCATGGGCCAACATTGGTACAGAAGGTGCAATTTCTCAATGGAAAAATTGCATCGAAAGTGGTGAACAGCTCCGCAAAAATCCGGCGTTCTTTTACCGCATTCATACTGTTCGCTACGAGTCGCTTAAAGCTGCCCCAAACGCTGAACTGCGACAGATGCTTGAATTTTCTGAGCTGCCCAGTACATCGCAGCAGGTAGAGGAATGGGTCGCGGCGGCTAGCATTGAGCGCGTGAAGGAGAAAGGTGAAGGTCAATACGTGAGGCAGGGTACTGTGGGTGATTGGAAGAATCGGCTGTCGGCTGAAGATGTGGAAGTATGTGAGGCGATCGCAGGCCAGCAGCTCAGGCAATTAGGCTACGCGCAAGATATGCCAGGACAGTAAAAGCGAATAGGATGTTTCCTGTTATAAACCGTTGCCGATGAGGATGAAGGGTGCCCAGTAGTAGGGGTGGCGTAGGCCTTCTAGATTTTCGGGGAGGGTGGCTGCTGGCGTGTTGAGGACGATGCTGCCGCGTGGGTCTGCATTTGGAATAAGGCCGTCGCTGGTGATGAGGTCGAGCTGGGCTTGCTGTAGGGCTTGGGCTTTGGGTTTGCCTTCGCTGAGGTGGTGGTAGAAGCGGGCCATGAGGTCTTGGGTACCGCGATCGTCGACGCTCCAGAGGGAAGCCATGACTGCGCCTGCGCCGCTGAGCTGAAATTGGTAGCCCATGCCGAGGATTTCTGCGCCGTTGCCGAAGCCGTCGAGGCCGGTTTCGCAGGCGCTGAGGACGACAAGGTCGACGTTGCTGAGTCGCCAGTCTTTGATGTCGATGAGGGTGGGGGCATCGCCGTTGCCGAAGAGGATGAAGGAGTCTTCGGGGTTGCTGTTGACGAAGGCGGCGTGGGTAGCGAAGTGGAGAATGTTGTGTTCGTTCATGACGCCTTTGATGGCGTTGAGGGTGAAGTCGCGATCGCGGAAGGTGGTGATGTTTGGCTGGCTGGCGGTGAGGTTGTCTAGCTCTGCGCCTGCGAAGGGAAGGCCGGAGAAGTTGCGAGGCTGGCCGTCGATTTCGATGGGGTGGGTGATGGTGGTGTCGGCGAAGGCGGCGGCGAGGACGCGGGG
>ERZ1740067.758-NODE-758-length-24562-cov-7.736443_pt1 | contig 24562 bp, 23 predicted proteins | sample MGYA00581736_ERZ1740067 | MGnify/ENA primary metagenome ERZ1740067 (study PRJEB43018, sample SAMN04849236) | marine metagenome | isolation source: floating plastic debris | place: Pacific Ocean | collected 2008-08-27 | study: EMG produced TPA metagenomics assembly... | reverse complement strand
TGAAAAAAATACAAATGGTTGACCTTCAAGGTCAATTTGAAGGGATTAAGCAGCAAGTAGAGAAGTCATTTTCTTCCGTTCTGGAATCTGCCGCCTTTATTAATGGTCCTGAGGTTCATGAATTTCAAAAAGAGTTGGAAGCGTACCTGGACGTCAAGCACGTCATACCTTGCGCCAATGGTACCGACGCCCTTCAAATTTGTATGATGGGCTTAGGTTTAAAACCGGGAGATGAGGTGATAACAGCAGATTTCACCTTTGCTGCTACAGTTGAGGTCATTGCCCTTTTAGGACTCACTCCTGTTCTTGTCGATGTAGAACCTGATACCTTTAATATTGATCCAGAAGCAGTTGCAAAAGCGATAACGCCCAAAACAAAGGCCATAGTACCAGTGCATCTTTTCGGACAGTGTGCCAATATGGATGTAATTATGGAAATTGCCGAAGCACATCAGCTGTTTGTAATTGAAGATAATGCCCAGGCCATAGGGGCTACACATACCTTTAAGGACGGAACAAAGAAAAAAGCTGGAACGATAGGGCATGTTGCTGCCACTTCATTTTTCCCTTCAAAAAATTTGGGGTGTTATGGTGATGGTGGGGCCATTTTTACCAACGACGACGACTTGGCCCATATCCTAAGGGGAATTGTAAATCATGGCATGTACAAACGCTACCACCACGATGTGGTAGGGGTGAACTCACGACTGGACTCGCTACAGGCCGCAGTGCTGCGCGCAAAACTGCCCAAGCTTGATGAATATGGGGGCAAAAGGCGTGACGCTGCCCGAAAGTATAACATGGCCTTTGAGAACCAGTCAAATATTAAGGTGCCCTTAACGGTCAATGGTTGTAATGGAATTTGTGACACTTGCGATTGCCATGTGTTTCATCAATATACATTGTGTGTATTGCAGGAAAAAAGAGACAAACTTGTGCAACATCTGAATGAAAATGGCGTTCCATGTGGTGTATATTATCCTATTCCATTGCATCTTCAAAAGGCATATGTGGATGGTAGATATAAAGAAGAAGATTTCATGGTCACCAATACCTTGGTTAATGAAGTGATTTCATTACCGATGCACACGGAATTGGATGACGAACAGATTGAGTTCATTACAAAACTGGTCATTGACTTTGTAAATACGTAAGATGGGTAAAAAAATATTAGTAACGGGCGGACTCGGATTCATAGGTTCCCATACTGTGGTAGAACTTCAAAATGAAGGTTTCGAGGTTGTTATTGTAGATAATTGTTCCAATTCAACAGAAGAGGTTTTGAATGGTATCGTTGCCATTACAGGCAAAAAACCAGAATTCGAAAAATTTGATTTAAGGGATAAGTCCAAAGTGCATGAGTTTTTCTCAAAGTACGAAGACATCAGTGGTGTCATTCATTTTGCCGCCTCAAAAGCAGTAGGGGAGAGCGTTGAAAATCCGTTGCTGTACTATGAGAACAATTTGGGTGTTTTGGTTTACATCCTCCAAGAACTGACCCAAAAAGGGAGTGCAAACTTCATTTTTAGTTCCTCTTGCACGGTTTATGGCCAGGCAGATGTGATGCCGATTACTGAAAATGCCCCTGTGAAGCCTGCTGAATCCCCCTACGGAAACACAAAACAGGTGGGTGAAGAAATTATTAAGGACGTCTGCAATGTTAATCCACAATTGGCATCCATTGCCTTACGCTATTTTAACCCGATTGGGGCACACCCAAGTAATATGATTGGGGAACTGCCCACGGGAGTCCCTCAGAACTTGGTTCCTTTTATTACGCAAACGGGAGTGGGCATGTGCGAACAACTTTCTGTTTTTGGTGATGATTACCCAACACCTGACGGTACATGCATTCGAGATTATATTCATGTAGTGGATTTGGCTAAGGCCCATGTTGCCGCCTTACAACGATTGATGGACGGTAAGAATGAAGAAAACTTCGAGGTTTTTAATCTGGGTACCGGTACGGGAAGCAGTGTGCTTGAGGTAATTCAAAGTTTTGAAAGTGTATCGGGAGAAAAATTAAATTATCGCATCGCGCCAAGAAGGGCCGGCGATGTGATCCAAGCCTATGCCGATACGAAAAAAGCGAATGAAGTTTTAGGTTGGAAGGCACATTCTACATTGAATGATGCAGTTGGCTCAGCCTGGAATTGGGAAAAGAAAATTCGGGATTACGAAAAAGCCTCCGTTTGATTTAGGCCTTTGAAGTGTTAATTATTGAAGGGGCTATAGCTCTTTTTTGATTTTTACTTTGGCAAATTGTATTTTGACATGCAAGGTGTTAGAAGAAAACCCTAATAAAAGGAACCCAAGGATTGACATTAAGACTTCGGTTTTCATCATATAGTATATCATATCGAATTCCCGCAATCACATTTCCGGTTCTATAACCTGCCCCGATAAATAATGAGGTTAACCAATACGTATCCTCGAAGGTGCCACCATCGAGAGATTCTTCAAAACGAATTCGCCACTGTTCCAATTCCGCAGAAAGTTGAAGACTGGGTAGGGGATTATAAAAATTGATCAAGCTTCCTCCATAGCCTAAAAAATTTCGCTCGCCGAACTGGGTATAGTTCAATTGAAGTCCGAGTCCGGTTGAGAATTGTGGATTGATGTCATAAACGGCACTCGGGGCCAACTGTAGATTAAAACTATTGTTGCCAAATCCAAGGCCTATGCCACCCCCGTAACGCACTTTACTCCAAAAGGGATGGGGGTCTATTTTTTGCGCGTGACCGAAGAAAACGAAAAAACAAAGTAAAAAGGTAAGACGATGTATCATTTTTAGAGAATAAATCGTTTAGCGATTCTACTAAATTAGGGGTAAAATGTTTGTTTGTCGTACTTTTGAAATAATTTTGACCAAAGACTAGAAAGTACCTATCCATATGGATAAATATTCCTTCTTAAACGCTGCCCATACTTCCTTTTTTTCTGAAATGTACGACAGGTATCTTGCTAGTCCTGATAGTGTAGAACCAAGTTGGCGTGCATTTTTTCAAGGTTTTGATTTTGGTCTGGAAAGCCAATTGGAAGCGTTAGATGTTCGACCGACTGTTTCTGGTGAAACAGCTATTATCAATGGCCAAGAGGTTACCATTCCGCAGACCATTCAAAAAGAGTTTAGCGTAATTCGTTTGATCAATGGATACCGTTCTCGCGGCCATCTGTTCACACAAACCAACCCCGTACGGGAACGAAGAAAATACGAACCAACCCTACATATTGGTGAATTTGACCTTGAGGAAGTTGATTTGGATACCATTTTCGATGCCGGTAATATCATTGGTATTGGTCCTAGCTCTTTACGAAAGATTATAGAGCACCTTGAACGGATATATTGTGACGCTATTGGGGTAGAGTACATGTACATTAGAACCCCTGAACGAATTCAATGGATTCAAAATTGGTTGAATGTAAATGACAACCACCCTAAATTTTCTCCTGAGGAAAAAAAGAATATCCTTAGAAAGCTCAATGAAGCGGTTTCTTTTGAAGGCTTTTTACATACGAAGTATGTCGGTCAAAAACGATTTTCATTGGAAGGCAATGAATCATTGATACCCGCTTTGGATGTTATTATCGAGAAAGCTGCCGATGCTGGGGTAAAGCAATTTGTTATGGGTATGGCCCATCGGGGTCGCTTGAACGTATTGACCAATATCTTTGGAAAGTCGCCCAAAGATATTTTTAGTGAATTTGACGGTAAAGATTATGAAGAGGCCATTTTCGATGGAGATGTAAAGTATCATTTGGGCTGGACCTCCATGCGCGAAACAGATTCCGGTAAGATGGTCAATATGAATATTGCCCCTAACCCCTCGCATTTGGAAACGGTAAATTCTATCGTTGAAGGAATCGCACGGGCGAAACAAGATAGTTCCCATCAAGATGATATATCAGAGGTGCTTCCCATTTTGATTCATGGTGATGCAGCTTTTGCAGGCCAAGGCGTTGTCTATGAAACTATTCAGATGGCGAAGTTAGATGGCTACCATACAGGGGGTACGATTCATATTGTGGTGAACAACCAAATCGGATTCACCACAAATTATTTAGACGCCAGATCATCGACCTATTGCACCGATGTGGGTAAGGTCACGCTGTCTCCTGTTTTGCATATCAATGCCGATGATGCCGAGGCTGTAGTGCACGCGGCGACCTTTGCGCTAGAATATCGAATGCGATACAAACGCGACGTTTTTCTTGATATGTTGGGGTATCGAAAATACGGTCATAACGAAGGGGATGAACCGAAGTTTACACAACCTTTGTTGTACAAATCGATTTCGAAACACCAAAATCCCCGTGATATCTATGCAGAACGTTTATTGAAAGAAGGTATCATTGATAAAGACTATGTAAAGCAACTGGAAGCACAGTACAAAAAAGAGTTAGAGGAAGACTTATTGGATTCCAGAAAAATCGAAAAGACGCGAATCACGGCATTCATGAAAGATGAATGGGAAGGCTTTTCAAGGGTAACGGAAGAGAAAATGCTCTCCTCGATAAATACATCCTATGATTCAAAAAAACTGGATGCTATAGCGGAAAAAATAACCGTCTTACCAGAAGGAAAGAAATTTTTGAGGAAACTCGAGAGACTGGTGCAGGCGCGTCACAAAATGTATTTTGAAGACAATAGTTTGGATTGGGCAATGGGGGAACTATTGGCCTATGCCAGCTTGATTGAAGAGGGTTACGATGTGCGCATGACCGGCCAAGATGTAGAGCGTGGTACATTTTCCCATCGACATGCCGTTATCAAGACCGAAATGCATGAAGAAGAGGTCGTCTTGCACAACGAAATGGGAAAACATCAAAATGGAAAACTTCACATATATAACTCTTTGCTATCAGAATATGCGGTGATGGGCTTTGACTATGGTTATGCCATGGCAAGTCCAAACACACTGACTATTTGGGAGGCCCAATTTGGGGATTTCAGTAACGGCGCACAGATTGTAATTGACCAATATCTATCAGCTGCCGAAGATAAATGGAAGCTTCAAAATGGATTGGTACTCTTATTGCCCCATGGGTACGAAGGCCAGGGAGCCGAGCACTCCTCAGCACGAATGGAGCGATATCTTCAACTATGTGCAAAAGACAATATGTATGTTGCCGATGTAACCACACCGGCAAACCTTTTTCATATGCTGCGACGGCAAATGAAAGCGCAATTTAGAAAGCCTTTGGTAGTATTTACCCCTAAGAGTTTGTTGCGCCACCCCAAAGTAGTTTCGACCAAAGAAGAACTGGCCAACGGAAGTTTTCAAGAGGTTATTGACGACGCTGAGGTAAAAGCAAGCGAAGTGAGCAGTGTAGTTTTTTGTACGGGTAAGTTTTATTATGACCTTTTGGCCAAACGTGAAGAACTGAAGAGAAAAGATGTGGCCTTAGTGCGTTTGGAGCAATTGTTTCCGTTGCCAGTAAAACAAATTCGAGAAGTTATGGAGAAATACGCTGAGGCTGAAGAAGTGGTCTGGGCACAAGAGGAGCCTAGAAATATGGGTGCATGGGGGCATTTGTTAATGCATTTTGACGAAGCAAAAACGTTTAGGGTGGCATCACGACGATTTTATGGTGCACCTGCGGCAGGCAGTGCTGTTCGCTCCCTAAGGCGACATAATGAGGTCATTGACTATGTTTTTGATAAGACTAAAGATAATTTTACTAGAAGAAAATAAATCGAGTACAGCATGATATTAGAAATGAAAGTCCCTTCGCCGGGAGAATCCATCACCGAAGTGGAAATTGCAGAATGGTTGGTTGAAGATGGTGATTATGTTGAGAAAGATCAGGCGATTGCCGAGGTAGATTCAGATAAGGCGACTTTAGAACTCCCTGCTGAAGAAAGTGGTGTCATAACCCTTGCCGATGCCGATGGTAATCGCTATGAGGAAGGAGATGCTGTGCAAGTAGGGGCAGTAGTATGCTTAATTGATACAACCGCTGAGAAGCCGGCAGGTAGCGTCGAAGCAAAAGTTGACGAGCAATCAGAGGAACCTAAAAAAGTGGAGACCCCAAAAGTCGAGGCTCCTAAAAAAGAATCTTATGCTACTGGAAGTCCCTCTCCTGCCGCAAAGAAAATATTAGATGAAAAAGGTATTGCGCCAGCCGAGGTAAATGGTACTGGCCGAGATGGTCGAATCACAAAAGAAGATGCTGTAAAAGCTGTGCCATCAATGGGCACTCCTACAGGTGGAAGTCGTGGTGAATCCCGTTCCAAGCTTTCAATGTTGCGTCGTAAGGTAGCAGAGCGATTGGTTTCAGCCAAAAATGAAACTGCCATGCTGACGACCTTTAACGAGGTTGATATGTCCCCTATTTTTGAGTTACGCAAGCAATACAAAGAGCAGTTCAAAACAAAACATGGCGTAGGTCTCGGCTTTATGTCATTTTTTACCTTGGCCTGTGTTCGAGCGTTGAAAGAATATCCGGCGGTCAATTCAATGATTGATGGTAAAGAAATGATATCTTATGATTTCTGTGATATTAGTATTGCCGTTTCAGGGCCAAAAGGCTTAATGGTACCCGTCATTCGCAATGCGGAAAACCTAACCTTTAGGGGAGTTGAAGCCGAGGTGAAACGCTTGGCCATTCGCGCCAGGGACGGTCAAATTACCGTTGATGAAATGACGGGAGGTACCTTTACCATTTCCAATGGTGGGGTTTTTGGCTCGATGTTATCTACCCCAATTATCAATCCTCCGCAGAGCGCAATTTTGGGAATGCACAATATTGTTGAAAGGCCCATTGTTCGCGATGGGGCCATTGCCATAGCGCCAATAATGTATGTAGCACTTTCGTACGATCATCGAATCATTGATGGTAAAGAGTCCGTTGGTTTTTTGGTGGCCGTGAAAGAGGCGTTGGAAAACCCAGAGGAGTTGCTTATGGGCAATGATATAAAGAAAGCATTAGAGCTTTGATGGTCTAGTTCCTTGCCTTTTAACGAACTTTCAGTTTAAAAGGTAGAGCGCTTTCCGGTTGTAATCGATGATTGCCTTCCCTTTTTTTAATAAATCTGCGCCAATGATGCCGTCAACGGGATGGGAGTTATGTTGCACTAAGGCTTGGTTTACATGAACTAGGTTGAAGAGTACGATTTTTTGTCTTTTCTTTTTCCAATTGCCTAGCGTTACATTGTTGTTTTTAGAAATGCAAGTCTCCATTTCTGTGGCACCCGCTCCAGCAGCCTTGATTTCGGATACCTCATAATGGAGTCCAAAAACATCTGCTTTGTCCAATCCAATACAGGTATTTGAAGCCCCAGTATCCAAAATAAATCTACCCTCAACCCCATTGATAGCTGCCTTTAGTTCAAAATGGTTGGTTTTTGTCAATTTGAGCTTGACCCTAGTGTAGTGTTGTGAGCTGAGAAAAGATTTGAGTGCCGTCATATTTTTAGTTAACCGTCTCCAATTTTCCTTTGGAAATGCAAGGACATTTTAAGGGTGTTTTTGCCAAAGATAAGCCTATTTTTGTGCCGTGATTTTGACAGATACGCATACACATCTCTATAGCGAGGCTTTCGATGATGACCAAGATGAAGTGGTACAAAGGGCATTTGGTTTAGGGGTAAAACGATTTTTCGTTCCCGCAATAGATTCAACTTATGCCCAACGCATGTACGACTTGGAAAAAAAATATCCTGAAAACGTGTTCTTAATGATGGTGCTGCATCCCACGCATGTGAAGGAAAACTATGAAGAAGAATTGTCTTTTGTGTCACAACAATTCGAACAACGGCCTTTTTATGCGGTTGGTGAAATAGGTATCGATCTCTATTGGGATAAGTCGTTTCTCAAGCAGCAGCAAGAGGCTTTTGTATATCAAATTCGATTGGCAAAATCAAGACAATTGCCCATAGTCATACATTGTAGAGAAGCTTTCGATGAGATTTTTGAAATCTTGGAACAAGAAAAGGGAAGTGATTTACGAGGTATTTTTCATTGTTTTACCGGTACAAAAGAACAAGCGGAAAAAGCAATCGGTTTTCAAATGAAATTGGGTATCGGTGGAGTGGTCACATTTAAGAATGGAAAAATTGACCAATTCTTGCGCGAAATTGATCCGGTCCATATTGTTTTAGAGACCGATGCACCTTATCTCGCCCCAGTACCGTATCGCGGAAAGCGTAACGAAAGTGCATATGTTGACTTGGTGTTAAATAAGCTTTCAAGTGTATATGGAAAATCAAAAACAGAAATGGCTAGTTTGACAACTGAAAATTCAAAACAGGTTTTTGGAATATGATAGAAAGAAAGACCGTACTGTTAATTTACACTGGAGGTACCATTGGTATGGTCAAAGAACCTAAAACAGGTTCGTTGACCGCATTTGATTTTAAAGGTCTTCAAAAAAAAATTCCTGAGCTTTTTCAGTTAGACTGTGAAATCGTCACAATCGCTTTTAAGCAACCCATTGATTCAAGTAATATCAACCCTTTATATTGGGTAAAGATTGCGAGGTTGATTGGTGAAAACTACGTTAAGTTTGATGGCTTTGTTGTATTGCATGGCAGTGATACGATGAGTTACACGGCTTCTGCGCTCAGTTTCATGTTAGAGAATTTACAAAAGCCTGTAGTATTGACTGGGTCGCAGTTACCCATAGGTGATTTGCGAACCGACGCCAAAGAAAATCTAATTACGGCCATCCAAATTACTTCCCTCTATGAATCTGGAGAACCGGTAATTCGTGAGGTGTGCCTCTATTTTGAATACAAGCTATATCGCGGTAATCGAACAACTAAAATCAACACCGACCATTTTCAAGCATTTCGATCAATGAACTATCCTACTTTGATTGAATCTGGGGTCACGCTCAAAATCAACCATCCTTATCTACTGTTGCCCTCAAGAAAAGAAAAGCTCATCGTACATACCGAGATGAACACGAATGTAGGAGTGCTAAAGTTGTTTCCTGGAATTGGGCAATCTTTCATTCAATCCGTTTTGAACGCTACGGCACTAGAGGCATTGGTTTTGGAAACCTATGGTGCAGGTAATGCTTTTACCGATGAATGGTTTATCAGTGTTCTGGCCGAAGCCATTCAAAATGGGCTTCACATTATCAACGTTTCTCAGTGCATTGGCGGCGGTGTGATTATGGGGCAGTATCAGACCAGTGAGCCATTGAAAAAAATCCAATTGATTAACGGTAAGGACCTTACCACAGAGGCGGCGGTTACCAAAGCGATGTATCTTTTGGGCAAAGGATGTTCTGCAAGACAATTCAGACAGTTTTTTGAGGCTTCCCTTCGGGGTGAAATGCTGGAAAATTAACTACCCAAATTTCTGTAACTGTAATTTTTTTTGTTTATTGGGCGGCCTAACTATCAAGAACTAGAGAGGTGGCCGAGTGGTCGAAGGCGCACGCCTGGAAAGTGTGTATACACCAAAAGTGTATCGAGGGTTCGAATCCCTTCCTCTCTGCTAGGCTTTTAAATTTTTTAATTTCGAAATTTTTATATCTTTAACATTATTAACTAACTAAATTTAAGTTTGAACACGATGAAAAAAATATCCCTTACCCTGGCTACTGCCGGAATGTTTATTGTAGGTACTACATCCGCCTCCGCAGCCATGTTGCAAGATGGGGCCGAAGCAAGTAAAGGTTTTACCCAAGTGTTGAAAGAACAGTTCATTCAAGGTGGGCCGACGTTCATGGGAATCGTATTGTTATGTTTGATTTTAGGCCTTGCCGTGGCCATCGAGCGTATCATATACCTTAATATGGCCAGTACCAATTCTTCAAAGTTGAAGCAACAAGTCGAAGACGCCTTGGCATCAGGCGGTGTGGAAGCAGCTAAGGAAGTATGCAGAAATACCAAAGGGCCCGTAGCCTCCATATTCTATCAAGGTCTTGACAGAGTTGGTGAAGGTTTGGAATCTGCTGAAAAAGCAGTTGTGGCCTACGGTGGCGTTCAAATGGGGCAACTGGAAAAGAACGTTTCTTGGTTGTCTTTATTCATCGCAATTGCACCGATGCTTGGTTTCATGGGTACGGTAATTGGTATGATTCAAGCCTTCCAGAAAATTGCAGCAGTAGGTAACTTGAGTGCTTCGTTGATTGCGGGAGATATTCAGGTAGCACTTTTAACGACTGTATTCGGTCTGATTACTGCAATCATCCTTCAAATTTTCTACAATTACATTATTGCTAAAATCGATAGTATTGTTAATGATATGGAAGACTCTTCAATCTCGTTGATTGATATGTTGGCTGCCCACAAGAAGTAATTGATAACATTTAAAACTATCGTATCATGCAAAAAATTTTAAAGATTGTATTAATTGTTATCGGAATCGTAGCGGCCGGTCTGTCATTCTTCGGAATGCCCTCTGGTGACGACCCCACGGCAATTGATAGTGGGTCAATAGACCTTATGTTTTTGTTGACCTGGGTGCTATTGATAGCAGCGACCATTTTGGCAATCTTTTTCGGATTGAAAAAAATGGTGACGACCCCAGGGGGATTGAAAAAAGCGCTATTTTCTTTAGGAGGATTGGCAGTGCTTTTCATTATTGGTTATGCGTTATCAAGTGGCGATGAAGCTCAAGCCGTAGTCGATACTTTCGCTGGAAAGGATATTGAACCTGAAGTTGGAACCGTAAAGAACATAGGCATGTTATTGAATGTGTTCTTTGGTATGACCATAGTAGCCGTGGCATTAATGATATTGCCAGGTATAAAGAAACTAATCGGACGTTAAAATTTAAGAATTATGCCTAGAAGAAAAGGAGCTCCAGAGGTTAATGCTGGGTCTATGGCAGATATCGCTTTCCTTCTGCTCATCTTTTTCTTGGTGACAACCACCATTGAGACAGATGCCGGACTGGATAGAATGTTGCCTCCTGCTGAACCACCAGAAGATATTGACGTTGTGATAAAGCAGAAAAATATCTTTACGGTAAATATTAATCGTAATGGGCAGTTATTGGTTGAGGAATCCATCATGGATATCAAAGATCTTAGGGAAGCAGCAATAGCTTTTTTAGATAACGGAGGTGATGGTAGTTGCAACTATTGTAAGGGTAGAAAAGATGCTACATCTTCCGATAATCCTGAAAAGGCCATTATTTCTTTGAAGAATGATAGGGAGACCAAATATTCTACGTACATCACAGTTCAAAACGAATTGGTAGGAGCGTACAATGATTTACGAAATAGGGAAGCACAGCGGCTTTATGGCAGTGATTTTACTGACATGGAAGGGAAATTTTTGAATCCTGAGACCCCCTCAGCGGAGCGGGATGACCTGAAGCCGAAGGTGAAGAAGATTCAGGAACTATTTCCACAGAAATTGTCTGAAGCCGAAACGTCGAACAATTAAAAGAAAATTCAAATGGCAAAGTTTGCTAAGAAAAAAGACGGAGATTTACCTGCGGTTTCAACAGCCTCTCTACCTGATATCGTATTTATGTTACTGTTTTTCTTTATGACGGTAACAACTATGAAAGACAGTTCGCTATTGGTGGAAAATACCCTTCCAAATGCAACTGAAATCAAGAAGTTGGAAAAGAAAGACCGCGTCATTTACATTTATGTTGGTAAACCTACCAGGGAATATCAAAGTGTTTATGGTTCAGAGCCTAAAATTCAATTAAATGATAAGTTTGCGAGTGTTGATGAAGTAGGTTCCTACATTTTGGCAGAAAGGGCCAAGAAGCCCCAAGAGTTGCAGAATGTTTTGACCACAGCATTAAAAATTGACAAAGACGCAAACATGGGTCTAATCTCTGATATCAAACAAGAATTAAGGCAAGTAAATGCGTTAAAGGTCAATTACACGACATACGAAGGTGATGCTTTTAATAATTTGCAGTAATTAATCTCAACAAAATACGTATTTCGAGACCCTAGACATTTGTCTAGGGTTTTTTATTTAAGGTAACATCGAACTTTTTTATTTTTCTCATCCAAACGGCCAGTTTACTCATTTGTGCTTTTGAATAATTTCTTTATTCCAGTAATTACTGGAATATTTCTGAATAAGGGATTATTAAAACATGGTGTTATGAGTGTTAAAAATTATGTTCCCGAGGTCAGTGCGGGTTCGTGGGCCGGGAGCGAGTGCTTAGTTTTGATTTTGTTTCTGGTGGCGTGGTCGGTTCAGTTGAAATTAAACAACGGAATCTTCTTGAGATTTCCATTGGTAACGATAACCAATTGATGGTGCGAGAAGAAATTATCCCATTAAATAAATTACGGTCTAAGGTGGTAGCTTTTTTAGACAATGGGGGCGCTAAAAATGGAAATTCAGGGTTTTGTGAGTACTGCCGTGGTCAGGCTTCGGATGATTTCTCTGAGAATCCTGATAAAGCTATTATTTCTTTGGTCTCAGGTAGCCAGTGTGAATATGGATTTTATATCGCCGTTCAAAATGAGATTGTTGGGGCATACAATTCCTTACGGAATAGGGAAGCGCTTTCATTGTACGGTACGAATTATCAAATGTTAATTGAAGATTATAATAATGAAACCAATGAACTCTTAAAAGAGGGGATCAAAGAAAAAATTCAGGTATTAAGGACAATGTACCCACAGAAAATTGTAGAACCAGAGACGATTTACGCTAAAAACTAAAAAGATGAAAGCAATAAAAAGGAACTCCTTAAAAAAGCTTCCAGCTACATCTACGGCAGCACTACCAGACATAGTCTTCATTTTACTCTTCTTTTTTATGACCGTAGCAACAATAAAGAATCAAGATTTAAGGGTAGAAAACCAACTGCCTTTGGCCAGTGAAACCGAGAAAATCAATAAGGCGGATAGGGTCATCGAAATTTTTGTGGGCAGACCTACCAAGAGTAATCAAGTCTATGATGATAAAACGGTTTTAATTCAAATTGATGAACATTTGGTTAAAAAACAAGAGGTGGGCCATTATGCCCTTCAATCGTTACATCAAATGCCCGAGCATCTCAGAAATGCGGCCATAGTAGCTATTAAGGCAGACCGTCGTGTTCCGTTAGTACATATTAAAGAAATTAAAAAGCAGCTTGTTCAGGTCAATCTTTTGAAAATTAACTACACCACTTTACAAGGTGATGTTTTTCAAGCCCTGTAAGGGTGTATTGACCCTGTAGTTAACAATGATAACCAGCAGATTTTCTTTACTTTGCGAAATGGGAAAATTTTGCATTTTCGCAGTATTGTATATATTCAGCATTTTTCTTAGCGCTCAAGAAAAGAACGCATCGGATGTTAATACTCCATATTTAGAAGATCAATTCTATATCGGTTTGGGATACAATTTTCTCTTGGACAAACCTGAGCCCATTATACAGCGTAATCTCTCCTATCATCTACAATTGGGATTTATAAAAGATATACCCTTGAATAGAAAAAGAAATTTGGGAATCGGCTTTGGGGTGGGTTACTCTACCAATTCGTACTATACCAACTTAGTCGTTCTTCAATCTGATGAGGGCGTTATCTATCGATTGGGTGTGGGAGAAGAGCAGTTTGACCGCAGTAAAATGGAGACTCACAGTATTGAATTTCCTTTTGAGTTTCGATGGCGAACATCAAACCCTGTAGATTATAAGTTTTGGCGTATCTATGCTGGTATTAAAGGGGAGTATCTCTTTTCCAGAAAGTCAAAGCTTGCCGGTGATAATTTAAGTGTTTTTCAAGGGGAAACAACCTTTTCGAATCCTAACATAAATCAATGGCAATTTGGCGCCATATTAAATTTTGGTTATAATACCTGGAATCTTCATTTATATTACGCTCTTACAGCGTTTCTCGATGAAAATGCACTATTTCAAGGAGAGCGGTTAACCATAACCCCATTTCGTATTGGACTTATTTTTTATGTACTATAGCCAATACTTCAGCACGAACAGCTGAGAGCAGGTTCCCACAATAAAACCCAATAAAAGTTCCATTTTGGTGTGTGCTTTCATAAAAAGACGAGAGGTGGCAACAAGTCCTGTCATCAATGTCAGCAGGGCAATAGCGAAGGTGATATTGACCTCGAAATGAATGCTTAGGCCAATCAGATATATAAGAATACTGCCCATGCCCATTAGGTGAATACTACCTTTGATTCGAGTAAACAATAGCAACAAGGTTGAAAAACTGGCAATCAATAATCCCACAAAAAAATAATAGAGTTCGTTGACGTAATTCAGAGGGATTATCTTATACAATATCATGAGATATATAATCATACTGAAGTACAACGGGTATTTTCGCTCCCTCAATTCAGGTGCTAAAATAGACGAGATAAGGCCTAGGTTTTTCAGTATAAGGAACAGTATGATAGGAATGATAATGGTAAGAATGAATATGGGTAAAATATTACCGCTTTGAAGTTCAAGGGGGTTGAGCCGCGGGGTTACCAGAAAATAAGAGAGCGTACCCCCCATTGGTATGAACAACGGATGAAAAACGTACGATACTCCTTGAAGTAGATGGCGCATCAGATTTGTTTTCTAAGACGGGCAACAGGTAACCCAAGTTGTTCCCGGTATTTCGCAACGGTTCTTCTTGCAATGGGATATCCTCTCTCTTTAAGAATTTTAGCCAATTTATCGTCGGTCAACGGTTTCTTTTTATCTTCTTCAGAGATAACCGTTTCGAGTATCTTCTTAATTTCTTTAGTAGAAACATCTTCGCCTTGTTCATTTTTCATTGACTCTGAAAAGAACTCTTTTATCAATTTGGTTCCATAAGGGGTATCCGCATATTTGCTGTTGGCCACTCTCGAAACGGTGGACACATCCATATTGATTTGGTCAGCAATATCTTTGAGAATCATCGGTTTCAGCTTGCGTTCATCACCTGTCAAAAAGTACTCTTTTTGATAGTACATGATGGTGTTCATGGTGACAAACAAGGTTTGTTGTCGTTGCTTAATAGCATCAATGAACCACTTCGCGGCATCTAATTTTTGTTTGATGAAGAGTACAGTGTCTTTTTGTGATTTGCTTTTGTCTTTGGCACTCTTATACCCTTTTAACATGTTTGAATACTCTTTTGAAACATGGAGCTCCGGGGCATTTCGCCCATTGAGGGTCAGTTCAAGTTGGCCGTCTACTATCTTGATAGAGAAATCTGGAACCACATGTTCTATGATTCGGTTGTTACCGGCGAAAGAACCTCCAGGTTTTGGGTTCAATCTTTCTATTTCTGAAATAGCTTCTTTAAGTTGTTCTTCAGAAACATCATGCTTGGATTGTAGTTTGCTGTAATGTTTCTTTGTAAACTGTTCAAAAGACTTCTCAATAATGGCCAACGCCAATTCAATGGACGGCGTGTTTTCTTTTCGCTTTAATTGTATGGCCAAACATTCATCCAATGAGCGTGCAGCAACCCCAGGGGGATCTAATTCTTGAACGGTTTGTAAAACGCTCTCAATGGTTTTCTCATCGGTATAGATGTTTTGGGTGAAGGCCAAATCATCCATAATATCTGTGATAGGCCTTCTTATGTAGCCGCTTTCATCTACACTGCCGACTAAAAATTCAGCTATGGCCCATTCTTCTTCGTTCAAATAGGCCGTACTCAGTTGATTGATGAGATATTGATTAAATGATATGCCTGCCGCATACGGAACACTTTTTTCATCTTCATCGGCACTATAGTTACTGACCTGTGTTCGATAATCAGGAATTTCATCATCGCTTAGGTATTCGTCGATATTGATATCGTCTGCCGAAATGGTCTCATTGTCTTGATGGTCGTCGTAAAGCTCTTCATACGAATCTTCGCTAGCAGTTTCTTCCTTTCCGCTTTCCAGTGCTGGATTTTCTTCGAGCTCTTGTTTCAATCGTTGTTCAAATGCCTGGGTGGGCAATTGAATCAATTTCATCAATTGAATCTGTTGGGGGGAGAGCTTTTGTGAAAGTTTAAACTGTAGGTGCTGTTTGAGCATTTTACAATGGGTTCCTTTCTTCTAAGGTAAAGAATTGCATTTAAAATTCAGCATTTTGAGGGGTGCGCGGAAAAGGTATAACATCCCTAATATTGCCCATACCCGTGGCAAAAAGAACCACACGGTCAAAACCGAGTCCGAAACCGCTATGAACGGCAGTACCAAATTTTCTAAGGTCGAGATACCACCAGAGTTCTTCTTCTGGTATTCCAAGGGCGGCCATTTTCTCTTGAAGCACGTCCAACCGTTCTTCGCGCTGTGAACCCCCTACGATTTCTCCGATACCGGGAAATAAAACATCCATGGCGCGAACAGTTTTTTCGTCTTCATTAAGGCGCATATAAAAGGCTTTGATCGTAGCCGGATAGTCAAAAAGTATAACCGGACATTTGAAGTGCTTTTCTACCAAAAATCGCTCGTGCTCACTTTGTAGGTCAGCACCCCATTCATCGATGAGGTATTCAAATTTCTTCTTTTTGTTGGGCTTTGAGTTTCGGAGTACTTCAATGGCCTCGGAGTAGCTGACCCTCTTGAAGTTATTGTCAACAACAAAGCGCAATTTATCAATGAGTGCCATTTCGCTTCGTTCGTTCTGCGGTTTGGTTTTTTCCTCATCCAACAACCGTTTTTCCAAAAACTTGAGGTCGTCATCACAGTTTTCCAAAACGTAGTTCAATACCCATTTGATGAAATCTTCGGCCAAATCCATATTGGCCTCTAGGTCATAAAAGGCCATTTCGGGCTCAATCATCCAGAACTCGGCCAAGTGTCTTGAAGTGTTGGAGTTTTCCGCTCGAAAGGTGGGGCCAAACGTGTAGACTTTTCCAAGGCCCATGGCATATGCTTCGGCTTCCAATTGCCCTGAAACGGTCAAATTGGTTTCCTTTCCAAAGAAATCCTCTTTATAGTTGATTTCTCCATTATCGTTTAAAGGCGGATTATTTGCATCTAAAGTGGATACCCGAAACATTTCTCCAGCTCCCTCGGCATCTGAACCTGTGATGATAGGGGCATGCATGTAATAAAATCCATTTTCCTGAAAATAGGTGTGTACCGCATAGGATAATGCAGAGCGCACGCGCATAACAGCGGAGAACGTATTGGTGCGTACCCTTAAATGTGCTTTCTCCCGAAGGAATTCCAGGGAATGTTTTTTAGGTTGTATTGGATAGGTTTCCGCATCGGCCGTACCGTGTATTTTCAATTCTGAAACTTGTATTTCAACGGATTGACCTCGCCCTTGACTTTCCACTAAAATGCCTTTCACCCCTATTGCAGCTCCGGTCGAAATCGATTTAATCAACTCCTCATCAAAGTTTTCATAGTCCACAACACATTGAATGTTATTTATGGTCGAGCCGTCATTAAGGGCTATGAAACGGTTGCTTCGAAACGTTTTTACCCAACCCTGAACAGCAACCTCTTGCGATTTCGGTGCTTCCTTCAATACGTGCTTAATAGAAAACAAATCCTTCATTTATAGCAAAAATTAAGCCTCAAAGATAATTCTTTAGCCCAAGTAGCATAGGTATATTCAAAAGAAAAAGATTGTTATTGAACGTCACTGTCCCGTGAGGGAAGTACGTCAATTTGTGGTTTTTTGAAAATCTTTTTATTTGCAATGTTTCGTTCTAGTGACAACAGAAGTGATGGGAGTAAGATGAGGTTGGATAACATGGCAAATAGGAGCGTGGCCGAAACGAGTCCACCCATGGCCTGGGTACCTCCAAAGCTTGAAATAATAAATACCGAAAATCCGAAGAACAATACAATTGAGGTATAAAACATACTTACGCCAGTTTCACGGAGCGCATTGTACACCGATTTTTTAATTTGCCATTTATTGGCAGTCAGTTCTTGACGGTATTTTGCCAAAAAATGAATGGTATCGTCGACCGATATACCAAAGGCAATACTGAAAATTAAAATGGTCGATGGTTTTATGGGAATCCCCAAAAAGCCCATGAGTCCCGCAGTAATGACCAGTGGCAGCAAATTTGGGACCAACGATATTAATATCATTCGAAAAGAGCGAAAGAGATAAGCCATGAAAATTGAAATAAGGCCCACAGCAAGAGCCAGTGACAATAACAAATTTTTAATGAGATATTTTGTTCCTTTTAAGAAGAGTAGTGCTTTGCCCGTGATGTAGACATTGTAGCGTTCTGAAGGAAATATTTTGGAAATCGATTTTAATAGGTCACTTTCGATTTCTTCCATACGGGGTGTTTTGACATCCCGCATGAATGTGGTCATACGCGCAATTTGACCGGTACTGTCAACAAAACTCTCCAGAAGATTACCGTTTTCAGATGATTTTCGCGCCACATCCATGATAAAATTGTTTTCTTGGGTTGTGGGCAACTGGTAATATTTCGGTATGCCATTGTAAAAAGCTTGTTTGGAGTACTTTACCAAGTTTACCACCGATAATGTTTTTGAAAGTTCAGGAATTCCATCAATTTCCTGCGACAATCGGTCCATTCTTTTGAGTGTGGCCAGTTTGGCAATTCCATTTTTCCTTTTCGAGTCAACAACGACTTCTACGGGCATTATGCCATCAAACTCTTTTTCAAAAAAGCGAATATCCTTAAAAAACTTGGCGTTTTTCGGTAGGTCTTCGATACGACTGCCCGTAATCTGAATTTGATAAATTCCTATGATACTGAGCACAAGAACGGTGACGGAGGTCAGGTAAACCGATATACGATGATTTCGAACCACGCCTTCCATCCAATTCACAAAAGTGTCCATCCATTTTTTATTCAAGTGTTTTAAGTGCTTGTTTTTAGGAATGGACATGAAGCTATATACAATCGGAATGATAGAGAGTGAGAGGATGAAAATACATAAAATGCTCAATGAAGCCACAATACCAAATTCCTTTAGTAAATCACTATCAAGAATAATAAAGGTGGCAAAACCCAATGCCGTTGTAACATTGGTCATTAAAGTGGCATTACCTATTTTGGTGATAACGCGCTGTAGTGAAAGTGCCTGATTACCATGTTTTTTTACTTCTTGCTGGTATTTGTTGATTAAGAAAATACAATTGGGGATACCAATAACAATGATGAGTGGCGGAATCAAAGCGGTCAATATGGTGATTTCATATTTGAAGAGGCCAAGGATACCAAATGTCCACATCACCCCAATGATAACCACACATATCGATATGGTCGTCGCACGGAAACTTCTAAAGAAGAAGAAAAAGATGAGTGAGGTAACGGCTAAGGCAGCAATAATAAATTTACCTATTTCGTCAATAATGATTTTTGAATTCCAGGTTTTGATATAGGGCATACCTGAGACCCGAACATCAAGATTGGTTTCCTCTTCAAAGTTTTCGACCAAGTTTTCAAGATCTTTTAAAATAAAGGCATTGCGAACAGAGGTGTTAATGATATCCTTGTCCAAATAAATAACGGTGCGTATGGTTCCCGTTTCTGAATTGAAGATTAAGCTCTCATAAAAGGGCATTTGCTGAAAAAGCTTATTTTTTATCGATTGTATTTCGTCTGAAGAAGTCGGTTGATCTTTTACCAATGGTTGAAGTACGAACTCTTGTTTTTCATTGTCTTTGATTAACTCTTGAAGATTATCGGTCGATAGTACCAAGTCAACTTCAGGGGTAGCTTGAAACTGTTTACTTAGTTTATTCCAACGGTTAAAATTACTGGGTTGAAACAAAGCACTGTCTTGCACAGCGAGAACAATGGCATTGTCTTCTTGACCAAAGATGGAAACGAATTCACCATACTGTAGGGTTTCAGGGTGATTGTCTGGCAGCACATTGGCCTCGGTATTTGAGAAACGCATATGCTCCCATTGAAGCCCCATGTAAACGGTTATCGCTGCTATGACGATTAAAATGAAAACCCGATTTCTTAGGATTAATCGCGCTAGTACGGACCAAAAACCTTGAAAAAACTCTTGTAGCATTAAAAAAAGTTTACCGGTTTGCTCCTCTACCTATACCGGCGAAAACCAGTCGGTTTTGATAAGGGAAACAGGATTTTATTAAATATCTTGTACGGCCTGCAAAGGTAGAAAATGAAAGGGTTTAAGCCTAGTAAGAAATTTTGAACTATACCTTCATGATTTCAGCCTCTTTTAATTGGAGCACATCTTCAATCTTGCTGATATAATTGTCTGTAAGCTCTTGCACGTCGATTTCTGCATTGCCCAATAGGTCTTCTGAGATATCGAGTTTTTTCAATTCCTTATTGGCGTCTTGCCTGGCATTTCGAATACTGACCCTGGCATCTTCTGCTTCGGCCTTGGCCTGCTTAACCAAATCCCTACGGCGCTCTTCGGTCAATGGCGGAACATTGATGATGATACTTTCACCATTATTCATCGGATTGAAGCCTAAATTGGAGTTCATAATGGCCTTTTCAATTTCAGGAATCAGGGTTTTTTCCCAGGGTTGCACCGAAATGGTTCGGGCATCAGGTGTATTGATATTTGCTACTTGTGATAGTGGGGTCTGAGAACCATAATATTCTACCATTACCGTAGAAAGCATGGCAGGACTGGCTTTACCCGCCCTAATTTTGATAAATGCCTTGTCTAAATGTGACATGGCACCATCCATACTTTCTTTCGAAGCGTCTAATATAAAGTCTATTTCTTCATTCATGGAAACGAATTTTTCGTTTTAAGAATCAATTTTTATGCCGTTTAGTTTACGGTAGTTCCAATGTTTTCTCCAGAAACAATTTTCATGAGGTTTCCCCTGGTATTCATGTCAAAGACCACTATAGGAAGTTCGTTTTCTTGACTTAAGGTAAAGGCCGTCGTGTCCATCACTTTTAAACCTTTGCCCAATACCTCTTCAAAAGAAAGTGCTTCATATTTCGTCGCCGTTTTGTCTTTTTCAGGATCGGCGGTATAAATACCATCGACACGAGTACCTTTTAAGATGACATCTGCCTTGATTTCTATTGCACGTAATACGGCCGCAGAATCTGTTGTGAAATAAGGGTTTCCAGTGCCTCCGCCAAAGATAACGACACGTCCTTTCTCAAGATGGCGTATCGCCCTTCGCCTTATGAAAGGTTCTGCCACTTCATTAATCTTAATCGCTGATTGTACTCGCGTTTCCACTTCAACACCCTCAAGGCCACTCTGCAGTGCCAAAGCATTGATTACCGTGGCCAGCATTCCCATGTGATCACCTTGTACACGGTCCATACCCTGACCCACTCCTTTCATTCCTCGAAATATATTTCCTCCTCCGATAACAATGGCTACTTCAATACCTTTATCTATAACGGCTTTCACGTCTTCGGCATATTCTTGAATTCGTTTGGGGTCAATTCCGTATTGTTGTTCACCCATTAACGCTTCACCACTTAATTTGAGCAGTACTCTTTTGTATTTCATTGAAGGAATTTTGAAATCCCGACAAAAATAGTCAAAAAACTTTGGCTGAATTAGCTGATTTTACTGGGGGTTCAATTCACTATTAAATAAAATTGAATACTTTTTGTAACCAATTACTTTTCTTAAAGTATTCCCTTTGAACACAACAACCAAATGCAAGAACTGACTGACAACGCATTGATGCTAAAAGTAAAATCCGGTGATTTGAATACACTGGGATTGCTCTATGAGCGTCATAAAAAACGTGTCTTTGGATTTTTTTACAATATGAACCATAACCCCAGTTTAAGTGAAGATTTGGTTCAAAATGTATTTGTGCGAATGTTAAAGTATAGGCATACCTATAGTGGGCAAGGGTCATTTTTAGCTTGGATGTTCAGTATGGCAAGAAATGTTAGGTATGACCATCACAAAAAATATGGATATACCCATACAGATTTATCGAATGTTACTTACAAACTAGAGGAGAGCTCAACCGTTGAAAAAGAGATGGATCAAAAAGATACTATTTCACTGATAAAGAGGGCGATGATGAAGCTGGATGATGAAAAGCGTGAAATCTTGGTGTTAAGCAAATTCAAGGAAATGAAGTTTAGCGAGATTGGTAAAGTTTTGGGCTGTTCAGAAGGTGCTGCTAAGGTGAAGGCACATAGAGCTTTAAAAGACCTTAAGCATATTGTTCATAGCATGCAAATAACATAATCAAATGAAGCAAGAAGATTTTGAACTATTGGCGATAGATTATTTAAGGGGGACCCTTTCGGGTGATGAGAAGAAGGCTTTTGAGCAACTTTTGACCCAAAGTGACCAAGTTCGTCAATTTAAAGATATTAAAGCGGTTTGGAAAAAAATGGATACCGTTGATATTCCTGAACCTTCCCATCAAATGGATGTCGATTTCTTTTCAGCTTTGTATACTGAGATAGAGCAGCAAGAGAAACAACCTGTTACTTTAAAAACCTTTTTAAATACCCTAGGTGCATTTTTGATAAAACCACAATTGGCTTATGGACTACTGTTTTTAGTATTGGTCGGGGGTTATTTCTTTAATTTGAACGATTCGAAGTCTGAAATATCTCAAAAAGAAGTAGTGGATTCGGAAACCGAACAGGTACGTGAAAAACTGGTTCTGACCTTGTTGGAGCAGAATTCAGCAAATAGAAGATTGGAAGGTGTAAGTGAGGCCAACAAGATAGGTAGGGTAGATGACAGAGTCGTTGATGCTCTTTTGAGAACCCTGAACAATGACCCCAATGTCAATGTTCGATTGGCAGCAATTGAATCGTTGACGAATTATGTGGAGAATCCCAAAGTGAGGCAAGGGTTGATTCAATCCATACCGAATCAAGAATCTCCAATAATTCAGGTGACTTTGGCCAATCTCATGTTGGCACTTGAGGAAAAAAGATCCATAGAACTATTTAAACAGTTATTGAAAAAGCCAGAGTTGGATACTACCGTCAAGAAGAAAATCGAGAAAACCATAGAATCAATTATATAATACTCAAACAGTTTATTCATCAGTTCCTTCGGAACAAAATCAAATTACGAACGGTCTACCATTGTGGTGGGCAAAATTTCAAATCATGAAACAATTTAGTTTAATTACAGTGACCCTTTTTGTCACATGTTGTTCGGGCTTGGCCCAAGAAAAGGTTTTTAGGGAAACCATAAACAAACAACTGACTTTTACAACGAAAAGCAATGCGAATACCCTTGTATTGCAAAATGTTTTTGGGCCAGTTTCAATAGAAGGATATTCCGGTAATAGTATTCAAATTGAAGTCAAAAAACAGATTGAGGCAGATAATCAAAAAGATTTGGATTTGGGCAAGGAAGAGCTTCAACTGAAAGTTGTTGAACTCGAGAATCGGTTTGTGGTACATCCAGATGCCCCTTATATCGAATACAATGAAAAGGGATTACGGTTCAATTGGTGCAATAATTATGAAGAACCCGTTTACAGGCACAAATTGAGCTTTACTGTCAAGGTACCAAAAGGTGTTAACCTCAATATTGGTACTGTCAATGAAGGTGATATTTACATAGCCAATACCAGTGGAAATTTTATTAAAGTGAATAATGTCAATGGGGGCATAGACCTAAAAAATGTTGAAGGCAAGACCAATCTACATTGTATCAACGGCGAAGTAAACGTATCCTATGCCAGTAATCCCGCAGAAGATTCAAAGTACTATTCATTGAATGGCGATATCAATATTGTCTACCAAAATGCGTTGAGTGCAGATGTTTCATTTAAAACAATGAACGGGGAATTGTTTACGGATTTTGATATAGCAAAGCAATTTGTAAGGACCCAAAAAGAGAATAGTGAAAAACGCAAAGGAAAATTCAAATACCAATCTACTCCAGTTGTCCAAATAGGAGGCGGAGGGCTTCAATTAGATTTTGAAACGTTAAATGGAAATGTATTCATCAAAAAAATATAACAGTTATGAAAAAGTATAATATCGTATTCTTATTTTGTTTTTTAATGGCCGGTATTGCCTTAGCTCAAGAAAAAGAGATTGATTTGTTTTCGGTTCCCTTGAGCAATCCAGGAAGCCCTGGCAAATTAATAGTAAATCAGTTATCGGGTTCTATTTCAGTTGAAGCCTACGAGGGGGCAGAAGTTATAGTTAAGGCTACGGTAAGTGAAGGGCACGGCGAATGTGACAGCTGCAAAGACAGAGATTCAGGTAGTAGAGGGGGGATGAAAAAGATTTCGACCGCAAGCTTGAATATTGGTGCCGAAGAGGATGACAATGTCGTTCAGATTCAAAATGAACTCTGGAATAGAAAAACAGATTTGAACATCAAGGTTCCTAAAGACTTTTCTTTAAAGCTGGAAACTGTTAATAATGGTGATATTTCAGTGGAGGGAGTCAACGGTGAAATGGAAATTAGTAATGTAAATGGCCATATTACTTTAGAATCAGTTAGTGGTTCGGTTTTGGCAAATACTACGAATGGAGAGCTAAAGGTTAGTTTCAATTCAATTTTAACTGGCAAGGATATGGCTTTTAGCAGCTTCAACGGTGATGTTGAAGTTATTTTTCCACCCTCATTGAAGGCTAATGTAAAAGCGAAATCCGATATGGGTGATGAGTATACCGATTTCGATATGGCCATTTCTAAAAATGAGCCGCAGGTGGATAAAAATAATTCCTCCGGAAAGTATCGCGTAAAAGTGGAGCAATGGGTCAAAGGGAGCATTAATGGTGGGGGCCCTGAAATGTTGTTCAAGACTTTTAATGGGGATATTATGATTAA
>ERZ1740067.756-NODE-756-length-24584-cov-9.453463_pt1 | contig 24584 bp, 16 predicted proteins | sample MGYA00581736_ERZ1740067 | MGnify/ENA primary metagenome ERZ1740067 (study PRJEB43018, sample SAMN04849236) | marine metagenome | isolation source: floating plastic debris | place: Pacific Ocean | collected 2008-08-27 | study: EMG produced TPA metagenomics assembly... | reverse complement strand
GTAGTTACCTTGTGATCGATAAACAAAGGCAATGCGTCCCAGGGTTTGTGCTTCGCCTGCTCTGTTGCCAATCTCCTGATAAATCTTCAGTGCTGCTTGAAATGAATTTAATGTTTGTTGAAATTGACCAACTCGGTACTGCCGAGTACCCTGTTGCAGCAGATTATTTGCCTCCTCATTAAGTGAGGCCCGATTCGGAGTTTCTTCTAACTGCACGACCTCCTGAAAGAAAGGTTCTGCCAATGTGCTTTGAGTCATCAGCAACCTTCTTCTTTCTAGCGCCTTATCATTGGCGAGCCCTGGTAGTTCGTAAAATAGGCAAGTGAGTGGAACTATCATCGTCAGCCGGAACAAATAGCGCATATTATAGCTCTTGGGCAGTGGTTAATCTATCGAGCTCTTTCTCAATACTTGCTGCTAGATCCTCATCTCCAAGTTCCTTAGCGATCGCCAACCCCTGCTCCAAATAAACACGCGCTTCCTCTTCTCTCCCCACTCTTCCATACACTGTCCCAATCCCCCAAGCTGCCGTCGCTTCTTCTTCTATATTTTCTTCCATTTCAGCGAGTGACAGCGCTGCCAAATAACTCTCCTCCGCTGGAATCACCAATCCACTCCGCACAAAATAATCACCTAGCAATCGCTGAATCTGTGCCGTCTCCATTCCATCGTTAATCAGCGCTGTCAGGTCATTAATCCCCTCCGCATACAGGTCACTAGTGGGATACACCTCCTCCACCAGCCGCACCACCTTCATCGCCCGATCTATCGGCAGCGCATCGATCTCTGCAATCTCCGCCTCAGCGGCCCGTCTCGGCGGCCCACTAATTGCACCAAAAATAACAGAAGACTCTTCAGCTCCCTTCGGCTCTCCCGTCACCGTCACCTGCAAAGCATACTCTTCACCCAGCTCCAGCGCCGCCTCATCTCTCGGATAGTTAATAGAAGAATGTGTTGTATTTACCGTCCACATCTCTGTCCAGCCTTCGCTATCTTTATGCAACAAGCCCACGCTATATCCTGATGCACCTTCCACCGCATTCCACCGAAGGTGTGGCGTCGTCGTCAGCACCTGCCCAGCCCAAGGGCTAATCACGTAGGGCTCGGTCGCGTCAGTGGCGTGCCAAGTATTGCTAACGCCAAAGCTAGGCCGAAACCAGCGGGGCGTGCCGAAGCACGTGGAGCCGACATTGGCGGCTTGCCCTACGCCCGTAGTCCATAGCTGCTGCGACCCGTTGGGGCACAGCAGCGTTACTCGCGTGCTGGCATCGCCCTCCACGATGAGAGCATCGTCGCCTGTGAGCATGGTGCGGGGCTGCGTGCGGTAAAAATCTGACCAGTTGGGGCGGCGGAGGTAGACGTCGCCGTTTTCGATGGAGTAGAGGCGGGCGAATTGGGCGGCGGCGGGGGAGGTGAGTAGGGGCCAGAGGGTGGTTGAGAAAAAGAGGGTGATAAGCCAACGTTGCCGACCCACCCCACCCTGTCGGGCGGCCCGCAGGGACGGGGTGGGTTTCAGCGTGCTTGTCTTAGTCGATTTTCTACACGACATCTTCGCCTCTCTCATTCCACTATCCCTCCCCACTATCCGTTTCATCAACTTCCGTCCTACTATCTGCTTCAATCCTCGCCAGCGCTTTTCGGGCCATCCCCGCCCAAACATCATCTTCCGGTCGCTGAATCTTAAGACTGCACGTCTCCCACTGCGCCTTTGCCGCTGCCACTTCTTCCTTCTGCTCCAGCAGCTCCCCCAGCAAACAATAGCCATCTGGCTGCGGTGTCTCTAGCTCAGGTTCCAGCCGATTAGCCTCTACCAGCTGATTTTCTGCATCGGCAAGTCGTTCCTGCCTGAGCCATGTCCATCCCAAGTTTTTGTGAATAGCATAGGTAAGCGCTGTATTTTCTTTGTCTCGGTCTTCATCATTCAACGCTGTTATCAGCAGCACTGCCGCCGATTCATAGTCTTCATCCAAAATATGGAGCCGAGCTAAATTACTCACCGAACTTAGCTGGCCAGCATTCACCGCTTTTACGTATTCTGCTTTCGCGCTTTCAAAATCTCTTAGATCTTCAAAAGTTAAGGCCAGTCCGTGATTTGCTTCGGGAAAATCAGGATGGAGCTGTAGGGCTCTCTGAAAGTTTGCCTGAGCGCTGGTGAGTTTGCCCTGAAAGTATTGATCTTGACCAGCGGTGTTGTAGCGAGTCGCCGCCCAGGGGAGGCCCAGGGAATGGCCACCGAATAGGAGCGCCGTGACCAGCGCGGCCAGGCCAAATTTTATGAAGGGCCACTGCTGGCGCGATCGCCCCCTTTTCTCCAGCACCGCTTCTATCAGCTGCTTCCCCACCTTCGTCAGCGCACCCCCCGTGGCAAACAGGGCAAGAGCCGCAGGCGCGATCGCCCCCACAGAACTCCAAATTCCCGGCGCGCCGGTAAAGAACCGAGTAGAAATATCCCTCGCCAAGGCCAAGCAAAGCGTTAGCAGTGCAATCGTCAATCCACCCAGCAGCCACTCTCTCCAAGGTTTTTCTGGCGCTGCTGAATCCCACCACCAGTGATGCGTAGGTGGATTTATGCTTTTGCGCCAGGCGGCTAACTCACTGAGCGTGCCGATGGCCGTGTTCCATTTGCCGACTTCTGCATCGTCTTGCGATAGGCCCATGAGTAGGGCAGGTGGGATTTCGGGCGCGGTGGGATCTTTGGCGCTTTGGTCGATGAGGGTTTGGATGTGGTCGCGCGATCGCAACAAAGCCAGCACGGCCTGCTTGTCCGACAGCTTACTAGTCTTTTGCGTGGCATCTGTCAGCGCTAACACCTGCTGGTGATAGGCCGCACATGCAGGCTCTATTGCGAGGGGCATCTCCATCGGCATAGCGTAGAGAAAATAAGTAAAAGAAACGCTAATGATTAGCTTAAACTCGGGCCGGTAAGATTTCGAGCAGAAGTGACAAAACTGCAACATCGTTTACGTCTAGTAAGCGCGTTCCTTCGATGGTGTCAGTCGCAGCCCCGCCCCGCTGCGTGCCCATCGCACCAAACAGATCCGCCATCACTTCTGTCGCCGAGACGTCAGCCGGTGCTGCTGTAGAAATATCTTCCGGTCCGCGAGGGCTAATCGCTGAGAGCTTTGGAGCATTCTCGCTGAGTGTTTTTAGGGGCGATCGCAAAGATTGCGGACTCGCTAAAATTAACAGTTCAACAATGCCGTAGGGCGCTTGCGCTCTCAACTCTATAGCGTTGGCTGTATCGCTAGCAATCACATCAATAGTGTCATCGATAAAAGTAGGCGGAAATACCACGCTTACCTCACCTGTGGGGTCAATGGCCAATAGCCCAAAGTACAAAGCAACAGATTCATTATTCGTGACTTCTATCATAAAAGATTCTTCTGCTGAAATCTGTTCTAAGCCCCGCTCAGACTGGCGAGGAATCACAATCTCTGATGTGTTTCCTCGCGTACGAACTCGGCTGCCTCGCTGAGTATCGCGGCGAATTATCTCAGTGCTAACGTCTATTTTTGAGGATTGCCCATTGCCCATCAGTGCTAGCATTCGGCCAATGTGTAGGCTAATTAGCCTGGGTTTTAGCCTTTGTATCGCAGCGGAGATGGGTTCACTCGCAAAGCCAAATGAGCCGGTTAGTATAGGTTCTTGGGTCGGAGATAATAACCCTACGCTGCCGATAGCAGGGTCTACAGAGAGTTCTATTGCTTGATTTTCAAGATTTGTTTTAATTGTTTCGGTGTAGCGACCTATCATGACATGAGCCGTTTTCCCTACCTGTACCGGAAAGAGTTCAAAACTGTTGGAAGGGCCAACTTCGCTAATAATGGTTTGCTGCTCTATAGAGTTTAGCGTGTCGTCCAAGGCAATTTTTAAGATGATTTGGTCAGGAATTCCTCTTGTTTTTTCTTGAAGTAGGGCCCCTTCTAATTCGTCCAAGCTTAGTGACTTATCCCTACTCACAATTTCACCTGTTGTTGTCAGGCCTAGTCGAGTGCCTGCTATCTGCCGCACTTCACCGAGTGGTTCTTCTGAACGGTCTCCAATGATAGAAAATACGGCTCCCTGGTCAAAAGACTCTAGCTGCTGAGGATTTAAGCCACCCAGCCACAGCTGAACGTGATTATCTGATGAGATAGTACTGTTCTTGTTGGTTCTGGTTTGGTTGAGACGATTAACGCCCGCTGATGCACCTGTGTTCAAAATGATTGCTTCAGCGGGCTGCGAAGTAGGCTCCGCGTGGTAAATGGGGGTATCGGCTGTATACGCCGTACTGCGGCCTTCATTGGAATCTGATGAAATCCGAGGTTCAAAATCTGGGGATTGCTTGTGGCTGCTGAGGCGGGTGGCGCTGTTGGCTACGCTGAGCATGGTGTCAGCTAGCGGACTGGTCGCTTGCCACAGGTATTGGGTGAGCAGATAGGTGAAGGCTCCAGCGATGAAGCCATCGAAGCTATAGTCGGCGGCGGTCTGCTCGGCTTTGGCCGCGCCCGCGAAAAAGCCAGGGCCTGTGGGTGATTTTATCGCGTTGACGAAGTCTTCTTCATTCCAATTAAGACGGGCTAGCCAGTCTTGTTGAGTTTCCCACTCTATATCTGAGATTCGCGATCGCACAATCTCCAACCGATCGTTAACCGTCTCAGGAATAGCCCGCATCACTGCATTACCTCGCTTACCACCACCCGCGTAGCAACAGTCCAAAACAAAGGTGACATTATCTGTCTTTTTCGCTAGGGCTGAGCGCATCAGAAGTAGGGTGTGGCCCATAATGTCTTCTACTGCGTCTTCACTGGCTTGGTTGTAGCGAAAAGGTGCGATCGCCGCGTTGTAGCAAAGCGGCTCATCACCACTATTATCAATACACCTACGGCCTATCCGCTGCATAAAGGGCTCCATCAGCGCACTTTCTCTCACAAAGTCGCCGTGGCCCGAGAAGTGAAAGACAACAACATCATCTCTCTGCGCAGGCTGATAGAGATATTCATCAAACGCACCCAGGATATTTCGACGAGAAGCCTGTTCTTCCTTGAGCGTGTGCACGTCTGCTGGGTTAAACCCAAAACGATGGATCAACAGTTGCTTTTGCAGTTCAACATCGTTCAGCGCGCCCTGTAAGCCGCCTCGGGAGTAGGCATTCACGCCTACGAGCAGGGCTACCTTACGCTGGGTGCTTTGGGCGAGAGCTTTGCCGTAGTGGTGCGATCGCTGCGCCAAAGAAAGCTGACTTAGCCCAATCACACTGAGGGCTCCACCCGTAGCTTGAAAGAAACGACGACGGCTTAGTTTGTTCATGTTGTTGTTTCTCTGTGCCCGTTTTCTTCTGCTTGTTTCGATAATGCTGCTATACGCCTGCTTGTTCTACCGCCCGTTCCCTATCAAAATAAAGGGTGACCAATAATAGGGATGACTCAGCCGGTTCCAAATCTCGGGCTCGGTTTCACCGTCTTGACTCACCAAGGTGACGCCCCGTGGCGCGCTTTGAGCTGAGTTGCTCTGGTTAATAAGTGTGAGCTGAGCTTGCCGTAGGGCCTCGGCTTTGGTCACATCGCTGGTGAGCAGCTGAGTGTAGAAGGCGCTCATTAGGGTTTGGGTGCCGCCATCATCCACACTCCACAGAGACGCGATCGCAGCATTCGCACCGGCATTTTGCATCAAATACCCAAAGCCCAAAATCTCTTCTCCGGTGGCATCAACCCCGCTTAGCCCCGTTTGGCAAGCGCTGAGCACAATCAAGTCTAGCCCGTCAAAAAACCACTCATCTTGCACTTCTTGTAGGGTGATAGTTTCTCCGCTACCCAGCAGAATAAAAGAGTCTAGCGGACTGCCCGGCAAAAACGAAGCATGGGTGGCAAAGTGAACAATGGGGTAGCTGTTCATGTTGGGTAAGATGCTGGCTTTGTTAAAATCTGGATCGAGATAGGTGGCGCTGCTGGGCTGAAGTGCTTGCAGTGTGGCCGCTTCTAAGGCAGCGTAAGGGAGGCCGCTAAAGCGTAGGTTTCTATCCTCAGCCGGAATATCGTAGTAAATGGCTGAGTCTGTAAAAGCGCCGACCAACATTTGACGGTTGGCCGGTGGCGGTGCTGTGAAGTCATCGATCGAGGCCGCCGTAATGTTGTTGATGCCAAACTGTTCTATGAGCCACTGTTCGCCGTCGTGCAAGGCCGCGAGAGGAATGTAGCGCAGGGGACCGTCAGGTGCGTACAAGATATTTTCAATTTGTGCTTCGGTGAGCTGTGCTTCGATTGGGCGAATGAGCCAGTTGTAGAGCTGCTGCGCCGTAGGTTTAACGTTACTTGCAGGACTGTTGAGCTCTCGGCGAAAAGCCTGAATAGTTTTGTTTAGCTGGGTGCGGGAGACATCGACCTTCGTGTGGGTTGGGGGAACCCCTGGCGCGACGACAACCAGCTCCAGGCGGTCTTCTAAAATGAGCGGATAGAGGAGGACGGTGGGATCTTCGAACTGCTTCAAATTGCGTGAAAGGTCTTGCAGTCGAGAAAGACTGAGACTTTGTTCTCGGGCGGTAAAGGTAAGTGCTTCGACGTACTCTACAATGTCGTCTTGGCGGCTAAACTCGCTAAACGAGCGGACAATTTTCCCCTGTTGCTTAGTCAACTGGGCCCGAGTTTGTATTTCTGCTTCTGTCAGGGGCCGCTCCAGTGCGCTCAGTGCGGATAGTTGTTTCGCGATCACAATCGCTGCCGTATTCAGTTGTTCGTACTCATCCCAAATCTGTTGTTCTGACGCTAAAATATCCAGGCCTACTTGGGTGTTCTCATTTCCCCGTACACCACGCAGGTAGTCATCTAATTCTTGTACTTTTAGCAGGTCGACCACTTGTTGTGCCTCAAGCACGCGGTCTTGCTGTAGGAGTAAGTCTGCCAGCCGACGGTAGGTAGGTGTAATACTCTCTAGATAAGACTGTTGAAGCGTAGGGCTAAGATTGGTGAGATCGTTACGGATGGCTTCGTGCTGGGTGACGGCTTGCTTATAGAACAGAATAGCCAGGGCAGGCTGAGTATCGGCCTCGTAGAGCTGGCCAAGATTGCTCAGAACAATGCTGGCGCTTTGGCCATCGCCCAAGCGTTGGAAGTGGTTTAATGCAGTTTGAAAGAGGGGCTGTGCCAGGTTTGAGCGATTTTCACGGCGGCTATTGCGAGCAATCAGCTGTCCCCAGCTATTGAGGGCATTGGCCACCGCAGCGATATCGTTTCTGCTGTTGGAGATTTCAATTGCCTGCTGGTAAGCCGCGATCGCATCTTCTCCTCGACCCAGCTGGTCGTAAATTTGCCCGAGCTGATTCAGCAGGTGACTTTGCAATGGCACAGCACCGACAGTCGCAGCTAAGTCGAGGCCTTGTTGAGTGGTTTCTATTGCTTGAGTTAGTTCGCCCAGCTGTAGATAAACACCGCCTTGCGCCGCTAAAATTCCGGCCTGAACGCTTGGATCTGCCGTGCTTGCGATCGCTAACTCGAAGTTTGTGAGCGCGGTATCGTAGCGTCCGAGCGCCGCATAAACGCCGCCTAGGTTCGTGAGTGTGGCGGCTGCACCATCGGTATTTTGTACGCTTTGATGCACTTGTAAGGCGCGCTCGTAAGTATTGAGTGCCTTGCTGTAGTGAGCCTGCCGATAATGCAGCCCGCCCAGGCCATCTAAACTGTTGCCGACTTCTCTTTGGTCGCCAATGCTTTCTGCAAGGGTGAGGCTATCTTTGTAGCTCGACTGCGCTAGCTCATATTGGCCTAGCGTCTCGTAGACAATGCCTAGATTGTTTAGAGTGCTAGCAACACTAGCGCGATCGCCCAGCTCATTCAGAATAGTCAACGCTGCCTGATAGTGCTGTACTGCTTGCTCGTAGTGGCCTCCCTGCTGCTCAAGTCGACCCAGGTTAGACAAAATGCGACCTTCACTCGCGCGGTTTTGAATGGACTGAGCGATGGTCAGCGCTTGCTGGTAGAGACTTTGTGCCTGGGCTAGGTCTCCCAGGCTGAAGTAGGTATTGCCCAAGTTGTTGAGCGATCGCCCTAGGTAAAATTGGCCATTGGCTGGGTGATCGGTCGCTGCGGCGGGTAAGGCTTTCCAGATTTCAATGGCCTGGCCGTAGAGTGCGATCGCCTGATTCGGTTCGCCGAGCTGTCGGTAAACTACCGCTAGATTGTGAAGTGCTTCTCCTGAGAGAATCTGTTGCCTGACAGAGCTAGATTCTGTTGCTTCTGATTCTGTTGCTTCTAGCTCTGTTGCCTCTAAGAGACTAGGCTGAACGCTTTCTAATAGCGCTAAAGCCTCACGAGTCTTCCCTTGACGTCGATAGACCAATCCGCGATAGATATCAACTTCGACAAGCCCTAAGCGATCTCCCGAGACTTCGTAGGCCGCTTGAGCCAGTGCTAGGTTAGAGAGCGCCGCTGCGTAATCGCCTTCATTGGCATAAGTATGGCCAAGCTGGCTAAAAATTGGGCCCTGTAGCGGCGGATTGTTTTGGGTGTGGCTAAGGGCTTGCTGATAGAGTGCGATCGCCTGCCCAAACTGCCCCTGCTTAAATGCTCGAAACCCTGCCTGCTGTAGGTCCATAGTAAGCGTAGCCTCATCCGATTCGTCTGGGATAGTTACATCTGTATTGGATGCCTGACTGATGGTTTCGCTGGCAATGGCCGCCGGGAAAAGCTCACCTAAAAGCTCGACCGTGGATAGCCGTGTTGCTGCGAGGTGTAGGCTAAGGGCTAACATCCACATGGCTCAAAACCCAAATGTAGAAGATTCATAGAATCGTAGTCGTCCTGTGCCGATGCGGCGACTGCGAGCCGTTGCGCCAGGCGGAATAGCGCTAACTCTATACTGATAAGTGTCGTCGCGCGGATTACGATGTGCTTTGAGGGCGACGGTGATTTGGCGACCTGGCTGCACAGGTGGGTCGAAAACGACGGTCATGGTCTTCTCGTCTGAGTCGTTGACAACTATCCCAAGCGCTAAATCCGCGCTGCGATCGCCACCTTCGTAAGCATGGGTGTCGCGAATACTGTAGCTAGGGTAGTCTCTGCCCGAGCTTTGTTCAAACACAATGGTTTCTAGCGGGACTTCAGCCTCCGCCGGAAAATCGATATGAAACAAATACTCGGATTCTCGAAATTCCAAGTTGTTGACGACCCTCACGCTCTCTAATCGTGGTGAACCCTTGATCAAAACAGGACTTGCGTTTGCGCTTTCAGGTACGGGCAGAGTATCTGTTGCAATAGGGAGATCATCTGCACTGGTTAAAAAATTATTGATAGGGACTGCCAAGCTAAAGTCATCGCCGACGGTGATGATTTCCCCGGAGTTAGGCTCAAAGAGTTCGACACCTTCTGCTCGCCCATGAATGCCCACGACCTCGCCGTCACTGTCAAAAACAGGGCCGCCGCTCATGCCCCGCCGAGTGGTACCGGTGTACACCAGCTCGTACCCGTTGGATACAGGCGCTTTCGACGAGACATTCACCGTGATGAACTGATAAATATACGGTAGCGCCCGCCCGGCATGAGGCCAGCTGGCAATAAATACAGAATCGCCTCTAAAGACTTGGTCCGAATCACCCAAGGTTGCAGTTTGATAATTTTGACTGCTCTCGAATTCAGCCACTGCTAAGTCGATGTCAGCGACTGGATGCACATTGTTGTAGTCGAGCGTGTGAATGCTGCCGTCACTAGTGACAATTTCGTATTCATCCGGGGTGGCCAGCACATGCTTTGCCGTTAAAACAGAGTAGCGATCACCTTGTCTGTTGAAAATGACCCCAGAACCTGGGTTTTGTCCCTGCACTCTAACCGTCGTGGGTTCTGCTAAGGTGTCGATATCAGCAGGACTAAGCGCCAGTCTAGGAGAAAGGGCGACTCCTCCGAGACTGGCGATAAATGCGCTTGCGGTTAGCCCAAAGTGTAAAAGAGAGATTTTAATCATTGCTTTTTACGTCTGAGGATTTTCAGGTCAGTCGGTTCGGAACTTGGATTTTGTCAGAGGTGCTGCTCTCGTGTGCTGTTGTCGGTGCTTTCGTAGCCGCCGTTGAAATAGCGCTCAAAGCTGATGTAAGGACGAGGGCCGGTTTCGTCGATAGGGCCACTGGTCGGTAGGCGAATGTGTAGTACCTGTTGAAGAGCTTCTCGGGGCGTTCTGTTGGCGGCTATGTCGAGATCCAAGAGGCGGATTAGGCAGCGTTCGCCAGTTGCTTCTGCCGCGCAAACTACCAGCTGGCCGTCCATTCTCCCGGTGGTGATGTAGGTAAGTAGGCTACTATCGTAAGCCGATTGAAATCTTTCACTGCCCGTTTCGCAGTCAATTTGTGGACTATCTTCGTGGCCGATTTCGTCTGCGTCCCACCGTAAAATTGGAATGGTCGATTCTGATGAACGGGCGACTGTTGTCGGGATATCGGTACTGCGATCGCAAACGAAAGAAATAGGCTTAGGCTCACTAGCTGCTTCGCTAACCGATGTATCGGTATCGGCGATTGCTTCATTCTCAGAAGCTAGATCGATAGTGGCTTCGTCAATAGAGGGTCCTGCTTTTGTAGGGATAGACGAAACGACGCTATAGATTGGAGCTGCAACCATAGCTCCTATGAAAACTGCAAGCCAATTTTTCATAACACGATGGTAATTCGGTTAGCGCGATACCAGTGGTACCGCTATTTATCCATTCACCCGGTGACAGATCAGCAAATATCGGCAGATACGTCATCCACTTCTAGAATGCATGGGATTGATAGATCCTGCGTCAAAATTGTGTGCATTATTTACATAGTCACCGACACACAGTCATTAGCATACAACGGCCAGAGTCGAGCCTACTGTTTGTTGAGAGACTATCCTATTGTTGGTTACAGCTTTAGGTGATCGCAGCACCCCTCGGAGTACCTTTTAAGCCATTTGCCGTTTAGTCAGCTGTTTAAATACGCCTTCCTGCTGAGCTAGCTCGTCGAAGCTTCCTTGCTGCACGACCCGGCCTGCTTTAATCACGTAGATGCGGTCGGCATTACGAATAGTGCTGAGGCGATGGGCGACCACGATGCGGGTGACGTTTAGCTGGTCCAGGCTTTCGCTGACGATGGCTTGTGTTCTGTTGTCTAGGGCACTGGTTGCTTCGTCAAGTAAGAGAATGTTGGGACCTAGTGCGAGGGCTCTGGCGATCATGAGTCTTTGCCGCTGGCCGCCGGAAAGATTGCCGCCGCCTTCGCTGATGACGGTGTGCATCCCCATAGGGAAGCTGTTGATGTCGTCGGCAAAGCCTGCCATTTCGGCAGCTCGCCAGGCGTCGTCTAGGGTGATGAGTGCGCCGCCGGAGATATTTTCAAACAGAGAGCCTGCGTTGATGCGCCCGTTTTGTAGCACGACGCCAAGCTGACGACGAACGGCGGCGATGTCTATGCCGCAGACGTCTTGGTTGTCGTAATATACCGTTCCGGACTGCGGTGTTTCAAAGCCGAGCAGAAGGCGGAGGACGGTAGATTTACCAGAGCCAGAGGGGCCGACAAGGGCGATAAATTCACCGGGGTAGGCGTCTACGGTGACGTCGCTGAGAATTTGGGGGCCGTCTTCGCGGTAGCGAAAGGTGACGCGGTCGAGGCAGATGCGACCTGTGAGGCGGCCAGGGTCATTCTTTTGGGTGTCGACTTCGGGGGTGGCAGCGAGGATAGGCTGCGATCGCATCCAAAGCGGCACCACTTCCAACACTTCAATCACTATCTGGCTGAGGCTGGTTGCCCCGCTGATAAAAATGCCGAACGCCGCGCTAAATGCCAAAAATGTACCGCTAGAAATACCTTCTCTTCCTGTGGGATTGACCAGGGTTGTTGCCAGGGCAAAAATGCCAATAGAGGTGATGGTTGGCATCGCCGTGTTGAAAATATCGACGGCGTCTTCTACCTTTTGGGTGCTGGTGTCGAGCCGCAGCTGCTCCTGGTACTTTTGACCCCATTGGGCAAAGGCACGGGGCTCTGCGCCCGCGATTCTCAGTTTGGAAACGCCGTTGATTAGCTGTACCATCAGGCCATAAATTTCACCGTCTAGTGCCAGCAGCGGGCGCTGTTTTTTCAGCAGAAGTGTGCCAGAGATAATCGTAACGCTGACTACTATGAGTGCTACGAACAGAGCAAGCACGGCTAGCTTGGCACTGTAGTAAAACAACAGACCCAGGTTTAGCAGTGCGAATGCGCCTGAGAGCATAGCATCTAGAACGGTACCGCTTAGCTTTTGGCGAATGGTGTTGATGCTAGAGACCCTGGCCTGCAAGTCTCCGGTGGCATAGTCTCGAAAAAAGGATGGATGTAGCTTTAGCAGCCGGTCCCAGACGGCGGCTTGGAGTGTGGCATCGGAGCTGGTTTCTATGCGCATGGCTGCGATCGCCTGTGCAAACTGAAAGCAAGCCCGACCGAATGCAACGGCCAGCAAGGCAAAGCCGATTTGTAATAGCAAACTCTCGTTGCCATAGGGAATGGCATCGTCAATTAAAACGGCTGTTGCCTGAGGGATGGTCATCCCGAGGAGGCTCATCACTACGCCGGTTGCCAAAATCATCCATAAATCTCGCCGATGCCCGCGAGAGGCAAACTTTAGCAGCGTAAGGGCGTTGAGCTTCCCTTCGGGTAGGGGCCTGTAGAAGATAAATGCTCTAGGGTCTAGACGGTTGGCTACTGCTTCGGTGACGGCTTCTCTTTTAAGCGTGATCGGGTCTAGCAGCTCATATTGGCTATTTTTCACTGGCAGAAGTGCCATAGGCTGTTGATCTTCGCGGGTGTATACCACCATAGGCCCGCTGTCTTGTTTCCACCAAGCGCCACGCAATAGAATTTGTCTGAGGCGTAGCTGAGAGGCACGGGCGATCGCTTCTAGAGGCTCTTTTACCTTCTGCAAATCTTCCGAGTCGTTGGGCTCAGATACGTTTACCCCCAGTGCATGACCCACCGCACCTGCGGCGACAAGCAGCGGCGTTTGGGCTACGAGGTAGCTGTCGTCTTCGGTCTGTAGCAGTGAGGCGAGTCCTTTTAGGGTCGATTCAGCGGTTTTCTCGTTTAGCTGCTGCCGATTTTGAAACTGTTGTAAGTCCCGCTGAGTTCTCTCTGAAATAATTTCTTTGATGATTGTAAGGGCGTGCCGATGAAACAGCTCAATGCCTTTTGCCGTTTCATTGGCGTCTGTCAACTTCGCTAAGTCACGGATTTCAATCTCTATAGCATCTGTTGCTTCTATCCACGTTCCTTGGCCGATAGGAAAATATCCTGCTTTTGGCGTGATAGGCATGTCTTTTGAGCTGAGCCATTTTGCCGTACCGCGCTCTGGGCTTTTGATTTGCATCCATACCATCTTCTCCGCCGACGCATACTGTTGGCCAGCTCCCAGCGAAATGTGCTGGGAGCTGTTGGGTTCTACAGGCGTCAGCTGATGCGGGAAGCCTTCAATCGTGCTGAACTGGTTGAACCAGTTAGATATATTTTGAGGGAGGGATGATTTTGAGCCGGGGTAGGGGATTAATTGGGTGGGTTCGAATGCGATCGCAACTAATCCATAGGCAGCAGGCACACAGCCTAAAATGTATTCACCCGCCGACACCGTAAACAGATATCGCCTAGGCCCAGTTAGCTCACCGTGCTGCCACGCCACTGCAAAGATGCCGACGCTGCCGGTTTCTACCTGCCAAATCTCTCCAGATTTCTCTAGCCGAAACGTTTCATTTCCCGCTAGGGCACGCGGAATATTTGTCAGAGAATCTGTTGGCGTTGTGCGTGAATAGGTAGATGTCATGGCTGTTTTTATAATGACGGGAATTTCGATATTAGGCGTACTTTGGCTCTGACCATTTTTTATACTGCGCTGCCCGACTGCCGAATCAACGATGCGTAGTGCCCTTCTTGTGCCCACAGCTGGTCGTGCGTTCCTCTCTGTACAACCTGTCCTCTCTCCAACACAATAATTTCGTCGGCATCACGAATCGTACTCAATCGATGCGCCACAATTAAGCAGGTACAGCCTCTACGCCGCAGATTGCGATCGATGTTTTTCTCTGTCTCAGAGTCCAGCGCGCTAGTCGCCTCGTCCATAATGAGGATGGAAGGATTCGCGACCAGAGATCTCGCAATCTCCAATCTCTGCCGCTGTCCGCCGCTCAGGTTTTGCCCGCCTTCTAGCAGCTGCGCATCGTAGCCGTAGGGCATCGCCAAAACAGCCTCCTCAATCTCCGCATCTTGGCAGGCCTTTTGAAGCTGTTCATCCGGTACGGTGCTATCCCATAGCGTAAGATTATCTCTCACTGAGCCCGCAAAGAGTAAAATCTCCTGTTCCACCATCGCAATTGAGTTTGTCAGCACCGCCCGAGAAATCTCTTTTCGAGGAACGTCATCAAACCGCACTTCCCCCGCAGATGGCTGATATAGACCCGCAATCACTTTCACCAGAGTAGACTTCCCTGAGCCACTGCCGCCTACAAACGCCACCCGCTGACCTGGCTCAATGGAGAGATTAAAATCCTCAATCAACGGTGCATCCAAAGGACTATAGCCAAAAGAGAGTTCTCGAATATCTATCTCCCCAGACAACCGAAACAACTTTTGACTACTCTCTTTATTCAACAACCTATGACTATCTGCCCGGTGGCTGAGCGTAGTCGAAGTCACGCCTCCCTCAAAAACCGTATCCACCTCATTTTCCAACACATCGTCTAGCCGCTCCAAACTCCCCTGCAACACCTGTAATGTATTTGCAAACCCAAGTAAGTTTCTCACCGGACCTTGAAAGCTCTGCATCAACAGCTGAAAAGCGATCAGCATACCAATCGACAGACTGCCGTGAATCACCCGCCAGCCTCCGATAATTAAGAGTGCCAAAGCGGCCAAGGTGTTTAGCAGAGAAGGCAGCAACCCCAGTAGTCGATTGGCTAGGCCTAGCTCTTGCTGGGCATTTGTCGCCTTGGTGTAGTAGCCAGCCCAGCGAGCAAAAAAGTCCGACTCTAAGCCAGATGCCTTCAGCGTTTCGATACTCTGGAGTCCGGCGATACTCACGCCCGAAGCCTTGCCGTACTCCTGTGCGAGACGGCGGTTGGCGTCGGTGCGGCTGCGAGAGACCCATTGCAAGGTAGCAATATTAATAGCGGCAAAGGAGACAACAATCAGGGTGAGGGGCACGTCATATTGCAGCATGGCGATCGCATAGAACACAATCATCACCATGCTGATAGCCGTTGTGATCAGCCTGCCAGAAAGCACGCCAGCAACCCCATCGTTAAGATCAATGCGATCGCTAATTTCTCCCGCAAATCGCTGCGCATAAAATCCCACCGGCAGCCGCAACACATGCCATACAAATCGGCTGGTCATCCCTACCGACAGCTTGATCCTTAGCGCTCGTAAGTAGCGTAGCTGAAGTCCTGTGAGCAGTGCCTGTAGCAAAACGGTGAGACCCATCCCCAATAGGACATAGGGTAGCCAGTCTAGCCGTTTGGCGAGCAGCACATTGTCGATAAAAATTCGGCTAAAAGCAGGGAGTGCCAAGGTTGGCAGCACGAGGAGAAAGCCTGCTGCTGTACAGAAAACTAAGGCCCCAATTGAGCCACTCAATCGACGTTTGAGACCTTGAATAGCGCTGGGTCGACGCCCCCCTTTCTGAAAAGAGTCTCCTGGCTCGAAGGTGAGCGCAATGCCGGTGTAGCCTGCATCAAAGTCAGCCGGTGTGATTTTACGAGGCCCCAGCGCTGGATCGTTTAGCCTGACATAGCTCTCGTTGATCTCATCGACGACCAAGAAGTGATTGAAATTCCAGAAGACTATAAAAGGCGGCGGCAGCTGTTTTAGCGCGTCAATACTCTTTTTGAAGCCCTTACTAACCAGGCCATAGTTGCGAGCAGCTTTCAACACATTCGCGGCTGTCACACCATCGCGTGAGACCCCGCACCCCTGCCGCAACTCGGCCAGCGGTACGTGACGACCGTAGTACCCAAGAATCATGCTGAGGGCCGCCGCGCCACATTCAACGGCTTCCATCTGTAAAACGGTCGGCGTTTTAGCGCGTGCCATGTGAGCTGTTCCTTTTAATGAGCTGATGGGGCTAGAAAGGGGAAGATAAAGCTGATAGGTGCTTTTTCTTGAAGGGTGATACGAGCGATCGCAGGCATTCCCGCAATCGGAGCCATATTGCTTTCCCCAGTAGACCAGTAATAGTCTCCTTCTTTATCCTGGCGAGGAATGGTCAACACCTCTACATAGCTGTCTTCTAGCCTGCTTTCTCTGGCCGCTTCGATGGTGGTGACTGATGGCTGAGAGACCGATAACACCTCCGCCTCAAGCCCACCGGCTACTTGAGCGCCATCGATATCTGGAATGAGCAATACCTGCATACCCGGTTGGATTTGGGCAATCTCGCCTGCACTAAAGTACGCCACGCCTATGATCTGTGTGGGTGACATGTCAAAGTCGTTTTCGGGCAGCATATTTTCTACAGTATCGGCGTGTACTAGTGCGCCCTGACCAGTGGTGGTCACAGGAATTCTACCCACCACACTCCAGATTAGTCCGCAGCCGAGCAAGCTACCTAGTGCCAACAGCGGCAGCAAGCTGCGTGGCGTCACAATTTTCATCAGCTGGTCGAGCTGCTCGGGCGAAGAGAGCCGCTCCAACGCTTCTTTGCGAAAAATACTGTTGTTGTCCATAGTATTTTTATGCCTCTACTCTTAACTGTTTCAGCATCCAGTCGAACTTGGCTGCACCTTCCGATGCTTGCTGCAATTCTTCCATATCCAATTCGTCATCGAACTCGCCGCTGGATAGCTCATCTTCGGTTGCAGACTGTTGCCTGCACTCAGTGGCCGTAATAGAAGAGAGCAGCTGCGCGGTTTGCGTGGCAATTACTCGGTAAAATCTGGCGGCAAAGCCCAAGTCTTCCTGGAGTTTGATGACCATTTTTTGGCGAGAAATACTCAGCAGCTTGGCGTTTTTTGTGGCGTGAATTCTCACGGGTAGGGGCTGAAAGTCGAGAAAGGAAATGATGCCCGGCAGGCCGCCTCTAGAAATGTGAGCTAGTGGAATAAACGTTTGCTGCTTGGCGGCTTCTTCTAGGCCGTGAGAGCAGGTCGATAGAGGATCGCAGGGCTGGTCGGTGGTTGCGATCGCAAACTGACCATCGAGTACGGTGTAGAGCGCATCCACTGGGCGACCCATATTCAAAAGAACTTTATCGGCTTCTAGCCTTTCTATTTGCCCAGCGCTAAGCATCCAATCGATATCGCTATCGCGCAGCTCTCCAAATACAAACAGCGCCTCTTTTACCCGCTCGCCAGACTGGTAGCGCAGCAGTTCGGCTTTGCTGCTATCTAGCTGCTGGGCGGCTTCAAACTGTCGCCGGATGCGCTCGGACATGATGAGTGCGATCGCTCTGTGAAAGTGAGCCGCAAAGCTATTATCGCTACGGAGCTTAGCTGTGATCGCAGTTTTGGGCACCGCCAGCACCACTGCCTCACTGGTTGCCGTCGTAACGCTAACGGGCTTAGTTTTGAATAGCCACCCGATGCCGCAAAGATCGCCCCGAGAGAGATGCGCAAACTCACGGCCACTACAGGGTGCGCTCATCGCCAGTGAACCTTCTAATACCACATAGAGGACGTCTAGCGTTTCTTCTGGCATGACAAGAATAGTCTGAGCCGCTAGGGTACGCCGTTCTCCGCTGGTGACCAGCCAATCAATATCGGTATTACTTAGCTCGCGAAGCAAGATATCTGACATAGCTGGAGGATTGTTTATTGTTGAGACGTTTTGTTCGCAGTCTAGATGCTCTGCTTTGAAGAGAGTGTATCGCTACTTTTCAGTGTATCGCTCTTTCTAAGAAAGCTAGCACATCCGTTAGTGGCAAAAATGAGAGTAAAGATAAAACTTGAACATTCATGTAAATATTCTCACGACTTGCTAATCTCCTTCTCATAAACTCTTAAAGATATTTTCATAGAAGTTAAGAGATGTTGCTGATGTGTGTTTCTCTCTTGATGCAAACGTTATTGTTTTTGTGTGAAAGGTGAACGAACAAGATAAGTGGCAGCATATCATTTTGTTTGTTCTTATCTCGCTCCAATGCCGATGATAATCAATAGTTGATAATGTCAACATGTTGATAGGAGGCAGCAAAGGGAGTGCTGTTCGATACTCTTTGACGCTGTTTTATGCTACTCAAGCAGTCGTATGTTTTGAGCGGTGCTAATTCAGTACAGTCGTTTTAATCCAGAACAACTCGCAAGGTACTCAACCATGGCAGAACAAGATAAGAAGGTCACACAGAATGAAGAACTATCCGAAGATCAACTAAAGGAAGTTGCAGGTGGCAAAGACGTGCATCAGCGTCGTATTGAGCATCTCGACAACCAAACAAAGAGCGTTGACAACGTTCAAGAGACCCGCCTAGAGCACTTGGATAACCAGACTAAGTAGTCTTTTTGCTGATACAGAAGATTGTCATAGCCATTTACTAATAGTGGCTATGACAATTGCTTAAGCACTGTTTGGTTAAATCTTTTATTAGATCTAAGACACTGTCCAGCCTCTAGAGATAGAGACTGAACAGTGTCTTTTGTATCGGTGTTTAATTCTCTATCCAGTCTTTTCAGCCTGTGTTTTCTTCTCGGAAAATATATCCTACACTGCGTACGGTATGAATCAGTCTAGCTGCACCGCGAACCTCTAGCTTGCGCCTCAGATATCGAATATACACTTCAATAATATTCGAGCTACCAGAGTATTCATAGCCCCACACATTCTCCAAGATTTGTGCGCGGGTGAGCACCTGAAAATAGTGGCTCATAAGATATTCCAACAGATCGAATTCTTTGGCTGTAAGCCGAATTAACTGTTTCCCGCTGAGAGAGGCCTCGCCTACGCCCCGAAAGACCTCTCTCGTTTTACGATTGAGCTGCATATCAGCGCACCGTAAAATAGAAGCTTGAGAGTCGGTTGGGCTTCGGCGCTGCAAGTTAGCGTGAATTCTGGCGACAAATTCTTCGGGATCAAAAGGAATAGAAATGCAGTCGTCTGCACCGGCTTCTAGCCCGGCGATTCTTTCTTCTGGGCTGTCTGCTTGGGTGAGGAGAATAATCGGCTCTTCGCTTTGCCCTGTGCGCAAGCGACGGCAGACTTCCAATCCAGATAGCCTAGGTGGCGACCACCCAACGACTACCAAATCTGTTGCTACTCGCTTGGCGGTTAGCAGTCCCCGCAGGCCGTCGTTAATTACGCTTACCTGGTAGCCCTCGCTGTGGAGATCTATCTGTAGAGATTCCGCAAGTTCTGGCTCGTCGGCAATAATCATGATGTGTTTGAGCTTAGGACGAATATCCCGCTTGAGGGAGCGCGTGCCTGAACTCTCGCGTACCTTTAAAAGCATTCTCTTCCTACCTAAGTGTGTTGCTATTTTGCCTTACACCCCATTAAAAAACATGAAATAAATGGGTAAGTCTCTTTCCGATTTTGGAAAGTTTGAGGAAATGATGACCAAAGAATTCGGTATATACTGACTTTATAGCTCTGCTTGATCGCCTGTTGGCTCTACATTAGCGCTTATGTCAGCAGCACGTAACCTGAGCTTTCTGATGCTGCCCTCATTAAAAAACTTAAGGTTTCCTTACAAAAGTGAACTGATTAGACACGCTGTCGAGCGTGCGTATTAGGCGACAAGGCCCGCTTTTCGAGCAGCTTGTTGTATTTGCATGCGCAGATCTCTTTGGGGATCATCGTATACATTCAGGGCGTCTTGTATGCGGCTCCAGTAGTTGCGAACGGTGCGATCGCTAATTCCCATCGCCTGTGCGATCGCTCTATCCGACAGCCCTTCTTCGTACTTTAGCGTTAGTACCTGTAGCCATCTTTGGTCAAACTCAGGCCGCGATCGCACTTCTGGCGGTAAATAAATAGACCCTCGTAGTGCAATATCAACAGCATTCAAAATGTCTTGTAATGTCGCGCTCTTATTGAGTGCAACAAACCCACCCTGATAAGCATTGATTGCCGATTTTAGTCGAATGAGAGGCCGCGTGTTGATACTGAGCACCATGAGACTAGGTGCAAGCTCGCTGTTAATAAGCTGTTCCAAAAGCTGAATGCCTGCCTGGGCACTAGGTAGCTTCTGGGGCTGTACTGGTAGGATCAAATCAACAATTACAAAAGTTGGCTGTTGCCGCGATAGCGCTTGCTCCGCCGATTCCACATCTTTAGCTGTGACAATTTCGGCTGTAGGGTAACGATTCTGTAAGCCAGAAACTATTCCAGCTAAAATCGCCTCGTGATCGTCAATCACCAGAAAATGATGAGGAGTTGTTTGTTGTTCTACTGGATGCGTCATGTGAAGGCGAAAATTTAGTTGAGTATGAGTCTAGCTTTTTTGGAGAACGTGAACAATTTTTGGTTTTGATCTTTTGAGAGGTTTGTCTTTTGACCGCTGGTTTTTGCGACGGGTTCGATGTTGTTTTTATTTCGGCCAGGTTAACTCGCAGCGTGTGCCTAGCTGTTTAGAAGCTCTTCTTTCCTCTTCATTGGTTGAATAGCTGCCAGGGCGACTATCGGGAAAATCATTAGAAAAGTCAGCGGAAAAGCGGCTGGTGCTTCTGCGGAACCTTCCATCGAGCTGCTTAGCGATCGCCATAGCCTGATACGTTCCCTGCCGGTTAACGCTACGGGCTTCTAGCCCAACGCCATTGTCAATAATTTGCAGTCGATAGATGTTGCTCTCGGCGAGGCAGACGACATCTAGCCTAGTCGCCCCGATGGCATGATTACCGACATTTAGCAAAGCCTCTTGCAAGAACAAACAAAGTCCTCTTTTTATCTCAATGCTGAACGGTTTCCCCTTAAATGTTTCGCCAAATGTTTCAAAGATGGGCGTAATATACGTTTGCATGTTCTCAAAGCCAGGAAGATTTTGTCGAATGCTGTGTTCGTATACTCGGTAGAGCAAATCACTCAGCGGAGCCTGTAAGTCAATCAAGGTTGTTTCATCTAGGTATAGTCTGTAGCGCTTAGCAATGGTGTCTTGGCGCATACGAGCAAAGATATTACGCATTTCGTTGTCAAGCTCGGTGAGCTGTTGCTGTAGCTGTTCGTTTGTTGCTAGAGGATGTGTTTTTACACTGCGAGAGATATCAGCAAGTCTTTGAAGTGGGCCGCTGTGCACTGCTTCATAGGTGCGTTCGATGGTGGCTCGTCGCTGGGTTAGCTCAAAGCGCATTTCGCGATCGAAGAAGGCGGTAATGAGGCCGGCGCTGCATAGTGCCAGTGTGCTGGGGATGACGGGCGTCCAAACACTTTCGGTGAGTAGGTAGTAGCTTAGCAGCGTGAGTACTAGGGTTGCGGCTAGGAGCGTGATGACACTTTTCCAGGGCGATCGCAGCAGCACGCTAGTTGTCATTCCTACTAGGCCCCACGCGACTATCCAGAGATATTCACCGGCTTCTGTCCAAGTTTCCAGGGCGCAATTCATCCCAAGTGCTGTGCCAATGATTTGTTCTGTAGCGTGGCTGTGAATCTCTACGCCGTAAATAATTTTGGTTGGGTAGGGCCATTCAGAGACTTGCTGTGAATAGAGGGTTTGGCTGACGGCTGAGGTAATGAAGCTGTCTTTGGCTTGGGTTGCCGTTTTGCCGATGAGGACAATACGATCCTGTAGCTTGCTCGATTCTATATCGCCTGACAAAACATCTCTCAGTGCGATGGTTTCGTAGGGCTGTTGCAACATACAAAAGTTGAGCAGCATCTGAGCACTGTTGTTTTCTCTGGCCGTGTTTTTACCGCCTGCGTCTGCTCGGATGTATCCACCAGAATTAGGATGAAATCTTGGCAGTTTCATCGTATCTAGCTCAATATTCTCGGCTGTGAGGTACTGTTTTGCCAGCAGTAAAGCGAGAGAATCTTTTTTGACACCCTGTTCATTCTCTGCGCTCAACACAAGCCTTCTGAGTTTACCGTCTGTGTCTACCACGATGTCAGCAAATCCAACCTGCTGAGCAGGCGCACCTTCGGGTGCCTGTACGAGCATCATGTCATCGTCGCTGAGTGCCACTTCTGCGGCAATGACATTGGGTGTGGTGGCTAACACTTTTCGGAGCATATTTTGACCTTCTCCTTGAGGTAAGTCTCGAAAGATATCGAGCCCAATAACTCTGGGATTGTACATTTGAAGATTGGTTAGCGTTTTTGCTAAAACATCAGCCGAAATTGGAAAGCCTGTGGCCTGATAATCGCGCTCGTCTATGGTGACCAGCGTAATGCGCGCAGGATGATTTTGCGCTGAGCAGTAGCGAGAAAATGTGTCTAGTGCCATCCATTCTTGCGTCTGCAACAGACTGCTCACCCTCAGCAGACACACTAGCCCAATGATGAGAGTGCCAGGCGCGATCAGTTCTTTGGTGTATGGTTTTTGAGTGCTGATTTTACGAAAGAATTTTCGAAGCATGGTGCTAGCCACCACACGCTGCTAAATTGACCTGCGTTAGGTCCCCTCGAACTAGCGTTCTTTTTAGGGCAAGACGAACTGTCAAGAGAGTGCTGTGCTCTCTCGATACGATGAGTTGTTGATTCATATGCTTGTTTTGTGTAGGCGGCTTCTGTTGCTGTTATGACCTTGTTTTCTACTGATGAGGCAGATGCCAAAAAGCACAACAACAGCTAACTTGTTGTTCCTCACAGTTGTCACTATATGTAGTTGTGATAACGACAAACTGAGCACTTGCTTAGAATTGCATAACAAGTTTCGGTTGATACACTCCTGTTAAGGATGTATGTCCATAAAAGCTAGTCGAGCCACCCGCTCGTACTTAAAGGTTTCAGCTGATGAGCACCGATTTAATCCGTACGATGACCCCCGTTGATTTTTGAGCCGTTACAAGAAAAACATTTACCTATTCAACACTGCATATTTAGCACTCAGTCTAGGCTCAGCCGAGTCTCATTTTTCCTATTCATTTAGGGTTGAATACGACAGGCCTATTTTGCGTGTTGTTAAGGTAGATTGCGGGATGCTGCGATGCCTCTGCAAGTCAGTGCAGCTGTAAGGAAAATTTAATAAAGACTTGTGGGTACCGTGGCGTGCGATTCTCTGGCACTAACTGACACTAATGAGCGTTGAAAGTAGAACAGCTTTTAAGTTTTCCTCATAAATTCATCACAGCTGTCTCCTATGGTGGAACTAGACAACATCTGTCAGAAGTAAGGATATTTTTATCTATGCGCGCTGCCCCTCTCGACCAAGATGCTTCCTCTCAAAATTCGGCGCTAAAGCAAAGCGCTGCCCCCAAGCGTGTTGCCAACGTCAAACGCATCGCACATAGAAGTGCATTTACGCAAAGAGAGCTCCAAGAGAGTACGCCCCAAAGTAACCAGAATAGTAACCAGAATGCTGGCAAGTCTCGTTTTCTGGTGATTGGCTGCGGCAAAGAGCAGCAGGGCGATGAGGCAGCGGGTCTTCAGGTCGCAAAAACGGTTGAAAACTGGCAGCTAGCATCGGTCAAAACGCTGACGGTGTCTCAGCTGAGCCCAGACCATGCAACTGAAATAGCCAGTGCGGACTATGTGATATTTGTCGATGCCTGTAGCGGCCAAAGCTGTTCGCGCGCTGTGCAAATTGAGCCTATTGTGGGTGATTTTCAGCCGTTGAGAATGCTTTCTGGTAAGGCTCAAGGTCTCAATCCTTGGACACTGCTGAATTTGACAGAGCAGCGGTATGGCGAGGCTCCTCAGGCTTGGCTGCTGAAGGTGCCTGCTGAACGTGTTGATGAGGGGAGTGCGCTTTCTACGACGGCTCAGCTTGGATGCGATCGCGCTACAACAACCATCGCTAGATTTCTCCAGACTTACTAAGTACTCCAAGTGCTCACGCTCCGGTGACGGGTTCCAATTCTATTGGTGAGGTGAGTAGTCTATGTCACATAAACTACTCACCTCACTGAAAAAAAGGACATAGTCCTTTTTTTTGACTATAAATGTTAATTTTTATTGCAGATGGCCTACGGGTACCCGTAGGCCATCTGCGTGAAATTACGGCTGTACAACCCCTGTGCAGCAGGCACTTTACGCTTAGGTAAATGCTTTTTTTCAGTGCAAATTATGATGCGTAGAACTACAGGGATGGGTCATGGCCCTCATACTTTCCTCACAAAAAATACGTACATTGATATATGAAGACAGCTCTAAGCTCTTTCAAAGCCCACCATTTGCGCTACCTGAGATGAGTATAAAAACTAAGGACAATCCTACGCGACTACCGAGAGTCGCTAACTCTGGTTCTTGTAGCCGTGTTGTTGTGAGTGAGCGCATCGTTGTGGAAAGTCTCAAAATATCCGGCGATGTCCTCATGAGTCAAATCAACGACCTCATAGAGCAAGGCAACATCCATCGCATTGTTATCAAAAATAAGGAGGGCCATACCCTTCTGAGAGTGCCGACTCACCTGAGCGCAGTCGACAACACCATAAACGCCATTCTGTCAGCAGAAGAGACGGCTATTAATGTTATTAGCGCAATTCTTCCCAACGCCAAAGTTGTCATTGAGAAAATCGCGTAGTTAGTCTCGACGGAAGGTGGAGGAATCGTTCGCGCAGCGTCGCCG
>ERZ1740067.754-NODE-754-length-24592-cov-11.073807_pt1 | contig 24592 bp, 21 predicted proteins | sample MGYA00581736_ERZ1740067 | MGnify/ENA primary metagenome ERZ1740067 (study PRJEB43018, sample SAMN04849236) | marine metagenome | isolation source: floating plastic debris | place: Pacific Ocean | collected 2008-08-27 | study: EMG produced TPA metagenomics... | reverse complement strand
ACTCGCTAGGGGTGCCTTAATCGGCTGAGAATATACCCTCTGAACCTGAGACTGGTTAATACCAGCGGAGGAAAGCATGAATAGAATTTCGGATCATCGTACGTTTGAGGTGCCTCAGTGGGCCTAGGTACGATTGTAATGCTGGTAGCGGCCCTAACCTTCGTACTCGTAGGCCTCTCTAAAGCCGGTAAGCAAGCTTTTGATTTAGAAGAGTACACGGTCAGCCGCAATCAAATTGGTGGCTCGATGGCGCTGGCAACAGTGACCGCGTCTGCCCTGGGGGCATGGATTTTGTTTAGTCCGGCAGAGGCGGGCTCTGATCCTTACTTCGGTGGGATTGCAGCCATTTTGGGCTATTGCGTGGGCTCGGCGGCGGCGGTGTTTGTGTTTGTATTTGTGGGGCCTCGGCTCCGGCAAATTATGCCTTGGGGTCACTCACTCAATGAGTACGTGCGCCATCGGTTTTCTCAGCGAGTTTCTCAGCAAGGTACGCTCGAAACCACCCAGAACAACACCCTCAACAACACTTGGGGACAGGCCATGTATTTGCTAACAGTGGCGGTAATGCTGCTGTACATGTTTGTGTATTTGGCGGCGGAACTAACTGCGATCGCCCAAGCCCTACAAATCATCGCGGACGTCCCACTAGTGGTCACGGCTACCGTGGTCATCACCGCTGTTTTCCTCTACACCACTGCCGGTGGGCTAAAAGCGACTATCTTGACCGATGCGCTTCAGTTTGTGCTGATTGTGCCGCTGCTGCTGATCTGCTTTGCGGCCACCATCGTGCTACTCGGCGGATTTGGTGCGGCGTTTGCGCCCGTGGCCGAGAAGCTGCCTGAGATGCTCTCGCTGGGTAATATTCCTAGCTTGAGATTTGGGGCAACGCTGATTATTGCCATCATCGCGGCAGAACTGTTCAATCAGGGAAATTGGCAGCGGGTGTATGCCTGCCGCGACAACCAAACGGTGAGACGGTCTTTTTTGGGGTCTTCTCTGGTGATTTTGCCGCTGTTGTTTTTGTCGGGGTTGCTAGGACTGATTGCGGCTGGGTTTGAGCTAAGCGGCACAACGGCGTTTTTTGACCTGTTGCAAACGCTCAGCATCCCTACCTGGCTACCCGCAGCAGTGGTGCTGTTGGCGGTGGCACTGGTGATGAGTAGTTTGGATACGCTGCTCAATGGCATTAGCGCGGTCTTTACGGTAGATTTACTGCGCCTCTCTAATCAGCCTCGCCAGGTGCTATTGATTTCGCGGGTGCTGACAATTTTGGTAGGGATTCCGGCGGTGGCGATCGCATCCCAAGGCATCAGTGTTCTCTATCTGTTCTTTGTCGCCGACCTCATATGCGCGGCGCTGCTAGTGCCGATTATCTTTAGCTTTTACAGTCGGTATCAGACGGCGGCCAATGCATTTTTTAGTGCGATCGCAGGCATCATTATCGGTGTGTTGTTCTTTCCCAAACCAGACTTTACGCCTTTGGTAGCAATACCTGGCGGTGGCGACTTGCTCAACAGCTTTGCCGCAGCGCTCGTGGTTTCCACTGCCATCACACTGGTATGGCACACCATCGATAAAAGCTTTAGAAACAAAAGTGTTGTTCCCTTTAACTACAGCGATTTGCAGCGAGTAAAGCCTTACAGCTAAATCAACGCTTTTCTAACATTCTCTTTTTAATCATCTTTTGTACTGACGACTTCTCTTTTAACCACTCTCTTTAAAGATTCATTTCGCAAATCTTTTTTCTATAGCGAAGTTTTCTTCTACCGATCTCATGCCGTGCGAACTTTCTTTTAGTTCCGTCACTTACCGAGTGCTTTCTTCTGTTCTTTATCTGCATCAGCCAACCCCTAGGACACTATCTCTATGTCGCCTCAAAAAATAGATACAACACAGTCAAAAGCCGCCGTCAATCAGGCTCCTGACCAGTCCACGCCGACAATCTCGACGCATTCGGCCTCGATCAACACCTCATCACAAACACCCAACACCACCCCGCTACGCACAAACTGGATTGCCAAGCGCAAAGGCCAGGCGAACGTTTCTCAAATGCACTACGCCCGCCAAGGCGTCGTTACCGAAGAGATGGACTACGTTGCCCGCCGCGAAAACTTGCCCGTAGAGCTGATCAAAGACGAAGTGGCTCGCGGCCGGATGATTATCCCCGCGAATATCAACCACCCAAATCTAGAGCCTATGGCCATTGGCATTGCCAGCAAGTGCAAAGTCAACGCCAACATCGGTGCCTCGCCCAACTCTTCGGACATTAACGAAGAAGTCGCCAAAATGCAGCTCGCGGTAAAGTACGGCGCTGACACCCTGATGGACCTCTCCACAGGCGGCGGCAACCTCGACGAAATCCGCACCGCCATCATCAACAGCGCTCCCATTCCCATCGGCACCGTGCCCATCTACCAGGCACTCGAAAGCGTGCACGGCAGCATCGAGAACCTAGACGCGCAAGACTTTTTGCACATCATCGAAAAGCATGCACAGCAGGGCGTGGACTATATGACCATTCACGCTGGCATCTTGATTGAGCATTTGCCACTGGTGAAAAACCGCCTGACGGGCATCGTCTCGCGCGGCGGCGGCATTATGGCGCAGTGGATGCTGCACCACCACAAGCAAAATCCTCTCTTCACGCACTACGACGACATCATCGAAATCTTCAAGCGCTACGATGTTTCGTTCAGCCTGGGCGATTCGTTGCGTCCTGGCTGTCAGCACGATGCTTCAGACGAAGCCCAGTTTGCAGAGCTCAAAACCCTGGGCAACCTCACGCGTAGGGCTTGGAAGCACGATGTGCAGGTGATGGTAGAAGGCCCTGGCCACGTCCCCCTCGACCAAATCGAGATGAACGTGAAAAAGCAAATGGAAGAATGCTCTGAAGCGCCTTTCTATGTGCTGGGGCCTTTGGTAACCGATATCGCGCCAGGCTACGATCACATTACCTCTGCGATTGGTGCGGCGATGGCTGGCTGGCATGGAACTGCGATGCTCTGCTACGTCACACCCAAGGAGCACCTGGGTCTGCCCGATGCAGAAGATGTGCGTAACGGCTTGATTGCGTATAAGATTGCAGCTCACGCAGCGGATATTGCGCGCCATCGTCCAGGGGCTCGCGACAGAGATGATGAGCTCTCCCGCGCTCGCTATAACTTCGACTGGAACAAGCAGTTTGAGCTATCGCTAGACCCTGAGCGGGCCCGCGAGTATCACGACGAAACGCTGCCCGCAGATATTTATAAAACTGCGGAGTTCTGCTCTATGTGCGGACCCAAGTTCTGCCCCATGCAGACCAAGATTGACGCGGACAAGCTGAGCGAGCTGGAGAAGTTCTTGGCAAAGGAAGCCTAGAACAAAGTAGCACTCTAGAAATTGATTAGAATCTGATGGGACGGGCTTCTGGTCTGTCCCTGTTCTTTTTGAGACAATGTCGGTATAGATTTTCTACCTTAGTGCCCCATGCCTTTGATCAAAGTTCAAACCTCTGTAGACACCCCCGCAAAGACCACCGTTGAAGATTTGCTCAAGCAGCTGTCGGCCAGCCTTTCCAAGCACTTGGGCAAGCCAGAGTCCTACGTGATGACGGCTTTTGAGCCGAGTACAGCAATGACGTTTGGTGGGACAACAGATCCAACTTGCTACATTCAGATTAAAAGCGTAGGGACGATGGGCGCAGACCGAACCCAGACCATGAGTCAAGATTTTTGCGCCAAGGTTCAGGCCGCGCTGGGCGTACCGCCGAATCGCACCTACATCGAATTTGCCGATAGTAAGGGAGCGATGTGGGGCTGGAACGGCACGACGTTTGGGTAGTTTCCGACTGGACTTTGAGGGCGTTGGATGATCGGTTGCCGTGAGCCGCTACCAGGCCTAAGTCTATAGAGATACTTTTCTTAACAAAGGGGTGAACCCCGCTATTATATTAGGGACATTACACTTCTTAATATGACGGCGTCGTCCCCTTCCGAGCAATCCGATAAGCAGCAGGCCAAACAGCGGAAGGCGCAACGGATCAAGGGCTTTATAGAAAAGCGAATATTGATGGGCCAGCCGCTGACGCTAGAGCTGAGCGCCATCTTGGTCGTGTACTTCGTTCAAGGGATCTTGGGCTTGGCTCGCTTGGCGGTGAGCTTTTTTCTGAAAGATGACATCGCCCTTTCACCGGCTGAAGTGTCGGCGCTGATGGGCATTGCCGCACTGCCCTGGACGATTAAGCCGGTATTTGGCTTTTTATCTGACGGGCTGCCGATTTTTCGCTACCGGCGGCGGCCTTATTTGATCCTTTCGGGGATATTGGGTGCGATCGCTTGGCTCGCCATGGCCACCATCGTCAACACCGCTTTATCTGCCACCATCGCCATCCTACTCACATCCCTTTCAGTGGCCATTTCCGACGTGATTGTCGATTCGCTAGTAGTAGAGCGAGCCCGCGAAGAAGGACAGGGTAGTGCCGGTACGTTGCAGTCTTTGGCCTGGGGCGCTTCCGCCGTAGGTGGATTGATTACTGCGTACTTAGGTGGACTGCTGCTAGAGCGCACCAGTACTCAGGTCATCTTTGGCATTACAGCAACCTTTCCGCTCATCGTATGCGGGGTAGCTTGGCTGATTGCAGAAGACCCTGTCACTGAAAAATCCAATCTTAAAGTTGTTGTTGATCAAGTCAAACTCCTTAAAAGCGCGGTATCCCAGAAAGTAATTTGGATGCCCGCTCTATTTCTTTTTCTATGGCAGGCAACACCCACTGCGGATTCTGCCTTCTTCTTCTTTTCAACGAATGAACTAGGATTCGCACCCGAGTTCTTGGGACGGGTTCGATTAGTGACTAGCTTGGCCTCTTTGATGGGCATCTGGATCTTTCAGCGATTCCTCAAAGAAATCTCCTTTCGTAAAATCTTCGGCTGGGCCACGGTTACCTCTGCGCTACTGGGCATGACAACCTTACTGTTAGTAACCCATGCGAATCGGTCGCTTGGCATCGACGACCAGTGGTTTAGCCTGGGCGATAGCTTAGTACTCACCGTAGCAGGGCAGATTGCCTTTATGCCGGTACTGGTGCTTTCTGCTCGGCTATGCCCGCCCGGTGTAGAAGCCACCTTGTTTGCGCTGCTAATGTCTGTTGTGAATCTGTCGGGACTGCTTTCTCACGAGCTGGGCGCACTGCTAACGCATCAACTGGGCGTCACCGAAACAGATTTCACCAATCTGTGGCTCTTGGTTCTGGTGACCAACTTAACAACGCTGTTACCACTACCGCTACTGGGTATGCTACCAGCAGCTTCCGCTGTGCAGCCGGGCGATACAGAAGCTACCGACACGGTGCCTAAAGTTGTTCTATCTGTCCCAGAAGTTACCGACGACGCAGCTGTACGCGTAGATGTGACGCTGTAACCTGCCTAGCTTTCTATTCTCCCGTATACCCAAAAAGTTCTACTCTCATACATTCCACACCCATGCAAACGCTCTCACCAAAAACAACTGAAATCACCTACACTCGCGAAGACTGGACCAGCGGATATCGCTCACAGCCAGAAGAGTTCGCCTACTGGATAGAAGACATTGAAGGTGAGATTCCTACTGAGCTAACCGGCACCGTCTTCCGCAATGGCCCTGGCCTCACCGATGTGAATGGCTACCGGCTCAAGCATCCCTTTGATGGCGACGGCATGATCAATTCAATTGCCTTCAAAGACGGCAAAGCGTTTTATCGCAACAAGTTTGTGCGCACAGAAGGCTACGTCTCTGAGAAAGAAAGCGGTAAGTGCGAATATCGAGGCGTTTTTGGCACACAAAAGCCAGGCGGGTGGATGGCTAATGCCTTCAATATTAAGCTAAAGAACATTGCAAACACTCACGTGGTGTACTGGGGCGGGAAGCTTCTCGCACTGTGGGAAGCCGCAGAGCCCCACCGACTCAATCCCGACACACTAGAGACAATGGGTCTCGATTACTTAGACGGCCTGCTGAAAAAAGGCGATGCCTTTGCCGCACATCCCAAGTTTGACCCAGACTGTAAGGGCACGCCTCGCATGGTGAACTTTGGGGTAAAAGCAGGCCTTTCTAGCACCATTAGTCTGTACGAATTTACACCAGACGGTGCGATCGCCCATCAGCACAAGCACAGCGTGCCAGGCTTTGCCTTTCTACACGACTTTGCCATCACGCCAAACTACTGCATCTTTGTGCAAAATCCAGTGAGCTTTAACCCACTACCGTTCGTCATGGGATTCAAAGGCGCAGCTGAATGCATTCAGTTCAACCCAAAGAATCCCACCAAGATTGTGTTGATTCCGCGTAACGGCGAAGGCGAGGTCCAGTTCTTCGATACCGATCCTTGCTTTGTTTTCCACCATGCCAATGCGTTTGAGCAAGATGGTCAGCTCATTCTCGATTCTGTTTGCTACGACAGTTTTCCTACGCTAGACGATGCAGAAGACTACAGCACAGTGGATTTTGACCATGTGCCTGCGAGCCAGCTGTGGCGATTTACCGTTGACTTAACAACAGAAAAAGTTGACGTTGAGAAACTAATCGAGAGACCCTGTGAGTTTCCTACTTTGAATCCTGAGAATGTAGGCCGCGACTATCGCTATCTATTTATGGGGGCTACTCATGGGAAGGTGAAGAATGCGCCTTTGCAGGCTTTGATTAAGCGCGATATGAAAACTGGAGAAGAGCAGTTTTGGAGTGCCGCGCCCCGTGGGTTTGGCGGTGAGCCACTGTTTGTGGCAAGGCCCGAGGCAAAAAATAAAGCAACAGCTGAGGATGATGGCTGGGTACTGCTGTGGATTTATAATGCGGCGGGAGATCGCACCGAGCTAGCCATTTTCAATGCGCAAGACATTACCCCTGGCCCGGTAGCAACACTCAAGCTCAAGCACCATATTCCGTATGGTCTGCACGGTAGCTTTACCCCAGCCTATTTTGGACCAGACCGATCTGTGGAGGCCTAGAAGCGTAGTAAAGGCCTAGAGCAATAAAGGCCTAGAGCAATAAAAGCCTAGAGCAATTGACTGCAATTAACTCTATCGAGGCAAGCTACTTGACGCTGGTGCCTCGGTAGAGTTCTTCTACGCAGACTTCTAAACCTATGCTTTTGAACGTAGCTATCTCTCCGCGTTCAAAAGCAATCAATTGCCATGACTTATCGGGCTGCAAACGAAAACACTCTACTCGCATCTGATCTTGAGAGACGAGAACATATTCCTCAAGCGTGTCTATCAGTTTGTAGTCATTGAATTTTTCCGTCCTGTCAAATTTCTGAGTTGAGGTAGAGAGAACCTCACAAATCATCTTGGGGTAACGCTTTATGTAGCGATCACTGTCATCTCTAGGTTCACAAGTAACAAAGACATCAGGATAATAATAAAAATCTTCGGCATAGTTGACTTTTACATCGCTTGAGAGAACTCTGCACCCCGATCCCCTCAGGTGCACGTTAATTTCAGTCACGAGATTAACAGCCAAGCTACTATGATCATCGCTGCCCCCTGCCATAGCATAGACAAGCCCACGCCTATACTCGTGGCGCACTGTGTGTTGACGCTCCAGCGACAGGTATTCTTGAGGGGTAAACCCGGCAGGGATTGCAATCATAACGAAGCTCGGTAGCCGATAGTTGTATTGTACCGTTCCCTTTCTTACGGCTGTACTCGACGCTTCCATCGTGAGCAGCTAAGACAACATAACTGGCCTCAAGCTGTAGCTGTCTGTAAGTCGGATTCGCTTTCTGTTGGTCTGGGTGAAAGACCCGAGATATTTTCGATTTTTCGGCCCCTTTGAGTTTTGAGTAGGCCGATGTTGCTGGTGAGGAGAAAGCTGGTGAAAGATGCGATCGCAATAATTGGCAAAATGGCCGTATCCGACAGCACCGTCAAAATAATCGTCGTACTCACAGGCGTTTTGGTAATAGCCACATTGATTGCAGCCATGCAGCACAGCACCGCAATTGTAGGGTGAACGCTAGGAATGCCCATGCTCACAGCTAAACCTAAGCTTGCGCCCGTAAAGAACAATGGAAAAATAAAGCCACCCCTGAAGCCGCCATGAATAGTGCAACAAATCGCCACCATTTTCGCTAGGCAAATACCCAACAGCATCACCATACCGTAAGACGCAGATTGAGCCAGCAGGCGAGTTTCAATCTGTTGCTCACTAAAAAAAAGCGTCGCCGGATAAAGCACCGCAATCCAGCCGATGCCCAGACCGCCAATCACAGCCAGCAAAATGTGACGATGCTCAATCTTTTGAATCATCCACTTCATGGCACGAAAAATACCAATGAATAAAACGCCCGCGCCCGCCCCTAGCAGTCCTAAGCCAGCACCTTCCAATAGGTGGACCCAAGATAAAGTTGGCAACTCACCAAACCGGTTGAAGTTATAAATACCGCCAACACTGAGCCCCGTGCCGAGGCGGAAAATGCTAAAGCTACAGATGCCCGCCACCATCGCCGGAATAATGGCCTCGTAATACTCCAGCCCCCGGCGATGAGGAATCTCTAGCGCAAAAAGCGGTCCCCCAATGGGGTCGCCAAAAAATGCCGCTAGCGCCGCACCCATTCCACAAAAGGTCATAATACGGGTGCTCTCAACCGTGAGCTTCAGCTTTTCAGAAATCCAGCTGCCCACACTGCCATTGATTTGCACGAGCGGTGCTTCTGGCCCTAAGCTACCGCCCGCTGTAATAGAAACCAGCGAAGTCGCGATCATGCCCGGTGTCTGCTCTGGCTCTAGCCTGCCAGCATCGTGAACGCGGTCAATAACAACGGCCATTTCTCCCGGCAGACCCAGAAAATATAAACAAAGGCCCACGCCAAATCCGCCTACTGTTGCAACTATCCAGGTGTAGTGCCAGTGGGGCAACCAAGCAGGAAAGAAAGCAACAATCGACTCTCTACCTGTCTCCCAGACTAACTCCAACAGCTGTTCTAAAACAAAGTAATAAAGCGTAGCCACAACACCGCCCGCTGTACCAACTATCGCGGCATACAGCAGGGTCCGAAAGTAGGTGAGTTCGGTTGGCGCGCTCGAATCGCTTGATGCAGTATCGGACGAGACAATATCAGTTGAGGCGAGGGTCATATAGCGTTTATTTGTATATTTAGTAAGCGCAGCGTAACAAAGTGTTTTCACGCAAAAGAGTAGCGAAAGTCACGGGAGATGCCATGAGAATGCGGCAAAAGGATATATCAAATGCGGTCAATGCATTTTGCTATTCTTCAGGCTCATTCCTTGCCGCTATCCAATCTTTCATGCCTTTCCGCTTTAAAATCGCCCGGTCTGACTTGGGTGCAACCCAGCCGTAAATCTCTTTTTCGCCGTATCCCGGCTTGGCATTGCCAAAAGCCCACTGCAAAGACGCATAGGTCGCCGGGTCTCTGCCATCTAAAGAAATATAGTCGTTGATGTAGCAGGCAAGCTCCCAAGCGGACTCTGGCGTGGGCGTAAATCGCAAAATTTGCTTGGCCCAGTACATCCGCAGGTTGTTGTGCAGCCAACCTGTGTTCAGCCATTCTTTTTGGGCGGCGTTCCAAGTGGCGTCTGGCGTATTGCCGCTGATGATGTCTTCTCGACTGGTGAGTTCCGGGAGCTCGTCTGTAGCGTGGGCTAGGAGCGTTTTTTGGGCGCTTTTTGGCAGGCCAGTGAACTGATGAATCTCTGAGTTGTAGAAGACCTGATAGTGAGACCACTCTCTCCAGGTGAGGAATTCATCTCGAAACTTCCAGGTGTAAGTTTTGGGGACGTCGGCTTCGTTAATTTTAGCTAGGAGCTGGTGGGGGCTCACCATGCCAAAGTGCAAGTAGGGAGAGAGCTGTGAGGTGGAATACTCTAAAGCAGGGTTGTTCCTAATCCATTTGTATTTGGCCAAAATGTTCTCTTGTAGGGTTTTGATCCTGGCGGTGAGTTCTGTTGTGGTTGGTGGATGTTCGGCGGAGATAGAGAATTCGTGGTTGATGTTGCAGTCGGCGAGTAGAGTGATCAGTTCATCGTCGCTATAGTCAGCGAAGTTGTGATCTGTAGGAAGAGAGATTTCTGTACTTTGGGTGATGAGCTCATAGGTAAGGCTCTCAGAAGCTTCTTTGCGCAGTGCGGCATAGCGTTCTCTTAGCTCACCGTGAGCTTTGCGGAAAGCTGGGGTGGTTCTGAGCTTTTCGGGCAGTACTCTCAGTGGAACCAGGCGAGAAGCATCGACCAAAAAGACGGTTTGATGGGCAAAGTCGAGCAGTCTTTTCAGCCTGGCTTTGTCCCAATGAGTAGGTTCTTCGTCTGTATAAATGGCCGCAGATTTTTCTATCAGAGCGGGAAAAAGGTCTTCTTCTTCTTCTGCTGCTCGCTTTAGCGTTTGCACGCACGAGATGTTTTGCTGACGGAGAGCGATCACAAGTTCTCTAAATGCGCCCAGGGCAAAGTAGTAAAGCCTGTCAGAAGCGTAGGGTGCAGCTTCGTCTAGTTCGCTATAGACCAAGATAGGGAGATCGAGCACAGCTGCGTGAGCGATCGCACTCTCAATCACCGCATTGTCTTCCACGCGTAGCGCCCGATAAAGCACAACAAAAATATACTCGCCGCCCCTATATACGGGCTTTTCGTTGCCAGCAACGACTCTATCGGGCAAATCCCCTATCGTTTGATCTGCGGCCATGCCATGGTTCCCTCACAAGCTGCGCGAGCGCAGTATTCTTACCTTTCTATGGGCAACAATAGAGGTAAAACGGTATTGTAATAAACTATCTTTGGGATAGCCCCAAAAAGCATACTGACAACATACTGAGCCCTTGCAAGTGAGCGTTGCCCTATGACGTTAGATTGGTTGAGACCCGCTGAACGACTGAGTTCGCTGCCGCCGTACGTGTTCGCTCGGCTCGATGAGCTCAAGGCCAACGCGCGGGCGCAAGGGGTAGACCTCATCGACCTGGGAATGGGCAATCCCGGTGGGCCAACACCATCGCCTGTGGTAGATGCGGCGATCGCCGCCATCAAAGACGAACAAAACCACGGCTACCCCCCATTTGAAGGTACCGCCAGCTTCCGCAATACCATCACCGACTGGTATCACCGCCGCTACGGCGTCACCCTCGACCCAGATGGCGAAGCCCTACCGCTTATGGGCTCAAAGGAAGGGTTGGGTCATCTGGCTATGGCTTACATTAATCCGGGCGATGTGGTGATTGTGCCAACGCCGTCTTACCCAGCGCACTTTCGCGGACCCGCGATCGCAGGCGCAGACATTCACACCATCCCCCTACGCGCCGAAAACGACTGGGTGCTCGACTTCAACGACATTTCAGAAGAGCTTGCTCAGCGCGCCAAAGTCCTCTACTTCAACTATCCCAACAACCCAACTGGAGCCACCGCACCCCGCGCCTTCTTTGAAGAGATGGTGGCCTTCGCTCAGCGGCATCAAATCCTGCTGATTCATGACCTATGCTATGCCGAGCTGGCCTTCGAGGGCTACCAGCCCACCAGCCTACTCGAAATTCCAGGCGCAAAAGAACTCAGCGTAGAGTTTCACACCCTCTCGAAAACCTACAACATGGCAGGCTGGCGCGTTGGCTTTGTCGTCGGCAATCGCCATGTGATTCAGGGCCTGCGCACACTCAAAACCAACCTCGACTACGGCATTTTCTCGGCGCTGCAAACCGCCGCAGAAACAGCGCTAAACCTACCCGACGAATATCTAGAAGCCGTGCAGCAGCGCTACCTGACCCGCAGAGACTTCCTAGTCAAAGAACTGGCGACTTTGGGATGGGATGTAGTAAAACCCGAAGCCACGATGTATCTGTGGGTTCCTTGCCCGCAAGGTATCGGTGCTGCTGACTTTGCTTTCTTGATGCTGCAAAAAACGGGGATTGTGGTTACGCCTGGGACCGCCTTTGGCGAAGGGGGCGAAGGCTATGTGCGCATTAGCCTAATTTCAGAGTGCGATCGCCTGGGTGAAGCCGTTGATAGACTCAGAAAAGCCAACATTCGCTACACCGGTGTTCCTGCGAGCGTCTGACCAGAAACACGGGTACGGCGGCCGAAAGAAAGTACCTTGGGCTGAGCGGTTTTCTGCGGTGACGCCTTTGCGACCTCGCCTTTGCGATTGGCGACAGTCGTCGATGGCGGCCAGCATTTGAGCGCATCTTGCAAAAAGGCCAAATGGCCGTCTGTTGCGCTTTGAATCTGCAGGGAAGTCAGGCCAAAGCTTTCTGTCATTTCGGCATTGGCGAGGCGGGCATTAGCCAGTATCGTCTTGGTCATCAGTGCCGATTGCAGGTCGGCAGATTGGAGCCGAGCACCTGTGAGATTTGCATGGCTCAGGTCGCTCTGGGCCAGGTACGCGTGCTCTAGAGTGGCATCGGCCAAGTTAGCCTTGCAAAAGTTTGCGCCAATGAGCACCGCGCGATTGAGACTAGCTCCCCGTAAGTCAGCTTCTTGAAAGTCTGCGTCGTACAGGTAGGCACTATCGAGACAGGCCCCTCGCAAATTGGCTTTGGCCAAATTGGCATTCTCCAGGGAAAAACCGCTGAGATTTGCATTTTGCAGGTTGGGAACGGTCAGCGGCTCACTCGCTCGCCACTGATTCCAAATAGAAACACCCATGCCTAAAATTGCCGTGTGTTGCGCGGTGTCGATTTGGGTGCAATTCATCATTGACTAAAGTGATGTGTCAGTGCTGATCCGTGAGGCTACGAGGTCTTCAGTAAATTTACGCGACTTCTCATACAATTTAAGGCGTAATCTGCACCGAAAATGTTTCAAAACAAACCTATTTTCAAAAAGATAAAGTAAAGAGAAAGTTTTTTTACCGCCGAAATCCTTTTAACAGCAGCACTTTTCAAGTATGAAGCTAGGTGATTTCGGAATATACGCAAACGGCATGTAGTCAATAGAAAGATTATTTTGCCTTAGGTATCAAATAGCACTTTCGGGTGATACCTCAAAGGCCTGTCTTATGAAGGCATGTCTTGTGAAGGCATGTCTTATGGAGAGCTGTCTTGCGGAAACAGGCGATGCGCTAAACCGATAGCCCGGACTGAGACCAAGTTGTGATCAAAAATACGATGACTGCCGTCAGTGCCAACAGCCCTTCTAGCAGCGTTCCAACCAGTGAACTGACCACGACAGCAAGGCTGACCTTACTCGAAAACCGAAAGCGCTCGCCAGCAGACAGCTCTTTTCTGTACAGGAACTCGCCCACGAATGCGCCAAGCATCGTACCGAACAAAATGCCTAACAGCGGCCCCCCAACCGGCAACGCAGGTAACAGTCCCAAAAATCCAACCACGAGCCCAACCACAGACCCCACTTGTCCCCATTTGCTGGCACCTACTTTTTTGGCACCCAGATAGGTCGCTAGGTAACCGACCCCTAGGCTCAGCACCAGCGCAACAACACCGACAATCAGCGGAACAAAGCTAGTGGTCACCGGACTGGCAAATGTCCAAACGGCGATCGCAGCCACAATCAGGCCAACACCCGGCAGCGCAGGCACAAACGCACCAATGACGCCCACACCCATCACCAAGACCAAAAACCAATACAAAATAGTGAAAGAAAACATAGGTAATTGTCAGGTTTGCAGGGTTACGAGCTCTACTGGACGAGACTCTACTGGCTGAACATCTACTGGCTGAGCGCCTTCAAAAACTGCTGTAGCTCAGCAAAGAGACCTTTCTTGCGAGGCTTACTAGCGGGGTTGCCCACCTCGGCAGCGCCCTCCTCAGCGTCTGCTTCACTGTACAAAATTCGGTCGATTTCCTCTCCTGACGGACGCGAGGATAGATCTTGCAGCAGCTCGTATTCCTCAGGAGCCGTCTCTCGCCATATCTGCCAGGGCCCAGGATAGCTGCGATAGAGCGCGCCACCGTCAATCGCTCGAATGTAATAGCAGGTTTCTATCTGGCTAAGGAAGCGATCGCGCAGCTGACGAGCCGCATAGCCAATCCCCACAACCGCAACATCTTCCAGTTTGGGATTAAGCAACATTACCGGGCGATCGAGCGCGGCATTACAGAGCGATTCCACCATTGCAACCTCCACTGAGGAAGGATTGACCACCATGTAGATGTCGTCGTCGTCATCGACAGGATCACTTAGCTCTCCTAGCCCCTTGATCGTGAAGTCTGGGTTATTCCAGTCTCGGCGTGCTAACGCAGCCGCCCCCGCATCGGGAAAAAACACCTTGAACTGTTTACCTTCAAACAGCGATAGAAACTGCTCGGCGATGGGCTGATGCTTGAGCTCAGGAATCGCCATTTCTACCTGAAGGCGGACTATACCTGCGGCAAGGGCAGCTTCGGTGGCAGCTTTGGCCTGCTCGGTAGCTTCGGGAAGAGTAGTGGGGATGGGCATGGTTGGGGAAGGGGAAAGGGGGAAGGGAAGGAGGGAGAAGAGGAGGTTTGTACGATTTTAGACTGCCACCGCTACCAGCACTCTCTCAAGCACTTGCTTCAACACCATAGCGCTCCACTCTACGTCGGCTTCACTGGTTTGCCGACCGAGCGTGAGGCGGATGCCGCTCTTAGCCGTACTTTCGTCAAAACCCATAGCAGTGAGGATAGGGCTAGGAGTGAGTTGACCGCTATGGCAAGCAGACCCGGCGCTGATGCCGATCCCAGCAAGATTCATTTGGCGGACGAGGTGCTTGCCAGTGGTGCGGGTGCGAGGGAGGCAAAAGCTGACATGGTGCGGCAGGCGATGGCGGGGATCGCCCGTGGGGGTGAGCGAGTGGGTATCGGAGAGGAGATTAAAGAAGCGATCGCGCAAATGAATCAGGCGGAGCGTCTCGGTCGGCATTTCAGCAGCAGCGAGTTCGGCCGCGACACCAAAGCCAACGATGTTTGGCAGTGCTTGCGTGCCAGAGCGCAGGCCGTGCTCTTGGCCACCCCCTTCTAGAATTGGCTTTAGCACCGGTGAGGTAGATACGCCTGAGGACTGGCGAATGTAGAGTGCGCCTGCACCCTGAGGACCGTAGATTTTATGGCTCGATAGGGAGAGCAAGTCGACGGGAAGCTGCTGCACGTCGATAGGGAGGCGGCCTGCGACCTGTACTGCATCTGTATGGAAAAGGATGCCGTGTGAGCGAGCGATCGCACCCAGTTCGGCAATCGGCTGCAAGGTGCCGACCTCGCTTTGGCCGTAGATAATAGAGACTAAGGCAGTATTGGGCTGAATGGCAGATTGCAAGTCGGCAGGGCTAACGGTGCCTTGGCGATTCACCGGTAGCCAGGTCACCTGCCAGCCGCGTGCGGCCAGCTCACGGACAGGATTGGCAACAGCCGAGTGCTCAACGCTAGAAACAATGATGTGCTGCGGGGCACTGTGCTGCTGAAGCAGATGCTGGGTAACCCCAAAGACAGCGAGGTTATTGGCTTCGGTGCCGCCTGCGGTAAAGACAATGGACTCAGGATAAGGGGCGTTGATGAGAGCGGCGACTTGCTGGCGCGATCGCTCCAAAGCAGTCGCCGCTCGATTTCCCCAGTGGTGCAAGCTAGATGGATTCCCCCAATGCTGCTGCATGGTCACTTGCATGGCGCTTAGCACCTCTTGGCGAGGGGGCGTCGTAGCACTGTAATCCAAGTAAATTTGCATATTGAGCGAAGGCATCAAAAGATGAAAAGTGAGAGTCGGCAAAGCAAAGGGCAGCCAGCCTTCTGTACAGGATATCGCACGAAATATCGCTTCAGCATTACGCCGACACCGCTGCGATACTTCTTCGATATCTGTAGATAGCGCGACTGCGGTCGGCTGTGAACCTTACGCCTTTATAACAACTTCATACCAATGACATTTTTTACCGGTATATTTTGCGTAATAATACGTAGGAGCTTCCATGAAAAAAGCGATTTTGCCGTTACTGAACCGTTACTGAGCCGTTACTAAGCCGCTGCTGACTTTTGCTAGCTGTGGCCTTCAACTATCGCTTTTGGGCTGAATTTCGTCATCCAGCCGTCATCCATCCTTAGATTCAGTCATTCTCAATAGCGCACAGCAAGCACTTCGATTCGCAAAAACCGCTTGACTGTTAGGTCTTGGGCGTAAAAGCTTTTGCCCCCCATTAGGCTAGGCTTTCTACGAATAAGAGCAAATGCAAAAAGCGAGGAGCTTACCGCACGATCTTGCTGGCGCTTTGACTGTTTGCTTCATCAAGCATATTTATGTCATTATCCGCGCATCTGCCTGCCATCTACTCTCTGCCTGTTCATCTTCGTGAGCCTGAATCGTCTACCCACTGCTTGCCAACGCATCCCTGCACTAGGCAGCTATTGCCTGCGCAGGTATTGCAAAAAGAACAACAATCGATTCACCTGTATAGGGTTGACCCACTGCCGATAAACCTGCTCGCAGCAGGATCTCCAGCTATGGGGATGACGCTGATGGTGGGTTCTTGTAGCGTGCTGCTGACCTTTTTTTGGCTGAGAATTTGTCGACTGAGGTCTTTGATTCGGCGACGCGATCAGCGGATAAAGCGGCTGCTGGCAGTGGATGCGTTGACGTCGCTCAGTAATCGAGAAACCTTGTTTCAAACCGGGAAGCAGCTGCTACTGACATTTCCCGATGCCGATGTTGCGCTGCTTTCTATCAATATTCATCAGTTTAGGGCGGTCAACGAGGAGTTCGGCCATGCTGTGGGTGACGAGCTATTGCAGCAAATCGCCCGCCGACTGCAAACCTGCATCGGGCCGCAAGATACGCTGGCCAGAGTAGGCAACGACCAGTTTTCGCTACTGCTGAGCCCTTACTACGATGCACCAAACACTGGCGGCGCAGATGCCTTCGGTGGGCGGGCCAAGACGCTAGCCAGTCGAATACTGAGTGTGCTTCACCAGCCCTTTTACGTGCAGTCTCATACGGTTTGGATGGAGGCCAGCATGGGCATTGCAATTGCCAAGCGATGGATGCCAAACCTGGCAAGAGAGTCGACCAAGCCCAGCATGAATGAGCGGTCTGTGCTGAGCGAACAGCGCAGCTTTGGTCGGCTACTGTCTCAGTCGAGAGTGGCCCTAAGTCATGCCCAGAAAGCACCCACGCATCCTGGCAACGCCGCGTCGCATCGCTATGCGTTTTTTGTACCGGAGATGGAAGCGCGGCGATCGCACCAGGCCCAAATGCGACGGGATCTGGCACAGGCGATTGAAAGACAAGAACTGCGCATTCGCTATCAGCCGATTGTGAGCCTAAAAACACAGCAAACGGTCGGGTTTGAAGCACTGGTACGGTGGCAGCATCCCAGCTTAGGTCTTCTGAGCCCAGATCGCTTTTTGCCGCTGGCTGAGGAGATGGGTCTCATTGTAGAGATTGACCGATGGGTGCTAGAAGCGGCCTGCCAGCAGCTGGTGAAATGGCGCGCCGAGCAGCTGTATCCTTCGCTGAGCGTTAACTTATCTGGCGTGCAGCTCAGTCGGCCCGATGTAGCGGCCTTTGTGCGATCGCTGCTTTCTCGCTACGCAGTTTCTCCCTCCCAGCTCAATCTAGAAGTCACCGAAAGCGTGATGATCGCTGAGCCCATTCAAGCGATTGATACCTTACGCCAGCTAAAGGAAATGGGCCTACGCCTGAGCCTAGACGACTTTGGGACTGGCTACAGCTCTCTAGAATATCTGCACCAGTTCCCGGTAGACGTTCTAAAAATCGACAAATCGTTTATCAGCACCATGGGTTCGCCTAGCCCAATCGTAGCGAACAACGAATCGCAGACGAACGACTTGCAGACGAACGACTTGCAGACAAACCAAACGCCAGAGCCTCAGCAAAGTCAGTCTCCTACGCAGATCATCGTGCGCTCAATTTTGTCGTTGGCACAGGGGCTTGGGCTCGAAGTAGTCGCAGAAGGAATTGAGTACGATAATCAGTGCGCGCAATTACGGCACATGCAGTGCACCTATGGCCAGGGTAATTTCTTCGATGCACCGATGACAGGCTTAGCTGCGGGCGTCCGGTTGAAGCAGAATGTTGCTTAGCTTTGTTGCTACAGCCATCGTAAAAAAGCCCTCGCAAAAAACACTAGCGCTCAAACAGCGGTTTGATGCGGGCGATCGCGTCTTCTATTTCTGCGTTACTAAGCCCGCCAAACCCAAAGATAAATCCCCGCTCTCTGTTTTCTTGCGCAGTTTTTGAGCCAGGGACAAATCCTGGATTAGCTGAGCTCTCAGCGATCGCAGAGTCGTAATAGGGCGCAACCTCAAACAGGCTCACCCCTTTATTTGCGGCTTGCTCTACCAGCGCTTGTGCCGATAGCTTTGCCTGGGCGAGAGGCAACCGCACCATCACATGCAAACCTGCTGGATCGCCCAATACTTCGACATCACCCAGCGTTTGTAGGGACGCAACTAAGCAAGCTCGGCGCTCAGCATACACAGTGCGCATTCGCCGAATATGCTTGACCAAGTGTCCCTCATTAATAAACGTGGTCAGGGCTGACTGATGCAGCATAGAACACTGGCGATCGCACACCCACTTAGCCCGCCGAAACACCGGCACTAGGGCTGGCGGTAGCACCATGTACCCCAGCCGCAGCGCCGGAAACATCACCTTAGAGAAGGTGCCAACATACAGCACTCGCCCGTGCGTATCGAGCCCCTGCAAAGCAGGAATAGGGCGGCCACCATAGCGGTATTCGCTGTCGTAGTCATCTTCAACAATCAACCCGCCCGTTCGCTGAGCCCACTCCAGTAACGCCAGCCGCCGAGATAGCGACATGAGTACGCCAGTGGGAAACTGATGCGAAGGCGTGACGTAAGCGAGTTTTGGCGTGAGCTGATCTGCGCTCAGTTTTTCCAGCACCTCTACGCTCAGCCCTTCGCCATCGACTGGAATAGGCATAGGCACTGCACCATGACTGCTAAAAACTTTGCGAGCGCTGAGGTAGCCAGGGTCTTCGAGTGCGATCGCATCTCCCTCGTTCAGCAGCACCTGTGCCACTAGCCCGAGCGCCTGCTGCGTTCCCTGCGTAATCAGAATCTGCGACGGCTCACAGGTCACGGCTCTCGCTTGAGAAATGTAGGTTGAGATCGCTGCTCTTAGCGGTTCGTACCCCATCGGTTCAGCGCTATAGGTCATCCACGAGGTATCAGCTAAGCTGCATCGATTGACCAAACGCTGCCATTGCTTAATGGGGAACAGCGATAAATCGGGTCGCCAGTAGCGAAAGCTGAGCCTGTCTTGAGTACGTTCTGAGGGAGTCGCTGTTGTGAAAAGGCGCTGACCGTAGGTGGAAAGGAAGAAGGAGTCAGGGGTTGAAGGCGCGCTAGAGAGAAGATGCTGTGATGTTTTGACGATGGAAGTGGTTAGCAGGCTGTCAGGAATTTCGGCTGAGACAAACGTGCCTGCGCCGCGCCTGGTTTCTAAATAGCCTTCGCTAATGAGCTGATCGTAGCTTTGGATGACGGTGGTGCGTGAAATGCCGAGAGACTGGGCGAGCTGACGACTGGCAGGTAGCTTTTGATGAGATCGCACTCTACCCGTCAGCACCGCCGTCCGAATTTGCTCATAAACCTGCCGATGCAGCGGCACGTCACTATCAGGCCGAAGATCTAGCGTAAAGAGTGTATCCATCAGCCTTACTCAATTCGTCAAAAGTGGACTGCTTATATTTCTTAAAATTGGATATTGGAGGATACCAATTTTCAGCTTAACTTAGCAGGTATCCGCTCTTTTTTGAAACAACGGCTATGCAAGCATCCCAACCAGTAAATAAAAAAACAGACAAAACTCGGGTAAGGCGTGCGCCCAAGCGAGGCAACTACGGCTTTGAAACCATCGCTCAGATTTTGGACGAGGGCTTAGTTTGCCAGGTAGGGTTCGTAGTGGATGGTCAGCCTTTTGTGATTCCGACTGCCTACGGGCGAATGGGGGAGCGCGTTTACATCCACGGCGCAGGCGCAAGCCGCATGATGAAGGCTTTGAGCACAGGCATCGATGTGTGCTTCACAGTGACGCTGCTCGATGGACTAGTGCTAGCGCGTTCGGCCTACCATCATTCCATGAACTATCGCTCAGTGGTGCTGTTTGGCCAGGCGCAGATAGTGAGCGATCCAGGTGAAAAAATGGTGGCGCTCAAGGCATTTACCGAGCATGTGATGAAAGGGCGGTGGGATGAGGTGCGATCGCCCAACCCAGAAGAGCTGGCAGCAACGGTTGTGCTCAGCCTCCCCATCACCGAAGCCTCCGCCAAAATCCGCACAGGTCCGCCCATCGACGCTGAAGCAGACTACGCCCTAAACGTGTGGGCGGGTGTGTTGCCACTGCAGACAACCCCTGGCGAACCGGTTAATGATCCGAAGCTATCGCCAGAAATCGCCACGCCAGAAGCAGTGAAACAATATTCTCGATAGCACCATGCTTGATAGCACTACTCTCCGATGTAGCTAACGATAAACAAAAGACCCAGCCTACGCAAAAGCATAGCTGGGTCTTTGATCGTTAAACGTATTCTCTCCTGCTAGGACGGCGCACCTTCGGGCCGACTATTAGGCCGGTATTCGTCGTCGACATTTGGAGCTTCACTACGGGGTCGAATATTCAGCGCACGCGCCGAAGACTCTCCACCGCTGGGTCTGCTATCAGCCCCACCTTCAGGATAGTTTTGACGTGCGGGACGACCGCCATCACGAGGCCCTGCATTAGGCGCATCTGGATACCGCTGAGCGGAGGGCCCACCACCGGCAAAATCATTGGCTCCACGGTCATCCGAAAACTGCTCAGCGGGCTGAACGCGGGCTTCTTGAATGGGCGGGGCACCAGCAGGGCCACGATATGGGTCTTGGCGAGGCGCGGGCGGACGCTCACCGTAGCGGTCATTATCCGAATAGCGATTGTCCGGAGGACCACCTGCATTTCTGCCGCCGTTCATTCCACCATTGGGCCCGCTATTTCTGCCATTGGGTCCGCCATTCATAGGCGCACTTGGCTGCAAACGACCGGCAGGGCCTCGGAATTCTTCGTAAGGAGGCCGGACCTGCTCGTTGCGGTAAGCGTCCTGACGGTAGGGCTGCTGGGCCGGATTCATTCGGGGCTGTGAGGGGCGCTCGCGAAATTCAGGTCGCATGTCCTGGCGATTGTCTAGCTCGGCGCGGTAGCCTCGGCGCACGGGAGGCCGATCGTCGTAGCGAGGGCCCGCAGGCGGACGCCGATTCATCGCCGGGTCGTTGCGTAGGAGCGGCTCACGGGTACGAATGCTTTCAATCAGCAGAGTGGTGAGCATACCGCCCATCAGCAGCTGCTGGAAAGAAGCCAACAGCTCCATATCCAAATGAGCCAGCAAAAACAGGCCCGAAATCAGCAGCAATACCGCATAGACCTTGTCAGAATCCCGCGCATAACCGGGCTTAACCTTATCCAAGAAAAACAGTGCCAACGCACCGAGAATCAGAATAATTCCAATTAATAACGGAACAGGTGTCCCAAAGTTCACAGCCGAATCCTCTTATAGCTTTGACCACATAGCTGGGGCCATATGTTCTAAGGCTTTTACGCACAGGGTGCCCCTCATAAATAGCACGAGAAGCTCCCTTTAAACCCCTATTCTAACCTTGACCGACCGCAGTAGGTACTTTTGCCAACGCTATTCTACGGAAAACACATCTGTAGAAATAACCAAAAAAATCGGGGAGACAACTGTTTGTCTCCCCGATTTAACGCTTTCAAGCGATAGGTCCAAAGCAACTAGGCCGAATAGCTCTAGCCGATATGGCTCTAATGATTATCCGCGCTCAATTAGCCACGATTGATTTGGTCGCGCTGGCTGATGAAGATGAGAGCAATAGTAGCGGGCACAACGATGATGAGCAAACCTGCTAGCAGGCTCAGCATGAAATTAGTCAAAGAAGGCGTCATAGAATCATGCCTTGGCTTGAGCGCAAGGGACAGCGGAAAACAATTATTAATTACTCTTCATAATATCGGCAATTGCCACCCTTGAAAAGATGAGAATAACTGTTACGGCATATTAAGCGATAGCCATTGCACAGATGTATTCATACAGCGACAACAGGTTCAAGATTGCGATCATGCAGAAATAGAGCAGTCATCGCTACTACGGCAGCCGAACGACTTCAACAACTATCAGGAACAGTTGAACGCCCAACAAAGGAGCAGTTCTGGGTTGAATTAAGATGTTCTTCTGTCAATGACTGTAATCGATTACCCGCTCTAGATTATGAATAGTTTGCACTTTAAACCACCGTTTTTGGTACATGCTGGCAGAATGGCAAAAAAGCGGCTTTTAGGGCTGTTTTTACGTGCCAAAAGTTGTGTCATAATCAAAGTTTCAAAAGTGGATGGCCTTTACGAGTTTTGGGACTGTGAAAATAGGGTATGCCAGAGTTTCGACCGTTGACCAAAATTTAGAGCTTCAAATGGACGCTTTGAAAGAGGCTGGCTGTGAGAAGATTTTTAGCGATCGCGGGGTGAGCGGTGCTGAGGCTGAACGACCTGGACTCGATGAGGCGCTGGATCGTATCCGGAAGAAGGACACGCTGGTTATTTGGAAGCTAGACCGTTTGGGGCGGTCATTGAGCGATCTGCTGAGCATTGTCGAGTACCTAAAAGACAGAGGCGCACACTTTCTGAGCATCCAGGACGGCTTCGATACGTCTACCGCATCAGGAAAGATGGTGTTCTCTGTGATCGGCGCGATGGCGGAGTATGAGAGGAATCTCATTCGTGAGCGTACGATGGCAGGATTGAAAGCAGCCCGTGCGCGTGGACGGCTGGGTGGTCGTCCGAAGGCGTTGGATAAGAGTCAGGTGAAGGTGGCGATCGCACTCGCTGAAGCGGGCGAGCTGACGATCAACGAGATCTGTGAGCAGGTAGGCTGTTCGCGTTCTACTTATTATCGTCAGGTTGCTCCAAAACTGAGTTGAGAGGTTATATGCTTCTGCTAGCAGTCTCCTGGTTCTTGAAAGGCAAGTAGTAAGTGGCAGTCAGTATGTGTAAGTGGGGAATTTCCAACTACCAGCCGCAATGGACTAACTCAACTTCAGAGCTAGCCGAATTGATAGCGATGACTTCTTTGGTAGGACTTCAGGTGAAATCCCTGTGGAGTTTGTGGGACGAAGAAAGCGACGAATGGTTTAGCGATGCGCCTGTCGTGATCTGTACACAAGAAAAGCAACTTGAGTTTTGTGCCACTAAGCTAAACGAGTTCTCACTTTCATTAGATTCTATTGACTTAGACCTTCCTGTCTATTGGTGCGGATACAAAGCGACAGAGGAACAACCACTACGCTGGGTTCAGCAGAGAAATCTTGAGTTGAGAAATCTATCAGGGAAAACGATTACAGGCGTTGAGATCGTAGAGTCATATATGACACAAGATACTCAAGCTTTTCTCGGTTTAGGCTCGTGGATATTGTCAGGTATCGCTTTTCAGTTTCAGAAAGAGTATCTGGAAATCGTAAATGGGTTGGATCAAAACTTACTGCTTGGCAGTCGCCAGAGTACTGAAGACGTTAGATATAGCGAGTTACAGCATGTTGAAGCAGCGTCGTTGTCTAGTCTATGACAACGACGCTGCTTCAATATTGATGTGTTTCAAATCTCCTTAAGCCCTTTGAGAGTGGCATTTTTAGACATGTATTGAGACGTGCTTTTAGCATAGTCACAAAAGGTCTAGATAATGAGAAGGTCAGACGTATTAATGCAATTCGCTAATGGTCTCCCATATCTTCAAAGCAAGGCACATTAAAGTGTGGACTAACCTAAAGAAAATCTCCTCACTTTTAGAAGATAGTGCTGTCAGTCAGTACTATTGGCGTCTTTAAAGTCGAACTTTTCTGAAAGCTCTGAAAGTATGAGTTGATCCCATTGCTCAGTGCATACGTCACGCGAGTTTCCAAAGCGGAACCTCATCGCAAGCTTTGGAAACTCGGCCATCAATAATTCTTGAGTAGGCCACTGTTCAGGAAATGGGCAGTCTTTCGGGGACCGATATGTACTTTCGAGTTCTTCAATATCCCCTGACCACGCATCTTGGCAAACGTATAGCAAAGGTTCGCCGTTGATTTCTTCGATTGGGTCTTGGACATGGGCGTAGTCTGCGATCACCTCTGGGTCATCAATTGTCTTGTAGAAGCGATTCTTGCCATGAAGGATGATCCAGTTGCGAAAGTCTTCAAAAACGTCATCAGAGGTATATCCCAGCACAACGTAGCAAGCTTTCAACGAGGTCCATGTATATAACTTGTCGAGCATTTCAAAGTGCGTATTAGAAAACCAGGCAAGTTCCTCTCTGCTACTACCTTTGAGAGCATCTACCATAGCTTGACACTGGCTTCTAGGAGAACAAGTATTTGGGTTTCCGGCTTGTTCAATGATTTCCCAGAACTCTCTCTCTGTATGAGATTGCATGAATGTAGACAGGAACGACTAACACTTATTGTATCGCTCTCATTAATTGGAACCATGCTACATAATATGTTCGATTATGTAGTCAAAAAAGATGGTCAGATATTGCTGGAGCACCCTAAATAGTGCGTCTGAATAGTCCCAAAAACCTTCGTTTTTGCACCGATACATAAATACTATGTTAAAGCCCGCTAACAGTATTCAATGTCGTAAACAGCCCTGTCTTGCAGCTTCGTTACCGCAAAGATTTGCAC
>ERZ1740067.753-NODE-753-length-24627-cov-5.375265_pt1 | contig 24627 bp, 24 predicted proteins | sample MGYA00581736_ERZ1740067 | MGnify/ENA primary metagenome ERZ1740067 (study PRJEB43018, sample SAMN04849236) | marine metagenome | isolation source: floating plastic debris | place: Pacific Ocean | collected 2008-08-27 | study: EMG produced TPA metagenomics assembly... | reverse complement strand
GTCTGCTGCTCTATGGCGCGGACAGCTGGGCAACATCCCCGGAAGATGACGGGCGGCTCGATGTATTCCAGAATGCGCGGGTCAAAGTTTACGATGGCGCTGGGCACTGGCTCCATCATGATCGTCTTGATACGTTCTTGCGCGATGTCAGGGCGTTTTTGGAGGGGTCACCTAATGGGGAAGCGAAAAACTGAAAAGGCTCGGCCGTCGCGCCGGGTCCTTTACATCAAGCTCATCATTGCCGTCTTGCTTGATATTGCGGATGCCACCCTGGGCCGACTGTTTGGGTTTGGGTATGTGAGTAACATCCTTTTGACCATTGCGGGAGTGATGCTGTTTGGTTGGCGCGGGTTGTTCCACCTTGTCGAGATGTTGGACCCGACTCATCAAATCGATGGTTTTGTTCCTACGCTGACACTTATCGCGCTGGCCGAATTTCGACGTGACGAAGAAGGGTCAAAGAAAAAGAGTTAGAGCGGAATGCGATCTGCTTGAATCACTTTCTCGTTCTTCGAGACGCCGCCTTTGGTTTCGTTGATTGGGTCCCTTCCCAATCAACCCTCAGGATGAGGAAAATGCCGCAATGTGATCGCCTCGGGCTATAGAGCGTTGTGCTAATAACAAAGACCCTGCAGCATCGGACCGATTAACTCGCCAAGGCCGGCTCTTCCGCTTGGGCTGTGCCACCGGACGCTTCGGACACCCGTAAGCGCCAGAAACGCATAGCCCTCTCCGCCGCTTCGACGGGGATGCGGTCGTAAAGACCGAGTATGCGATCGCCTTGCTTGTCATCGGTTTTGCGATTGCGGAAACCAGCAATCGTCTTAGCAAAGACAGAGCGGCGAATGTCCTGGGACTTCGCAACAATGGCGAAGCTTTCAAAGCTGGAATCGTTCAGCATCCGAAGGGCGGTGGCCGTATCAAGGTCAAACCGTGTCATCACCGCAAAGATAAACTCGGTCATCGCCCGGGCTTCTAACAGTTCGGATAGGATATCATCGGTCACCGCCTGCCGGCGTGCCCACTCCTTAACGGTGCGGCGAGCGACGACAATTTGGTCCCGCGCCTGTTCCTCTGCGGATATTGTTACCTCTGCCCTCAGCCGTTCGGTGGTGCGAGCCAGGACATTGATGCGGTCCGTTCCAATTTTTGGGGCCAATGCGGCGCAATAGTCCGCTGTCAGATAATGGTACAGCCACCCCCTCATAAGGGCGGGTAGGGTCAGGCTATTGCCATCCCCCAGATTGGTGTCGCCGGTGATGGGGGTAATAGGCTGTTCCGCGCAGCTATCCATGAGGAAAGCCAATAGATCCGCCCGGCTCTGTACGGCTGTCCGCCTAAGGAACCGGCCATTGGGGGAGGACAGATCGTTAAGAGCGGTCCGAACATGCTCTTCCCGCGCGCCCGCCCGAATGAGGGCCATTGCGAGGATGCGGCGTACACGTTCGTCCATCGCCGTTGCTGTTCGGGTAAGAAGTAAGTCGAAATAGGTCGTATCGCGACGGCCATAGCGGTCTGGGGCCACCATAAAGGCATCAGTGACCTCGCGCAGAAGCGACCGCCGGGTAACACTGTCCTCGTGGTCGTCTAAGCCAATCAGTCTTTCAAGCGCGTTCTGGGTCATATGCTCACGCCCACTCCAGGGCGTCTGCCATAGCAAATCAGCCTTTCAGAACGCTGAAACGGGTAGTGAAAAGTGTAATGAATAAGGGGTTTAGCGCCGGGCTGCCTCCGTTGGCGCTGGTTCCCCCACCACCTTTTGGCGGTCATCCAGGCGCGTCTCCCGCCTGAAGAAGCCGCGCCGCCGCCGCTCCCGCTCGGGCGTGATATTCTGCGCGCCGGGAAGGCGAGCGGCCGCTATGAGGTCGGACCGTTGATTGCTGTAATTGTCGCCATGGCGGTCCACCGCCGCCTTGCGTCTGCGTTTCCGGGGCTCGTGGGGGCTGGGCTCATGGGGGGCGTGGACCTCGTCCATGAACCGCTTCCAAATATCGAGGGGGAGGGTGCTACCGGTTACATCCTCCATCGGTTGAGAGGCATCATTCCCAACCCAAACGCCCGTCGTGTAATGCGCTGTATACCCAATAAACCAAGCGTCCCGCCAGTCATTAGTGGTGCCGGTTTTACCCGCGCTTTGATGGTTTTTAAGGCGGGCATTGCGGCCTGTGCCATTGGTCATCACGCGCATCAGCATTCTGGTGGTGTCATCCGCTAGGGCAGGCTCGATCACTTGAAATCCATCAATAGCAGAAAACTCATAGAGTATGTTTCCTGTCCGTGTACGCACAGTTTTGATGGCATGGGGCGGTACCTCATTGCCGCTATGGGCGAGGGGGAGATAGGCTGCGGTGAGATCCTCAAGGCTCATCTCCAGCGCGCCCAGGGCGATGGAGGCGTGAGGGTCAAGGGTCTGTGTAATCCCCGACCGGCTTGCCGCATCAATCACCCGATCCCGACCGATGGCTTCAGTGACCTGGACCGCGACCGCATTGGTTGAAAGCGCCACAGCATTGGCCAGACGCATGGGCCCTCGGTGCCGTCCGGTGTAGTTTCGGGGAGCCCAGTCGCCCACCTTTACCGGTTGGTCCACGACCACTGTTTCGGGGGTAAGGCCAGATTCGAGGGCCGCCAAGAAAACAAAGGGCTTGAACGCTGACCCAGGCTGACGCAACGCCTGGGTTGCGCGGTTAAACTGGCTTTCCTGATAACTCCTGCCGCCAACCATCGCGACGATGCCGCCTTCATCATCAAAGGCGATGAGGCCCGCTTGTTCCGCCCCCTGATCACGGACATTCTCACCACTGAGGACACGGTTCACAGTGCGGTGAGCGATGAGTTGAAGGTCTGAGTCGATACTGGTGGTCACGAGGAGATCTTCATCCAGATCCCCAAATCGCTCTTGGAGTTCGGCAACCACATGGTCGAGAAAGTAGCCAAAGGCGTCGTTGCGCTGTTGGATGGCAAGGTCCGGCGGATTGAACTTTGCCTCTGCGGCAGCGAGAAGATTGATCTTCTTCGCCTCTACCAAATTGTCGATAACATCGCGGGAGCGGGTGAGGGCCCCCTCCATATTGATTGTCGGCGCCAGGGTCGATGGCGCCTTTGGCAACCCGGCAAGAAGGGCCCCCTCCGCCAGGGTCAACTCTACCGCGGGTTTTGAGAAATAGGCTTGGGCGGCGGCCTCAATCCCAAAGGTGCCTGCGCCCAAATAGGTCCGGTTGAGATAAAGGGAGAGGATCTCCTCTTTGGTGAGGCGCGCCTCAAGCCACAGGGCCAACTGAAGTTCTTCTACTTTCCGGATGAAAGTGCGATCAGTGTCGAGGAACAGGTTCTTTGCCAGCTGCTGCGTGATCGTGCTGCCGCCCTCCACCAGGCGACCGGCTTGAATGTTCGCGACCATCGCGCGGGCGAGGCCCCTTACGTCAAAGCCATGATGATCAAAGAACCGGCGATCCTCTGTCGCGATAAAAGCGTCCACGACATAGTCCGGCAGGTCTTCTAGATTCACCGGGTCGCCATATTTGCTGCCCCGTGTGCCCATAATGGCGCCCTCACGGTCGACAATGGTGACACTAGGCGGGCGGTTCACCGACCAAAGGTCCACCTCAGCGCGTGGGACCGTGCGGATGGCGAAGGTGACATTCACCACAGCGACCGCCATCAGGACCCACAGGGCGGCAGAGCCCGCGGCCGCCATAATATTGAGCGGCGCGTCCCAGGTTTTGGGGAGGCGGGCGAATGCGGCTCTCAAAAGCCCCATCACCACCATGGAAACACCAGCCCACGCGAACTTGCCCAAATGACCGGCCACGGCACCCATGCCGCCGAAAAGGTCCGGTAGGGCTCTACGCCAAAAGGCTTTTTGGGGCTTTCCCATCTGCCACCTATCCCTTGCCCCTGCGCTATACCTCTCACACTCACTGGCAGTTAGCCCGATTAGCCCCGTGCTGCCAACTCTGTCCGGTGATCCACATCGCCAAACCGCATGGAATTGGGTAGACCATCTAGATGGTCAACACCGTTCATCCCCCCCTCAAGCCTCGGTTTTGGGAAGAAAAATCGCTTTCCGACATGTCGCGAGAGGAGTGGGAGGCCCTGTGTGATGGGTGCGGCCGGTGTTGTGTCGTTCTTTTGGAGGACGAAGACGCCCCCCCAGCTACATATTTGGAGACCAAGGCGTGTTGCCGCCTTTTTGATCCAACGACGCGCGGATGCACCGACTACGCTCATCGCTTCACCCGTGTGCCGGGTTGCGTGAAGGTCACGCCAGAGAACGCCGCGACGTTACAGTGGATGCCCGAAAGCTGCGCCTATCGTCGCTTGGCGGAGGGCAGGGGCCTTGCCGATTGGCACCCGCTTATTTCGGGGCGTTCCGAAAGTGTCGCTCAAGCTGGCATCGCGGTCGCCCCTGATCTCGTGAACGAAACGCTTATCCCCGAGGATGCCCTTTGGGAGTATGTGACCGGCGTTCGGGAAACGTAAACCCTTTTCCCGCCCCGAACTTATCCTCACCCCTCTAATCACCCTTATGGTGTCTTCAGTCGAAAACGGAGAATCCGTTGACGGAGGAAGATAAGGATAGCTTGGTCGATAGTGTCAGTCTTCTGACGCTCACCCTTGCTGAGCGGTTCATGGCGACCCCTTGGGATGACCCTGAGGCGGTGGCGACCGCCGACCGGCTGATGCGTGTCCTTTATGCTTACGGACGAAATATCGAGAAATGTATCACCATGACCGAGATCCATCGCAGCAAAGCAGCGGCCGACAGCGCCGGTGACGATACCGAAGACCTCAGAGCAGCCCTTCATTGCCGATTGGTACGCTATGCAGATCGCCTTGGGAAAGAAGAACTCGCTCGACGACTTCGAGAGAGAGGCCTTGAGACAGGCGATACACGGATGGGACTTTTGGGCGAGGGCGGATCAAAAAGCCCCGAGCGGGAATGAATGGACCACCTGGCTCATCCTTGGTGGTCGCGGCGCGGGCAAAACCCGTTCTGGCGCCGAATGGATTACGGCCCAGGTCCAGGCGGGCGCCCGTCGCCTAGCCCTTGTGGGTGAAACTTATGAGGATGTGCGTGAGGTGATGATTACTGGTCCCTCTGGTTTAATGGCGGTCGGTTTTCCCGAGCACCGCCCCACCTATGAGCCTTCCCGCCATCGGCTTCATTGGCCCTGCGGGGCGGAGGCGCACATCTTTTCTGCCGAAGATCCTGAGGGCCTGCGGGGGCATCAATTCGAAGTCGCCTGGAGCGACGAAGTTGGAAAATGGCGGCAGGCGGACGATGCCTGGAGTAACTTACAGCTAGGCCTGCGCCTGGGCGATCGCCCGCGCCAGGTGGTGACGACAACGCCGCGGCCTCTCCCTCTTTTGAAGAAGCTCTTGGAAGACAAACGGACCGTCACCAGCCGGGCCAGCACCTATCGCAATAAGGGGCACCTCGCCGACACTTTCCTAACAGAGATTGCCAGTACCTATGAGGGCACACGCCTTGGTCGTCAGGAATTGCTGGGCGAGTTGGTCGAAGACTGTGCCGGTGCCCTCTGGTATTGGGATATGATCGAAGGCGCCCGGGTCACGACGGTACCGCCCCTGTCGCGGGTCGTTGTCGCGGTTGATCCGCCGGTGACCAGCGGTCCTGATGCTGATGAGTGCGGTATCATCGTCGCCGGTGTGACGGGAGAGGGGCGCGAGAAAACCGCCTACGTTCTTCACGATGGCTCCGTTGCTGGCTTAAGCCCTGCTGCATGGGCCGCCCGCGCCGTGGCGGTGGCGGACACCCACAAGGCGGACCGAATTGTCGCGGAGGTCAATCAGGGCGGTGATCTCGTCGAAGAGCTTATCCGCCTCGCCGACCCTCAGGCCGCCTTCTCCGCCGTTCGGGCCACCCGCGGCAAACTCGTCCGAGCTGAGCCGATTGCGGCTCTTTATGAGCGGGGCCGGGTGCGCCATGTGGGCGCCTTTCCTGACCTAGAATCGCAAATGACAAGCTTCACCGGCACAGGAAGAGAAGCCAGTCCTGATCGTCTTGACGCCCTCGTGTGGGCACTGAGTTTTTTAATGTTAGGGCCTGTCAGCGATGGCCCATCCATCCGTTCACTATAAAGGGAGCCATCCATGTTTGGTCGCAAACAAAAGGCAAAAACTGCCGCACCGGAGAAAAAGGGCTCAGCCCTATCTGACCTTATCTCCCTATATGGGTTGGGTAGCGCGCGTTGGTCAGGGCGCGATGCGGCGTCCTTGGCGCACACAGGCTTCAAACGAAATGTCATCGCCTATCGCTGTGTCCAGATGATTGCGGACGCGGCGGCGTCAGTGCCGCTGACTGTGTGTCGTCAGGGGGATCGGCTGACCGACCATCCTCTATGCCGCCTTATGGCCGCCCCCAATCCCGATCAATCCGGCCAATCCTTGTTCGAAGCACTTTACGGGCACCTTCAGATCAATGGCAATGCCTATGTCGAAGTGATTGGGGGCGATGCCGGTCCCATTGCGCTTTACCTTCTTCGTCCGGATCGAGTCGACGTGGAATTAGGTCGCGATGGTTGGCCGTCAGCATACACATATCGCACCGGCGCTGGCCGCCGGACCATTACACGGCGGCCTGACGGCACGTTGCCCGTTCTTCACTTGAAACTGTTCAACCCAATTGATGATCAGTACGGACAGTCGCCACTACAAGTAGCCGGTAACGCCGTTGATCTCCACAATGCTTCTGTCGAGTGGAACAAATCCCTTCTCGACAACGCTGCTCGACCGTCCGGTGCCCTTGTTTATCGCGGCGTTGACGGGGCCAGCAGTCTGACAGGCGATCAATTCGACCGCTTAAAGACAGAACTTGAGGAAACCTTCCAGGGAAGCCAGCACGCAGGCCGACCCATGGTTCTCGACGGTGGGCTGGATTGGAAGCCGATGAGCCTGTCGCCCGCTGAAATGGACTTCATGTCCCTTAAAAATAGTGCGGCACGGGACATTGCGCTCGCCTTCGGTGTTCCCCCGATGCTTCTGGGAATCCCTGGTGATAATACTTACTCAAATTATCGCGAAGCCAATCTGAGTTTTTGGCGGCAGACTGTCCTGCCCCTTGTTGGGAAAGTCGCAACGGCCCTGACGAAGGATTTGGCAGAGGACACGATTGAGATTGGCTTCGATATCGATTCGATTGACGCTCTTCAAGAACAACGAATATCTCGTCTCGATACAATTCTGTCAGCGGATGTCTTAACAGATGCCGAAAAGCGGATGGCGCTCGGCTACCCAACGGTTCCAGAGGTTCAGTAGTGTCTGCACCATCACGGGAACCGAAAATCCTTCTTGGGCTGGCGAGTATAATCCTTGCTCAGACGGTTGCGGCTCTTTTATGGGCGGGGGCGGCGGCTGAACGCCTCACCCAATTAGAGGCTAAGGTGGACCAAACCCAAGCGCTTATTGAGCGAACGGCAAGGTTGGAAGAACAGACGGATCATATCCGACAAACACTCATTCGTATTGAACAGAAAATTGACGCGGGGAGATCCACACCGTGACCCAAGCCCTTTTTGCCACTGAATCTCTCCGCCAAGATGAGGCGATTGTTGAAGGATACGCCGCAATCTTTGGTGAACCCGATTTGACAGGTGATATCATTCGTCCGGGTGCTTTTCAAAAAAACGCAACGGGCGCGCAGAAACTTATCCCCGGCGCGTCTCCCCGTGTCATGATGCTTTATCAGCATGCCGCCGATAAGCCCATCGGGCGTTGGCACCATATAAAGGAAGATGAGCGTGGTCTTTTCGTACGCGGAAGCCTTTTTACGCATATCGAGCTTGGCCGCGATGTCTATTCGTTGGTTCAAGGCGGAGCGCTTGATGGTCTATCTATCGGATTTAAGGTCGATCAAGCGCACCGTACACGAAATGGGAAGCGTGAGCTTCATCGCGTTACCCTTTGGGAGATTTCCATCGTGACATTTCCCATGGCCCCCTCGGCCCGCATCACTCGGCATCATCCGCCGGGTCATCATCAACCCCGAAACCTGCTGGAAGCATAACTAGAGAGGATTTCCATGACCCTGGAAACAAAAGCGCAAATGGGCGGTGAGCTGAAAACCGCTATGCAAGATTTACTATACACCTTTGAACGATTTAAAGAGGCCAATGACGAACGTCTGTCGTCTCTGGAACAGCGCGGCGCAACCGACCCGCTATTGTCTGATAAGGTTGATCGCCTCAACATGGTGGTTGACGAACAAAAATCGGCCCTCGACCGCATGACGGCGATTGCAAGCCGTCCAGCTCTCGACACGGCGGCGGCGACACCGGTCAGCGAAGCTAAGCAGGCCTTTGACGCCTATGTCCGGGCAGGGGTGATGACAGCGCCCGAAGCCAAATCGATCGCAGCCAGCGACAGCGATGGTGGTATCATCGCACCTGAAGAAACAGCTGAAATGATCGATAGCGGTTTACGGACGATCTCGCCAATGCGGCAGATCGCAACCGTGCGCCAAATTAGCGGCAACACATATCGCAAGCCATTCTCGACCTCGCCCTATGGCTCTGGCTGGGTTGGGGAGACCGGTGGTCGTACGGAGACCTCCACGCCGTCCCTCCAGGCCCTCGATTTTCCGGCGATGGAACTCTACGCGATGCCCGCGACAACGCAGGTCCTCCTGGATGATGCCATTGTCGATGTCGGGCAATGGATTGCTGATGAGGTGCAGACGGAGTTTGCCGCGCAAGAAAGTAAAGCTTTCGTCTCTGGTGATGGGGTGAATAAGCCAAGCGGTATTCTCTCCTACACCACTGCACCAAATGCGTCTCGGTCGTTCGATGAACTCGGCACCATTGCCTCTGCTGGGGCATCTGTAAGCGGTGATGATCTTATTGATCTTGTGTATACGTTGGAGCAGGCCTATCGCGCCAACGGTCGGTTCATTATGAGCCGTCAAACGGCCGCTGCTGTTCGTAAGCTGAAAGACACAGATGGCAACTATCTCTGGGCGCCAGGCCTTGCGGCGGGGCAACCCTCTACCCTGATGGGGTACCCCGTGACTGAGTCCGAAGACATGCCTGCCGTTAGTAATGGGCTGACGCCAATTGCCTTTGGTGACTTTACCCGTGGTTACCTCATCGTCGACCGGGCCGGCATTCAGGTTCTGCGCGATCCGTTCTCAGCCAAGCCTTACGTTCTGTTCTACACTACGAAACGTGTGGGCGGCGGCGTTCAGGACTTTAACGCCATCAAATTCCTTGAGATGAGCGCATAGAAGGTCATTGGTGGAGGGTAAAGCCCTCCGCCTACGACACGCCCAAAGCGTTTCTTTGGGCGCCACAGGAGAGCCGGGCTGATGCCTGTCCCCTGCCTTGCGGCCCGGCTCTCACCCTCATCGTTACCTTGACTGTCTAAGGAGTGGATGAATGTTTACCCTCATTACACCGCCAACGACCGAACCCATATCGTTGAGTGAATTAAAGTCAGCCCTCCGTATAGGCCATAGCAATGATGACACCATCATTACACAGATGGTGCTGACAGCACGAACCTTCGTCGAGCGCCGTCTCGATCTTGCGCTACTCCCCCAAACGTGGAGCTTGACGCTAGATCACGTTCCATCGGGCTTAGTTTATCTAAGACCCAGCCGTGTGACGACCATCGTCTCTGTGACGGCTCAGTATGGGGAGGATCCAGCTATGACTCTTTCCAATGATGATTGGTGTCTCTTTAAGCGGCAACCGGCGCAGATGACAATTGACGCGCCATCTTCCCAAGGGGGACAAGCACTCAACGAACTAACCATAATATTCGATGCTGGATTTGCATCGTCAACCGATATTCCGGCGGACCTCTTGCGCGCGCTCTACATGCTGACTGCGCATTATTACGAAGAGCGAGAGGCCTTTGCGGCGCAACGCTATGTGCCAGTGCCCTACGGCGTTGAAGCCTTGCTGGCAGCCTATAAAGAGGTGCGGCTGTGATTGGTGTATTGCGGGAAGAGTTAATCCTCCTGGCACCTGTTCGTATTCCGGATCAGGGCGGCGGATTTGATATTCAGTATAGCGTTCACGATACCGTCCGGACGCGGTCCGAGACTAGGGGTTCTGTTTTTGACAATGTGGGCGGCCGGCGCGCCGGGGGGCAGACACGACTCTTCACTCTCCGATACAGAGATGATCTCGTTTACGAAATGCGCCTGGAGCATACCGGGCGTCGGTATCGCATCACTGATATTCGCGAGGAAGATGATCGAAAACGCTATCATTTTGTGACTGGCGAGGAGGTGCGACCATGATCGGTGCGCCATGGTCCTTACAGATTGGACTGTACACATATCTTCAACAGTCAACGGAGCTCCAATCTCTTATTGGAAATCCCGCAAGGCTCTATGATGCTGTCCCGCCCGACGCCATTTTCCCGTTTGTGACGATTGGGGAAGCGCAGGTGAAAGACTATCCTGGTGTTGATGGTGCGCTTGAGCATGACATCCGGATTCATATCTATTCACGATGGGGTGGGCGGAAGGAAGTCAAACAGATTGCTGAAACTGTGCACGATCTTCTGCATGAAGCGACCTTTTCATTGATCGATCATCGTGTGGCGCACTCTCGTTTCGTGTTCGCTGACATTTTTCGGCAAACCGACGCGGAAACATTTCAAGCTGTGACTCGGTTTCGTATCGTTACAGAACCAACTGTATAAGGAGGGGGTAGTGGCACTATATCGCGGAAACGACATGCTTTTGTCCGTTAGTGATGGCGGGAGTGAGTTTAGTATTGTCGGTGGCCTGCGCGTTCGCCGAGCTGTTTTCAATAGTGCGGCTGTCGATGTTACGTCTGCGGATAGTGAGGGCTGGCGAGAGCTTTTGTCCTGTGGCGGACTTCGTCAAACGACCGTAAGCGGTCAAGGGCTCTTTGTGGGCGATGCCGCCGCCAATCGGGTACGAACGCTTTTCTTTGAGGCACGTCAAACGAGTTGGCGCCTCACCATGCCGACCATTGGGGAGCTGTCGGGTCCGTTTCAGGTCAGCGGTTTTGAGTACTCTGGCGATACGCGGGGCGAAATTGCATTCTCGCTGACACTCCAATCCGCCGGCATGCTCACCTTTACGGAAGCTAGTGGATAATCATGGTCAAGAAGGATGTAGAGATTCCTATAGGATCGCACCGCGTACCGGTCAAACTCACACTGGAGACGTTACGGTCGCTTGAGGAGGCGTTGGAGGTATCGGGTCTGCGCGACCTTCTAAGGATCATTGTAAGCCCCTCCGCGGAGCAACTCCTAATAATTGTAGGTGTTTTTGTAAAAGAGGCGGGATCAACTGAACTGAGCGACAGTTTTAAAAACGAAGAAATTGACCTTCAAATGATCCTAAGCCGTATCATGGATCTGTTTCGTCCGGATGCAAAAGATATCGATATTGGGATGGATCGTGCAACACTGGAAAATCTTATTGCTGATCATAACCATTTAAGTAAAGGAGCGACGTCATGAGCGAGACACCACGCCTAGTGATAGGGCAGAGCGGAATTGACGCCGAACTTAAGGAGATTGAGGAAGATACGGAAAAAACGTTTCGGGAATCCCTCGCACCGCTTGCGGAGGAGATGAAAGAACTTTTCAGCGAGGTGCGGGAGAGTATCATCGGTGACCTGAGACAGGCTTCGCAGGATGGTAAGGTGACGATTGATGAGTTGGTCGATTCAATCACCAACCAACTCTCCGCCGCGGCGATTAAGCGGTTTGTGACGGACCCGGTTGAGGGGATAGTCAACCAGTCTCTTGGAGATATCCTGGGCGTTGGGGGAGAGAGCGAGAACACGCTGAACCGTTCTCACGGCCAAATGGCGGCAATGATCGCCCAGAATCTCTCTCGTGGAGGCAGGAATGGTTGAGGGATTTCATGATGTCCGGTTCCCTACATCAATTGCATTGGGATCGCGAGGTGGACCAGTACGGCGTACCGAGATTGTCACATTGGCGTCAGGTCACGAAACCCGGCGCGCTCGATGGAGTCAGTCGCGACGGCAATATAATGCTGGATATGGCATAAAATGCCGCGCCGATATCGAGCAATTGGTGGCGTTTTTTGAAGCACGAGAGGGGCGACGCTATGCTTTCCGGTGGCGTGATCCATTTGATTATCGATCAACCGTCGATGGGCAATCCATTACGGCGACGGATCAAACGCTTGGGACGGGGGATGGGAGTATCACGAGTTTCCAGCTTGTTAAACGATATGATAGTGGCGGGGTAACCCGTACCCGGCCTGTTACGCATCCGGTGGCTGGAACCGTTCTTGTCGCTTTGAACGGTACGCCATTGATCGACGGCACTGACTTCACCGTTAATACCCAGACGGGGAGCGTCGAGTTCGTCGTCGCACCGGGTATCGGCGCGGCGGTGACTGCTGGTTTTGAGTTCGACATACCCGCCCGGTTTGATACGGACGAGCTCGTGATCGCCATACAAGCCACCGGGGGGAGTGTGCCTAACATTCCAATCGTTGAGGTGCGCGCCTGATGCAGCTGATAGATTCCTATACGAATGACAGGATTACCCGCATGGGCGCAAGCCTATGCACGTGTTGGCGTATTATACGATCTGATGGTATCGAGCTTGGATTCACTGACCATGACCAGGATATCAGCTTCACTGGTACGACGTTTCGTGCGGCAGGTGGCGCAACAGGCACGGCGCTTGAGAACTCGGCTGATCTCGCGCCGGACAATGCGGACATTGTTGGGGTCCTTCAGGAGGCAGACCTTGGCACCGACGCCATCGAAGCGGGCCGATATGACGATGCAAGGATTGAGGTCTGGCAAGTCGATTGGGAAGATCCCGCAGCGCGGCTTCTGTTGAAGGTTGGTAGCCTGGGGAACATCGAGCGGTCGGGTGGGGGATATCAGGCGGAGTTCCGCAGTGTAAAACATTATTTGGATCAGGTCACTGGGCGTCTTTATGGGCGCACCTGTGATGCAAGTCTGGGGGATGCAAGATGCGGTGTTAACCTCGCCCAGGCTCAATATCGGACCTCTGGTACCTTGACGTCGGAGGGCGTCCGGGATCTTACCCTTTCGGGGGTAGATAGTGTTGAGACGGATTGGTTCACGGGTGGGGCATTGGTCATCGATGATGGCCCGTTGGCGGGGGTAATCCGATCTATCCGACTTCATGAAAAGACCGGGGCGCAGGTCGCTATATCCTTGTGGGAGGCGTTGCCGATTGCGCTGGCGGCGGGCACTGGTGTTACACTGACCGCAGGGTGCAATAAGCGTTTTGAAACGTGTCGAGAGAAGTTTTCAAACAGTACGAATTTTCGAGGTTTTCCCCATATTCCCGGAACTGATGTGTTGACAGCTTACCCCAGTGACGACGGTCAGAATGATGGAGGGGTCGGGTGACCAGTGATGCTGATATTGCTCAGCGCGCGCGCATCGTTTGTGAGGCGTTCTCCTGGCTTGACACGCCCTATCGGCACCAGGCTAGTTCAAAAGGACACGGTACGGACTGCCTTGGCTTGATTCGCGGTATTTGGCGCGCGCTTGCTGCCAGTGAGCCTGAGCGACCGCCGCCTTATACGCCTAATTGGGTTGAGAGCCGGGCGGATGACCCGTTACTGACGGCCAGTCGACGGCACCTTATCGAAAAACCATGCACTGCTCTTCTCCCAGGAGATATGCTGTTGTTCCGTATGGTTCAGGACGGACCGGCAAAGCACTGCGGGGTTTATGTGGGGGAGGGACGATTTGTTCATGCCTATTCGTGACGAGCGGTGACGGCCTCCACCTTGTCGACCTGGTGGCGGCAGCGCCTTGTGTCGGTTTTTTCATTTCCACTTTTCGAGGATGACCGGTTATGAGTAGCGCTCTTGCCCAGGCGGGCCAATTCCTTATCAGTACAGCGAGAGCCGTTGCCCCGACCGTTGCGTCTGTTGCGGCAACGACGGCAACAACGGCGGCTCAGAATCTTATTCTTGGTCCCATCAAGGCGCGTCAACAAGGCCCACGGCGGGAAGAAATCCGAATACAGACCGCATCGGAGGGGGTTGGGATTGCCCGCCTTTACGGTCGTCAACGGATTGCTGGCCAGATCATTTGGGTGACGAACTTCAAAGAAACGACGGAGGTGACAACAACATCTCAAGGCGGCAAAGGGGTTCGCCGCAGCCAGGAGCTGGAATACACAGAATATCTGTATTCCGTTTCGCTTGCGATTGGCCTTTGTGAGGGGGAGATCTCCCGCATAGGTCGGGTGTGGGCGGACGGTAAGACAATTTCGTTGCAAGACTATAACTATAGACTTTATCATGGAACGGAAGATCAAACACCAGACGCCCTTATTGAGCTTATGGAAGGGACAGGAAACGCGCCCGCCTATCGTGGACTGGCGTACATTGTATTCGAAGACCTACCCCTGGCAAGCTTTGGTAACCGGGTGCCGCAGTTTAATTTCGAGGTGGAACGTCCTCTTGCGACTGAGGACCCGGATAGTTTGGAGCAGCTGACTGAGGCGGTGACCTTGATCCCCGCTTCGGGTGAGAGCGTCTCTCATACCGAACCTGTTATGGTGGAAGAGGGGGAAGGCGTCACCCGGGCGGAGAACGTTTTTAATAATGTGGGAGGTACAGACTTTCAAGCGTCGATGGAGCATTTGACAACGGCGTTACCGAACACAGAGGCGGTGGAGCTGATCGTTTCTTGGTTTGGAACCGACTTGCGGGTGGGGAACTGCAAGATTGAGCCGCGGGTCGAGGTCAAGGATAAGACCCAGCTACCCGAAGATTGGTCTGTTGCGGGACTGACCCGCGCGAGCGCCAATGAAGTATCTCAATCGGCACCAGGGGCGTTGGCCTATGGCGGCACGCCATCTGATCTGGGGGTGCGTCAAGCTATCCGGGATATGAAATCCCGTGGGCTGAAGGTTGTCTTCTATCCATTTATTCTGATGGATGTCCCACCTGGAAGCGGGTTGCCTGACCCCTATGGGGGCGCGGAGCAGGCGCCCTATCCGTGGCGCGGGCGGATCACCTGCTACCCCCGGGAAACGGTGGATAAAACAGCGACTGCGCGGGCGCAGGTTGACGCGTTTTTTGCCGAATACCGACCGATGATCCTTCATTATGCTCAGCTTTGTGCGGAAGAGGGCGGCGTGGAAGCCTTCCTTATCGGCTCGGAAATGCGGGAGCTGACAAATATCCGCGATGAACAGAACCGGTTTCCTGCGGTGGAGCATTTCATCACGCTTGCCGCTGATGTGAAGGCCATACTGGGCCCGACCGTGAAGGTGTCTTACGCGGCCGATTGGTCTGAGTACAGTAACTATCGCCCGAATGATGGATCAGGAGATGTCTACTTCCACCTGGACCCGCTCTGGGCAAGTTCTGACATCGATTTCATTGGTATCGATAATTATATGCCGCTGTCGGACTGGCGGGCGGGGGCGGCGCATCTGGATGCTTTGGCGGGGGCTGCAAGCATCTATCAGCAGGATTATCTTCTAAGTAATATTCGCGGTGGGGAGGGGTACGATTGGTTCTATGCTAACCAAACCGACCGCGACGCGCAAACGCGCACGCCTATTTCGGATACTGCCCATGGAGAGGACTGGGTCTTTCGGTATAAGGATTTATGGTCGTGGTGGTCATCCGCTCACCATGACCGCCCTGGCGGGGTGCGATCCTCCACCAGTACCGGGTGGGCGCCTCAATCCAAGCCCTTTTGGTTTACTGAGCTTGGCTGCTCTGCCACGGATAAGGGCTCGAACCAACCCAACATCTTTTTCGACCCTAAATCCTCCGAAAGCGGGCGGCCCTATTATTCCAATGGGAACCGGGATGATATGATCCAGCGCCGATTTTTGGAGGCGCACCTTTCCTATTGGGAAGACACTGGGAATAATCCGATTTCGCCTGTTTACAGTGGCCCTATGGTGGAGAAAAATCGGATCTTTCTCTATACGTGGGATGCGCGGCCTTTCCCGGACTTTCCTGTTCGCCAAACAGTATGGACCGATGCGGAGAATTGGATTTATGGCCAGTGGCTGAATGGTCGGGCGGGGCGTGTTCCCTTAGGCCAGATGATTGAGGACATTGCGGCGAAGAGCGGGCTCCTTAATGTGGACGCCAGTGCCTGCCAAACACTCGTTACCGGCTATCTCATCCCTGGGTTGATGGCGGCACGGGATGCGATGGAGCCATTGTTCGAGCTTTATCAGCTGGACGCGGTTGAAAGGGCAGGGGTGTTGATCGTCACGCCGCGCTCCGGTGAGCCTGTCGCGGCGATAGACTATGATGATTTGGTGCTGGATGGGCCTGACGTACTAAGCATCTCCCGTGCGCAGGAGACGGACCTGCCGAAGGGGTTTTCACTGATCTATACGGATGGGTTGTCGGATTATCAAACCGCAACTGCGGACGTGGATGACCCATCTGCTAGGAGCGACCGGCGCAGTGTCTTGGATACCGCCATTGTGCTGGAGGCCGGCGAAGCAGAGGGGCGGGCGAGCGCGCTTCTGGCGGCGGGTCGCGCCATGCGAACCACGGCGCAGTTTGGGCTTAGCCCTGATGAAATCACCCTAGAGCCGAGCGATGTTGTAACGGTTTCTGACGGTGGTCGCGATTATACCCTCCGCCTGGTGAATATTCTTGACGGTCCCTATCGCGAGGTGCAGGCGGTGAAGACCGATGCGGGTCTCTATCTACCGCGATATACAGGCCTATCCGCTGACATTGCTGCGGCCCCTGCCGTTGCGGGACCTGTCGCGCTTGCGGTGATGGATTTGCCCATCATTCCTGATGGGGAGGATGGCGCTTTCCTCCATGTGGCAGCTTTCGCGCAACCTTGGCCTGGCCGGGTGGCGGTCTATCGGGGGGAGGGAGTGGATGCGACACCGATCGGGACGATCTCCTCACTGAGCACGATGGGGCGCCTTACCCAACCGCTCGCGGCTGGGCCGACCTCCCGTTGGGATGAGGGGACGCGGATAAGGGTGAAACTATCCGCTGGCGGATTGTCGTCTCTTGATCCCACGGCGGTGCTGAATGGCGCGGGCCGGGCGGCGGTGGAGACATCCCCCGGCGCATGGGAAATTCTCGGTTACCGCGATGCGGTTCTCGAACCCGATGGGACATGGACACTATCTGGCCTTTTGAGGGGCCTTCGGGGAACAGAAGGGGAGACCCTTGCGGGGGCTCCTGCCGATGCGCGGATTGTGTTCCTGAACGATGGTCGAGTGGTTGAGCCCCTAAGTGCCGACCTCTTTGGGGCGACGGAGGTATGGCAGGCGGGCCCGGCAGCTAAGGCGCCTGGCATATTCCCTTACCGGGAGCAGGACGTCACCTTGGTGGGCACCGGCGCCCGTCCCTTCGCGCCGGTGCATGTGAATGCAGAGGCCCAAGGGGCGCAACTGGCGGTGAGTTGGATCCGGCGAACCCGCATTGGCGGCGACAATTGGTCGGTGCCCGAGGTGCCGCTGGGCGAGACCGCTGAATCCTACCGGGTGACCACCTATGACGGGGTGGGCGGGGTGCTGGAGACCCAGACGGTCTCGTCTTCTACCGCTAGCGTGGCTGCTGCGGGGGTTGCCACGGTTGCCGTGGAGCAGATTTCGAGCCTCTATGGACCAGGGCGGGCCGCGCAAATTGGTATATAGAAGGGGGTCGCAACACTTGTTCGCTTGAAATAAAGGGTCGAACGCTAAAGTAAGCGCATTGACCTTTTTTTTGTCCCCGATCTCAGCCTTGGGGACCAGAGTGGAGCAAACCCTGTTGGCCCAAGATCCCTACACCGTCCTCGGCGTCTCCCGGCAGGCTTCGGCCGACGAGATTCGCAAGGCCTATCGGCGCTTGGCCAAGCAATACCATCCTGACCGCAACCAGGGTGATGCCAAGGCGGAAGAGCGGTTCAAGGCGGTCTCCGGTGCTTTCGATATTATTGGCGACGCGGAGAAGCGCAAAAAGTTCGACCGGGGCGAAATCGACGCTGACGGGAATGAGCGGGCGACGATGGGCGGTGGCCCCTTTTCCGGCGGCGGGGCGCCCCGCGGCTGGCCCCCCAGGGGTCACGCGGGCGGAGCGGGTGCAGGCCAGACCGGATTTGACGATATTAGCGACATTTTCGGGGATTTTTTCGGCGGCGGACGGGCCCAGGGCGGTCCTAGGGCCGGCGGTGGGCGTCGCCCAATGCCGCAAAAGGGGCGGGACATCCGCTATCGCTTAACCGTTGAGTTCTTAGAGGCCGCGCTCGGGATTGCTAAACGGGTGAAGCTGAGTGATGGCCGCGACATTGATGTCGCCATTCCTGAGGGCCTGCGGGACGGGCAGACCCTTCGCCTTAAGGGACAGGGTCAGCCCGGCGTTAGTGGTGGGGCTGCAGGGGATGTACTGGTCGAGATAAGCGTGACACCCCATGCCGTCTTTCAAGTAAAAGGCGACGACGTGCACCTTGAGGTGCCGATCACCCTGAAAGAGGCCATCCTTGGCGCAAAGGTGGAAATCCCCACCCTTAAAGGCGCCGTGGCCATCAAACTGCCCCCCAATACGAGTTCTGGGGTCTCGTTCCGCCTTCGCGACAAGGGCTTAAAAGATCCAAAGTCAGGACAGTATGGCGACCTCTTCGCCAAGACAAAAATCGTTCTACCCGAGGGGAAGGACAGTCAACTTCAAGACTTCGCCAAGAACTGGGAAACAAACCTTGGAAACCCACGCGACGGTTTGATGGGTTCATCCTAAGATATTGGCCCCGTTGGGCGCACTCAATTCATATTACAGAGATGAACATAGGGTCATATTGCGCCCCTGGTTACGAAATTTTATGGACAGTGACACCTATTCAAGAGTTCCATTTCACAAAGAAAACCCCTTATCTCAGGGGTGAACACGAATAAGCCCGTTTTTGGGGTGGGTATCAAAGGACCTGGTATGACGAAGACCGCTTCCGTGAAGACATCAATGCGCACCACTGTGGGTGCCTTTGCGCTGGGCGCGCTGATGGCAGGCAGTGCAGGGGTAGCAATCGGCGCGCAAACAAAGCCGGTGACGGCTCAAACCGCCCAAGACGCAGCTGGAGGTAAGCCAAAGGAGGCCCGGCCTCAAATGATGGCGCCGAATGCCGCCTTCATTCAGCAGCTCTCTTTTGCTGACCTGGTGGAAGAAGTGAGCCCCGCCGTGGTGAGCATTCGCACCGAAAGTGAGGTGCCCAGCCGTCGGTCCATGCGTTTACCACCGGAGTTTGAGCGGATGTTGCCGCCTGAGTTTCGGGGGCGCGGCGATGGTGACGAGGATGATGGCCCCACCCGCCGGGCGCTGGGCCAAGGCTCAGGCTTTTTCATTAATGACCAAGGGCACATTGTTACGAATAATCATGTGATTGATGGTGCCGACGAAATCACCGTGGTCCTCGACAGTGGGAAGGAACTGGCGGCCACCCTGGTGGGGACCGATCCTTCCACCGACCTTGCGGTTTTAAAGGTAGACCCCCATGCGGAGCAACGCTTTGTGCGGTTTTCCACCGACGCTGACTTGCGGGTCGGTGACTATGTGCTGGCTGTGGGTAACCCATTTGGCCTTGGCGGGTCGGTGACCTCGGGCATTGTCTCTGCGATTGATCGGGAAAATACCAGCCAAACGCCGTACGCTAACTTTATCCAGATTGATGCCTCTATTAACCGGGGCAATTCAGGCGGCCCTACCTTTGACCTCAAAGGGAATGTGGTTGGCGTGAACACCGCCATCATTTCGCCGACAGGCGGGAATGTGGGCATTGGTCTTGCTGTACCGGCGGAGATTGCGTCTTCTATTGTTGACCAGCTCATCAATGAGGGAGCGGTCACCCGCGGCTGGCTCGGTGTGTCGATTGTTAGCCTTGATGAGAATCTCGCCGCCGCCGTCGGCCTCGATACCGAAGAGGGTGCCTTGGTTCAGTCGGTTCAAGAAGGGTCGCCGGCTGAGAAAGCGGGTTTCCTCGACGGGGATGTGGTGCTTGAGTTCAATGGGGCGCCCATTACATCGTCTGCGGAATTGACACGGACAGTGGGCGGTATCGCTCCCGGTAAAACCGTAAAGGCCAAAATCTTCCGTGATGGGAAGGACAAAATGCTGAATGTCACCTTGGCGAAGCGCGCTATTGACGGCGCCCGCCAGGCGGATGAGGGCGATGGCGCGACCGATGGTGCTGAGGAAAGCGAGATGAAGATGGACCTTGGGGTCACCTTCTCCTCCCTCAGCAATAATAGCCGCAGCCGCCTTGGATTTGACGAGGATGTTGAGGGCGCCCTGGTAACGGATGTCGACCGATTGTCCGAGGCGGCCGAAGCGGGCATTCGCGAAGGCATGGTTGTGGTCCGGGCGGACAATAAGCCCGTGAAGGCACCAAAAGATATTCAACGCGCGGTGAAGGCGGCCAAGGATCGCGGTAAGGAGGCTGTCCTCATCCGGGTACAGACGCCGTCGCGGGGGTCCTTCTTCCTCGCTTTACCAGTAACAACAGATGATCGGGGCTAAGCCCCAATGAACAACGCTAGCGGGGGCGGGCATACCGCTCCACGGAGGTTTCCATGCGGATTTTAGTTGTTGAAGACGATGCTGATGCAGCCACTTTCCTGGTGAAGGGCTTACGTGAGGCGGGCCATGCGGTGGACCACGCCCTTGATGGGACCAGTGGGAAGAGTATGGCAGAGGCGGGCGGTTACGACGCTTATGTTATTGACCGAATGCTGCCGGGCCTTGATGGGCTCGCCATGCTTGAGCCCCGCCGGAATGATGGTGACGAGACACCGGCCCTTTTCCTGTCGGCCTTAGGGGAAGTGGACGACCGGGTTGCGGGTCTGAAGGCGGGCGGCGATGATTATCTTGTGAAGCCTTACGCCTTTTCTGAACTCATCGCTCGGGTCGAGGCTCTTGGCCGTCGTCGCGGTCCGCAGAACATTCAAACCAAGTTTGAGGTCGGCGATCTCGAAATGGACATCCTGACCCGGACGGTTCGCCGGGCAGGCAAGAAGATCGATCTTCAACCGCGAGAGTTTCGTCTCCTTGAATATTTGATGCGTCACTCGGGCCAGGTGGTGACCAGAACCATGTTGCTCGAGAATGTGTGGGAGTATCACTTTGACCCCCAGACCAACGTGATCGATGTGCACATTTCGCGTCTGCGGTCGAAAATTGACAAAGAGTTTGAGCTGCCGCTTCTTAAAACCGTGCGCGGTGCAGGCTACACGCTGACGGCCGAGCCGGAAGAATAAACCTCTCTTTGAAGAGGGGGTAGGGCCTTTATGGAAACGCCAGCCGATCAACGGCCATTGACCCAGCGCCGGTTTTTACCCCGGCTCCTGCGGACCAGTGCGTTCCGCTATACGATGGCGTTTTTCATCCTCTTTATGGGATGCTTTATCGGTATCGGGTATTTTGTCTTTGCCTCGACCCTTGGCAATACGATGAAGCGCCTTGATGCAGAGCTCTATAATGAGCTGCAATATTTCGCAGCGCTCAATAGTCGGTTTGGCCAAAACGGTATGGCGGGCCTTCGCGCGATTGAGGCTGAGGTGGCGCGGCTACAGATCGTGCAAAAAGATGCGCTCTACGTCCTTGTCCTCGGGATTGAAGATCGTCCGTATAGGGTTCTGTCATCGGATATTGAGGGCTTCCCAGAGGAGGCGATCACCGCGGAGGGGATGTTTGAGTTCGACTATGAGACGCGCGTTATTGACCGCGATACGGGGGAGCCCCGAACGGTCACTAGACCTGCGGTGGGACGGCGCGGGAACTTTCTCTATCGTGGTGTTGATGGGGAGGAAGTGCGGGCCATCATCTTGACCGCCCGTGACATTAGCGAAGTCACGGAGATTCGGGAAAACGCCTTGAGCAATGTCGTCCGCATAGCGGGTTTTGGTGCCGTCCTCGCCCTGGCGCTCGGTGCCTTTTACAGCGGCAATTTTCTGCGACGGGTGGACCAGATTGGCCAGACGGTGAAGGCCATCCGAGACGGGGATCTCACCAAGCGGATTGCCCTTGATGGGTCGAATGATGAGTTCGATACGCTATCGGATAATATTAATGCGATGCTCGATCAAATTGAGCGTTTGATGACCGGCATGCGGCAGGTGTCTGACAACATCGCCCATGATCTGCGCTCACCGCTAACGCGAATCAAGGCGCGGCTGGAGCGGGCCCTGGCCGACAGTGAGGCCAACGAAAAGGATGTGCTTGAAACGACAGCGGTCGATGTTGAGCGGTTATTGGCGACCTTCAACGCTCTATTGTCCATTACCCGGATCGAATCAGGTGAGGGCGGCGGCAACCAGGTAGCGGTGGATGTCGCAGCGGTGGCCGAAGAGATGCTGGAGCTTTATGAACCCGCGGCTGCGGATGCGGGCTTTACCCTTGTAGGTCATATTACCGCAGCGCCTGAGGTGATGGGCTCGCGCGAGCTGATTAGCCAGGCTATTGCGAACTTGCTCGATAATGCGCTCAAATATGCACGGTGGTCTGATGAAACCCCGCCGGTAGCCCCGACCATTGAAATGACTGTTGGCCCTCGTCCAGGGGGCGGTGCCCGTTTGTCCGTTATGGATAATGGCCCAGGGGTATCAGAGGCAGATCAGGAGCGCATTCTGCAACGCTTCGTTCGTCTAGAGAGGAGCCGATCAACCACGGGCAATGGCCTTGGGCTCTCCCTTGTTTCTGCGATCGCGCGGCGACACGGCGCACAAATCTCCATCGGTAGGGGCCTATCTCACCACCCCGGAGAGCGGGCATTGTCCATGCCCAGCGCCTATGGCCTTGGCGTGCGAATCGCTTTTCCGCCCCCAGCCAAACCCGTGAAGGCGCCTCTGGCGGTTGCCGCGGACCGCAATGCGCCCCAAGACGCCGAAGAAACACCAGGCTCCGCCTAGGTTTTTTTTAATTGCCCCCTTGAAGCTAAGTAAAAATCAGGTCTCTATCGTGCGCATCAACAAATAAGTGTTGCGCACAAAAAGCGTTTTGGAGACCTACCCTATGAGCAAAGCAGAATTCATCGCCAATGTTGCCGCCGCTGGCGATATGACGAACGCGGAAGCCAAGCGTGTTGTCGAGCTGGTGTTTGGCCAGGTTGAGGACGGCCTGAAAAAGGCGAAGAAAGAGGGCAAATATACGATCGGAACCTTTGGGACTTTCACGATTACCAAGCGTCCAGCTCGGAAGGGCCGTAACCCTCGGACCGGTGAAGAGATCAAGATCAAGGCCTCGAAATCGCTCCGTTTCCGTCCTTCAACGAACCTAAAGACAGCGGCTGGTATTAAGTAAGCCCTGATAATGCTAAGGTTGGCGGTATGACCAGCCAGTTTAGCGATCAGCTTGTGGCCGCGCTGGCCTCCGGCGCGGCCAATTCTATTGTGGAGGCGGGGAAGGCAGCTCTTGCCAACAATGCCGACCCGCTTTCCATTCCCGATGATATTAGTGATGAGCGTCTCACCCATTTTTTGAACGGCGTCTCATCGCTCTCGCCATTCTTGGGCCGTTTAATGAGGCGCTCTCCCCAGTGTCTCGAGCGGGTTTTGTCCGCCGGTTCTGATGACGGGTTTTCCTGTCTTCAGCCAAAACCCTTGATGAACGAAACAGTTGATGACGCGAAAGTCCGCCTCCGTTCTGTGAAGGCTGATATGGCGCTGGCGATCGCGTTGGCTGATCTTGGTGGTGTTTGGCAACTCGACGAAGTTGTTTCAGCCCTCAGCAATTTTGCCGATAAGGCGGTTGAGGCGGCCTTGGCCGCTGCGTGGCACAATGTCACATCGCTACGCGGTTTTCAGCCGGATGCTGATGGTTGGCCATCGGCGCCGACCGGCATAACGCTCATCGCAATGGGCAAGATGGGGGCGGGGGAGCTTAACTATTCCTCCGATATCGATCTTGTGGCGTTCTATGACCCTGAGGCTCTGCCGGTGGGGGAAGAGAGTCGGGTTGATGCGAAGGCGGCGGCGGTCAAACTGGTGCAGGTGACGGTCGATATCCTCCACCAGCAGACTGAGCATGGATATGTTTTCCGTACAGACCTTCGCTTAAGGCCGAACCCTGGCGCCACGCCTGTGGCGGTGAGTTTATCAGCCGCTGAAGTCTATTATGAGGTTTACGGCCAGAATTGGGAACGGGCAGCGTATATTAAGGCTCGGCCGTGCGCTGGTGATCAGAACCTTGGCGCCACCTTTATGGAGATGATTCAGCCCTTTGTTTGGCGTCGGACCCTTGATTTTGGCGCGGTCGCCGACATTCACGCCATCAAAAAGCAAATTCATGCCGAAAAGGGGAACCCTGATCTTTCCGCAGTGGGAGGAAACATCAAACTGGGTCCCGGCGGGATACGGGAAATAGAGTTCTTCGCTCAAACCCAACAATTATTGCTCGGTGGTCGCAATCACGCCCTCCGCACACCGCGGACCCTTGAGGCGTTAGCAGCTTTTGCGACTTTTGAGCATATCGAAACCGAAACTGCCGAAGTGCTGGCTGACGCATATCAATTCCTCAGAAATTTGGAGCATCGATTGCAAATGCGCGAGGATGCGCAAACCCAAACCATGCCGACGGATGATGATGGTCTCAGGGTGATCACCGCCCTGATGGGGTATGAGGAGCAGGCTCTATTCCTTACCGATGTGAACGCCCATTTGCGATTTGTGCACGATGCA
>ERZ1740067.752-NODE-752-length-24639-cov-6.951635_pt1 | contig 24639 bp, 19 predicted proteins | sample MGYA00581736_ERZ1740067 | MGnify/ENA primary metagenome ERZ1740067 (study PRJEB43018, sample SAMN04849236) | marine metagenome | isolation source: floating plastic debris | place: Pacific Ocean | collected 2008-08-27 | study: EMG produced TPA metagenomics assembly... | reverse complement strand
CATTCGCCCATATTTTTCAAGGAGGCTACTCCTCTGGTTATTACAGTTATAAATGGGCAGAAGTGTTGGATGCCGACGCTTTTGCTTATTTTAAAGAGCATGGGATTTTCAATGCTGAAATTGCAACAAAATTCAAAGACCATGTGCTCTCAAAAGGGGGAACCGAAAACCCCATGGAACTCTATAAACGCTTTCGAGGACAGGAACCAAAAATCGAAGCATTATTAGAAAGAGCTGGTCTTATTGGAGAATCGTAATCAATACAAATTCTGGGCATTCAAATAATCGAGTTGAATATCAAGTTTTTGTAAATAATAGGTGGTGCTTCCGAAATAGAGATGCTCTTCTGCGGTAAATAAAACCTTGTCTTGATCTCCATAAATTTTAATCTTAATCGTTTCTTCACCCTTGGTCAACTTGCTGTACTTCGTGTTACCGTCATCTCTGGAGGGGGCCAAGCAAATGGAGCCCGAAATCAGACGACCGTTTTTTACTTGAGCCTTATCTAGAATCTCGCCCCTTTTATCATAACGAATGACCATTCCGTCAAGCACTCTGTTTTTACTTGAAAAAGTCAGTCGTTTTATATCGGAGTCGGGATAAAAAACTATGGTCTCTGAAATATTATCCGGTTGAAAAGTGGTCACGCGCTTGCCCTCATTTGATAGTTCAATCTTCGCGACCAATTTGCCATTCTCATAACTTTCGGTCATCAAAGGCGCCCCGTAGTTCTGAAAGACAGTTCGTGTACCACTCATCGGCAACCCTTGATTATACTTCATTTTACCGACCAGCCCACCTTCATCATTATAGTATTCGGAGAGACCATTTAATTCATTGTTTTGATACCTTTCAACTGACATAATCCTTCCTAGGTTATTATAAGTCGTAAATGTACCATTGCGCATACCGTTGACATACTTCCCTTCAACCAGAGGATTCATGTTGTAATCCAATTTTTGGTACAAGCCTTCACGTTTACCTTCTTTAAGGATGTATTTTTCAAAAGTTTTTGGGTCATAAAGTGACCCGCTCCATGGTTTACCATCCTTGAAACTTACTTGAGCAATCAATTGTCCATCTTGGTTGAAGTGACTCTCACAGCAATTGATATCAAAGTCCTCAATTAGTAAAGGGTCTATTGCACCATAGGTGCTATTTCGACCATAGGTATATTTTTTGAAACGGATTCGTTTGCCCTCTTTGACCTCTTCAATTTCCTGAATCTTATCCGAATCATTGAAGAATTTATAGCGAACCCCTTCCTTGTTTTCATAATCATACTTCCCCAAAAGGTTTCCCTGCTTATCATAGAAGGTACCCAGTTGTTCAAGATATTTTTTAAACCGTTTTATGGCCTGAACCTGCCCGTTACTATAATGATTGATCTCTTTTATCTTGTCATAACTTTCGGGTTGATATACCTCAATGGTTTTAAATGTTTTCTTTTTATTGTTATCGTCCACTACTCTACTTCTAAAACTTGTTCTCTCTATGATAAATCCATCTTCATACTGTTCAAATGAACTGATACCACCATTATAATCTTGGTAATAGCGTATTCCTTTCCAAGGTTTTTCATAATCTGCTTTGAGGTCAAACTTTAAAGTGCCTAAAAGTTTCCCTTCTTTATCGTAGTATCTTTCTTCTTCTATGGTTTTTATACTAAACACATCTTTTGTCCTTGCGTAGTAGACCCTTTCTTCGACTAGCTTACCTTCTTTGTATTCTGTCGCTCTATCGGTCAATAGCTCTATTCCGTTAAAAGGAAGGTAATTCTTATACTCCATACGGGATATTTCATTGCCCGTATTATCAAAACCTATCTGCAGATGCTTTTGTCCTGCAGGCTTGAATATCGTCTTCGTCTTTATTTTTTGGTTATCGTAATAAATAATGTCCTCAATTATTTTACCTGCGTCGTACGATTTCTTTGAACTCTTCAAATACGCTTTGTCCTCATAGGTATATTTGAAGTTGACCAGGGTACCTTGATAAGGCTTAAGTCCATATTGGTCTGTGGTATAACTCATTTCGGAAATGGTGTTACCAGCTGCGTCATAAAATGTTTTGGTCAAATCAGGTTTTTCTTTGAAAAGTGCCCTAGGCTTTCCGTTGGGGTAGTAACTGCTTGATGCAAATTGACGCCCCACTTTAAAATAATTGACCGTTTTTATCCGAAGTGGATTGTAATAATAGAGGACCTCTATACCATCAAAGTTACCATTGGGCATCTTATAGCGTTGACCTAAAAATTCACCGCTATTATCGAAGTACCTCACAATAAAATCGTATTCCTTAGCCGAACTGTATCGTTCAAATCGAATGCCGCTGAGGTCTCCATCATGAACTATCTCAACTGTAGTATCATTCTTCTTTTCGGTGAGATACTGCGTATTGCCCTTATAACGTAAATTCTGTTTGCCCGAAGAAAGCTTACCATATTTATAGTTTGCCAAAAGCTTTTCCCCTTTAAAGAAGGTAATAAAATCACCGTCCAATCTGCCGTTCGAATATTCACCCTGTTGAAAAATACTACCATCTTGATTATACCATATCACCTGGCCTTCCCAGGTATCTTTACTATAATGTTTTGAGCGCCCATTCATCTGTAGTTCTCCTGAGATGTAGAAATCTTTTACCCGGTAAAAATCACCTTCCTTTATCGGAGGGGGTCGAAAAAAACTTGCGCTATCTTTTATCGAAGGTTTCCACTTGGCATCATAATAAAGTGTATCGGTTTGAGCCTGAACATACTGCAATATACCCAACAAAGCTATCAATAGTATACCAGTTCGGATAGTTTTTAAGAGACGTTGTTTTCGCACCATTATGAATCATAAAGAGGTTGTCAGTGAATGAAATTAAAACAACCATATTAGATGTTACCCTTGAATTGACTTATTTCATAAAATTTAAGATGATAAAACGACCAAATCATCAAACAAATGAACGGTCTGTAATGGTTTTGTGATATTTCAAGGAGTTATTTGTATTTCGAATAAATCATGAACTAAAAAACGTAATTTTGATGCTAGGTAAAATAAAAATGCCCGAAAATCAACTACAGCCCGAAAAATGGGTAGATAATTACGCAGACTACCTCTTCAACTATACCATATCTAGGGTTGGCGATACTGAATTGGCCAAAGATTTGGTACAAGAAACGTTTATCGCCGGACTGAAGTCATCCAAAAATTTTAAGGGTGATGCCGCAGAGAGAACCTGGTTAATTGCAATACTGAAACGCAAAGTTATTGACCATTATCGCAAAATCAATTCAAAAAAGGGCAAGGCAGAAGTAAGGATTAACTATTCTACCGACGAAGATGAGGGAAACTGGTTGGAAGAGCGTGTAGCGGACCCTTTCAGCAAAGGAGGTGACGGCGCTATTGAGAATGAAGAATTGGGTATTGCCATTCAAGACTGCATCTCTAAATTACCTGCAAAACAAGCAATGGTCTTCACCATGAAAACAATACAGGGTATTAGTACTGAAGATATTTGTAATGAATTGGGCATCAATCCGTCAAATCTATGGGTCATGATACACCGGGCCAGAACCGCCTTAATGGGCTGTATGAACAAAAACTGGTTTTAGACGTATGAAAGTACTTCGTGAAAGGACAAAAATGCTGTGTACCAAAAGCCAATATGGAGCGGCTACTTGGTGGGAATTGTTGCAGCTTAAAATATTCATCTTTTTTTGGAAAGAATGCTCAGAATTTAGCCAACGTAACACAAAATTCACTTCTTTATGCGAGCGTGCAGAATTGAACGCCCTATCGGAAAAGGAGAAAGCGGAGATGAAAAAGAAGCTTGAAGAGGAATTTTAAAGCACCGATTGACAAAACTCTCGCAGCAATAACCATAAGATAGGTATACCCTCTACCCAAAAAGAGGAAAAATAAGGAGACTGATGGTACTTTGTTCTTCGCAAAACTGTGAGAAGAAGAATAGAAATCAAAGCATAAAAAGCCATTTTAGGCCATTGGCCATTGGTCAATAATAACCCCAGGATCAAGAATAAAAAAACCAGTATATAGCCGAATCGTTTCGTCTTCGGAATGCCCCATCGTTGAGGAAGGGTTTTCAATTCCACTTTATCATATTTCAAATCCCTAATTTCAAAAGGTAAAATCAGAATCAGCACTAGAATAAAGTTTTGGAGTCCTAATAACAATACTTGTATTGAAAATCCAAGTCCATTGGAAATAGCTGGCACAATAACAGTAAAACCCACCCATACGACGGCCACCAGAAAGATTTTAAAACCGGATAGGCTTCTAAGATTTTTCGAGCGTGGTAAAAGAGGTACTGCATAAAAGGCCGATAACAAGGTTAAAATGCCAATAATCACCCAAAGACGAGTAGGCAACTGAAAAAAGAAATACGAACATGCCAAGAAAGAAAAAAAACTAAAAATTTGAATGGGTTTATGGGCAGGTCTGGCCACAATGAGATACTTTTTGGCCTCCACACCGTATTTCACAAAATTATAACAGACAATAGTGGCAAAAAAGAGAAATCCCACCAAGTCATATTCTACTGAAATGTTTAACCTTTGAACCGTTACAATACAAAGGGAAATTACCGCCAAAGCGACATGAATACTAGCGTTGATGTAAAATTGAAAAAACCGCTCCATATATAACATTGAACAAAAATACTACGCTGAATTTTTTAGTTGACAAATTTGAATTGGGCCACTTCCATCTTGAAGGTTTTCAATGATTTATTCGCTAATTTTGCCACTTTATTTCATAAAACAAATGAATACAGAATCTTTTGCACTTCGCCATATCGGTGTCCGTGAGGATGACCTTCAAAAAATGTTCGAAATCGTTGGAGTAAACGATTTAAATGAACTGGTAGAACAAACCATACCTGCTGATATTTTACTGAAAGATGGTCTTAAACTACCCAAAGCGATGAGCGAGCCCGAATTTTTAGGGGTTATCGAAAAGCTCTCCGAAAAAAATAAAACCTTTAAATCGTACATTGGTCTGGGCTATAACGAAAGTGTTGTACCCTCGGTAATCAAAAGAAATATACTTGAAAATCCAGGATGGTACACCGCCTACACGCCATACCAAGCAGAAATTGCACAAGGTCGATTGGAAGCATTGTTGAATTTTCAGACAATGGTCTGTGATTTGACTGCAATGGAAATTGCCAACGCTTCCCTTTTAGATGAGAGTACCGCCGCTGCAGAGGCGATGACCATGCTCTATGATGTCCGTTCAAGACAACAAAAAAAAGATGGAGTACTAAAGTTTTTTGTTTCTGAAGAAGTATTACCACAAACCCTAAGCTTGCTCGAGACCCGTTCGGCTCCTCTGCATATAGAATTGGTCGTCGGTGATTATGAAAATTTCAATTTTGACTCCAGTTTCTTTGGTGCACTTTTGCAATATCCCGGCAAATATGGTCAAGTGAATGACTATGCTGCATTTGTAGAAAAAGCAAAAGCGAATGATATTAAAGTAGCCGTTGCGGCAGACATCATGAGTTTGATTCTTTTAACCCCTCCCGGCGAATGGGGGGTTGATGTTGTCGTAGGTACCACACAACGTTTTGGTATTCCCCTAGGCTACGGTGGGCCACACGCTGCCTTTTTTGCCACAAAAGCGGCCTACAAGCGAAACTTACCGGGCCGTATCATTGGATTGACAAAAGACACTGACGGTAACCCGGCATTGCGAATGGCACTTCAAACCCGTGAACAACATATTAAACGTGACAAGGCGACTTCAAACATCTGTACCGCCCAAGTACTGTTGGCGGTTATGGCTGGGATGTACGCGGTATTTCATGGGCCAAAAGGATTGAAGTTTATTGCTGAACGAATACATGATAAAGCCCAACTTCTTGAGGCCAACTTAAAGCACCTAGGTTATCAAGTTCTTAATACCTCATATTTTGACACTATTCATTTTAGGACTGAAGATGTCGATAAAATCAGGGAATTGGCGGAAAAGAATGAAATCAATTTCAATTATATCAATGAAAATGAGATTTCCATATCCATAAATGAAGCAACATCAGATGAAGATGTAAAAAGAATAATTTCTTGTATTTCACCAACGAACGAAATCGAAACAGGATTTACTATTCTTGATGAAAACAGTCAAATTTTATCTGAAAACCTAACGCGAAAATCCTCTTTTTTAGAACACGAGAACTTTAACTCGTATCACTCTGAAACTGATTTGATGCGTTACATTAAAAAGTTGGAACGTAAGGATTTGGCACTGAACCATAGCATGATTTCTTTGGGAAGCTGTACCATGAAATTAAACGCGGCATCTGAAATGTTACCGTTGAGTTGGGCCAATTGGGCCAATATTCATCCTTATGTACCATTAGAACAAGCTGAAGGATACCGGTTAATGCTTAACGAACTGGAAGAGCAGTTAAATGTGATTACCGGTTTTGCAGCGACTTCTTTACAGCCAAACTCCGGTGCGCAAGGAGAGTATGCTGGTTTAATGACCATTCGAGCATACCACAAATCACGTGGCGAAGGTCATCGTAATATCTGTATCATTCCAGCATCGGCACATGGTACGAATCCTGCATCGGCAGTAATGGCAGGTATGAAAGTTGTGGTCACCAAGACCGATGAAAGGGGAAATATTGACGTCATCGATCTAGAAGAAAAAGTGAACGACCACTCCGAAAATCTAGCCGCTCTAATGGTTACCTACCCTTCAACGCACGGGGTATTTGAATCTTCCATCCAGTATATTACAAAACTAATTCATGACAATGGTGGTCAGGTATATATGGATGGTGCCAACATGAATGCGCAAGTAGGTTTGACCAATCCAGCTACCATTGGTGCGGATGTATGCCACTTAAATCTACATAAGACGTTTGCGATTCCGCATGGCGGTGGTGGCCCAGGTGTTGGCCCTATCTGCGTTGCCGAACAGCTAAAACCATTTTTACCAACCAACCCGTTAATTAAAACAGGTGGCGAAAAAGGGATAACAGCCATATCCGCAGCCCCCTGGGGTAGTGCCCTGGCATGTCTTATTTCTTATGGATATATCAAAATGCTAGGCGCCGAGGGACTTAAAATGTCGACCAAAATTGCCATTTTAAATGCCAACTATATCAAAGAAAAGCTCGACGGCTTTTATGATGTGCTGTATACTGGCGAGAACGGCAGAGCGGCGCATGAGATGATTATAGATTGCAGACCGTTTAAAGAGCACGGCATCGAAGTAACCGATATTGCAAAGCGTTTGATGGACTATGGTTTTCACGCGCCTACGGTCTCTTTTCCGGTTGCGGGAACAATGATGATTGAACCTACTGAAAGTGAGGGGCTCGCAGAGCTAGACAGATTCTGCGATGCGATGATTAGCATTCGTAAAGAAATTGACGAGGCTCTTATGGAGAACCCTAACAACGTGCTGAAGAACTCACCACATACTCTTGCCATGGTGACCTCCGATCAATGGAATTTCCCCTACTCCCGTCAAAAAGCTGCTTTTCCATTAGATTATTTGGCAGACAATAAGTTTTGGCCCACGGTAAGACGAACTGACGAGGCCTTTGGCGATCGTAATTTGATTTGCACCTGTCCTGCAATTGAAGAGTACGCTGAAGTCTAAAAAGCCAGTTAAATAGCATTATACGCCCATTTAGGAACCCTAAATGGGTTTTGCTTTTTTTAGGATTATATACTGCTTTCAGTCTTTGGGCATCATTCATTTCTTATGCATGCATAGTATATAAGTTCAATCATACTTTATCTTGCCCTTAAAAGGAACACATCAAATGGAAATTGCAATAACGGGTACCGGAAGCTATTTACCCACCATTATCACCAAAAATGAAGACTTTTTAAGTCATCGCTTTCTAGAACATGGCGGTAATGCTTTGGGTTATGGTAATGAAACGGTAATCGAAAAATTTGCTGCCATTACAGGTATTGCTGAACGTCGCTATGCCGACGAAAAGTACAACACCTCAGACTTGGGCTTTTTTGCAGCCCAAAGAGCGATAACCGATGCCAATATTGACAAAGAAACTATAGACTATATCATTTTTGCCCATAATTTTGGCGATGTTTCCAAAGGAAAAATTCAAAGTGATACCCTACCTAGTCTTGCCACAAGGGTAAAACATTTGCTTCAAATAAAGAATACCTCATGTGTCGCCTATGATATGATCTTTGGTTGCCCTGGCTGGGTTGAAGGAATGATTCAGGCCAAGGCCTTTATTCAAAGCGGTATGGCCAATACTTGCCTGGTCATAGGAGGCGAAACCCTTTCTAGGGTCATTGATCCCAATGATCGCGACAGCATGATTTATGCTGATGGTGCAGGTGCGACCATTGTTCAAAAAGGAAAAGGAAAAGGAAATATTTTGGCTCATGCCAGCCAAACCCATGCCAATGATGAAGCATATCACCTATTTTTTGACAAAAGTTATCACCCTGATAGCTGTCCCGATACACGGTATATCAAAATGTATGGTCGAAAAGTCTATGAATTTGCCTGTACCTACGTTCCACAGGCCATGAAAACATGTCTCGACGAAAGCGGCGTTTCCATTGATGATATAAAGAAGGTTTTTATCCATCAAGCCAATGAAAAAATGGACGAAGCCATCATCAAACGATTTTATCGCTTATATAAAAAAACACCTCCGGAAGATGTGATGCCTATGATGATTCAAGAAACGGGTAATAGTTCTGTGGCCACTATTCCAACACTTTTCGATAAAGTCAAAAATGGCAGATTGGAAAATCATTCCGTTGAAAAGGGTGATATGGTAATGTTTGCAAGTGTTGGGGCAGGGATGAATATCAATGCTATGGTATATCAAATTTGATTATCCTATATCAAATCCCGAAATCGAGTTGCTTTTTCTTCATTTCTTGACCAAATCCTGGAATTTGTAATTTGTTTTTTAGAATTTGGCAGTTATGTACGAAGGGAAATATCCACATAAGCGATATCGGCTTACTTTAGCGTTTCTAAAAAAGCACATATCGACCGATGAAACCATTCTTGATTTAGGAATTGATAATCCGTTTTCCGCAATCATGAGAAATGAAGGGTACAAAGTTGAAAATACCCAAGGTGAAGATTTGGATATTGAATTTAACGCCGTCAGAAATTCAAAAGCCAAAGTGGTCACCGCTTTTGAAATTTTCGAACACCTAGTTGCCCCGTATAATGTACTTCGAGAAATCAAATCAGATAAATTAGTGGCGAGCATACCCATGCGTTTATGGTTTGCAAAGGCCTACCGAAGCAAGACTGACCCCTGGGACCGCCATTACCATGAATTTGAAGACTGGCAGTTTGACTGGTTACTGGAAAAATCAGGATGGGAAATAAAGAGTCGTTTAAAATGGACCAATCCCACAAAAAAAATTGGTTTAAGGCCTTTGTTTCGTTGGTTTACCGATAGATACTATTTGGTCTATGCAGAAAGACTTGAAAAAACATCAATATCGAATTCTAAATAACGAAAATTCGACTTTTGGCCAATGCGTATTTGCATTATCATTCCGGCTCATAACGAAGCGCAATATATTGGTGATTGCCTCGACGCATTTGTTCACCAAACCCACCCCCCAGAAGAACTTATTGTGGTCGATGATAATTCTGATGATAGCACCTTCCAGCTGGCATCAGAATTCGCAAAAAACCATTCCTGGATCAAAGTAGTTCAGCACAAAAGTTCCGAAGGGCACTTACCTGGGGCGAAAGTCATTCGAGCCTTTAACTACGGAAAAAAACAAGCCTCTGACGAATACGACCTCATTGGCAAGTTTGACGCTGATATCATACTTCCTGCTAACTATTTCGAACAAATGTGTAACCATTTTCAATCTAATTGGCTATTGGGCATGTGTTCTGGCCTTTTGTATATTGAGAAAAATAAACATTGGGTATATGAGAATATTGCAAACCAAAATCATGTTCGTGGCCCAATAAAGCTTTATTATCGCAAAGTTTTTGAAGTGATGGGAGGACTTCGTGAAGGCGTCGGTTGGGACACCGTAGATGTACTACTTTGCCAATATCATAACTTTGAGGTGAGGACGGATAAAAATCTTATGGTAAAACACCTAAGGCCCACCGGTCATGGGTACAGCACAAAAAAATATCATACCAAAGGAGAAGCTCTTTACAAAATGCGATACGGATTTTTGTTATCCAAACTTGCGCTGCTTAAAATGGCGCTTCAGGCAAAAAAACCCAAACTATTTCTTCATGGAATTGTTGGCTTTCTAAAAGCTTGGTCTTCAGAGCAAGAACGTTTCGTTACGCTCCAAGAAGGTAAATTTATTAGAAAGTTGAGATGGAAAGCAATTTTAGAAAAAGTCATTCCTTAAGAAGCAAGACTAAGGACGTTAAGAAAACCAAAAAATACTCCAAACCCTACTGAAATGGTAATAATTGGCCAAGGTGTCTCATAAGAAAATGTAGATTCACTACTTATTACCTTATTTTTGGGCAGCATCCAAAAATGAAAAAAATCCAAACTGGGCGAATTAGATTTTTAAGGTAGTTTAAACTTCATTCCAATACTTCAGCGATGGGTGCTCCTGTAGTACCATTCGGAAAGGCCGTTCCCAATAATACGGCTAGGGTTGGAGCAATATCAGGAATCTCAGTTCTTTTCGCTGTTTCACCCTTTTTAATGCCATGACCATAGAAAATCAAAGGAACATGGGTATCATAAATCATTGGAGAACCGTGGGTTGATCCTGTTTTCGGATATGAAATATATCCCGGCTTCTGAACAAAGACCACATCACCTGAACGTTTTTGGTTCCATCCCCTTTGAATAAGAAATGCGACTCCTGCAGATTGAGTGTAGTGATTCTTCCATAATTGTTGCCCAGTAAATACCTTGTCAATGTTATCGTAGCTCAAAATTTCCATAGCAATTTCTTCCTGTACCTTTTCTAAGTCCATATCAAGATTATCAACCACTTTCCTATCTAAAAACACCTGGTAATTACTTATGGTCTTTACAATATCAGTAGTACCATATTTGTACTTCAAGAACGCATTAAATGTGGTTCGCATACCATCAAAATCAAGATAGCCTGCCGGAATTTTTTTGGCTTTCATATATGCCGGAACCTGTATTGCCCCATGGTCTGCAGACAGAAAAAGAGTATAATTTTCTTTTCCCACCTTATTATCAAGTGCCGTTAAAATCTTATTTAAATCCCTATCCAATCGCACATAAGTGTCTTGTATTTCTTTGGAATTTACACCGTACATATGCCCAACATAGTCGGTACTGGAAAAACTGACGGTCAAAAAATCGGTAATGGCATCTTCACCCAAGTCTTCATTTTTGAGAACGGCCAATGCAAAATCAGTGGTAATGGAATTCCCATAAGCAGTGGCCCTTAAAATACTCGTTCCTCCATTTTTACTCCAAAACCCGGGCAAATCATGTGGAAAAGTGGTAGTAGCCTCACCACGATGTCTTCCTTCATAGATATTTTGGTCGGTACCACTTTCCACATATTCACTTATGGGCTTTAGCGTGGTCCATGGTTTTTTGTAGGCCTCTACGGCCTCGGAAGCGTTATATTGTTTCACCCATTCGGGTAATTCATCCATGTAGTAAGAACTGGTAATCCAGTTACCATTGGTCCCTCCTTCAAACCAATACGCCGCATTGGCTGTATGGCCGCCAGGGAGAACCGCTCCCCTATCTTTGACGGCAACAGCAATAGTCTTTCCTCGAAATTGGGTATGTAATCTGTTTTGGTCGGTGATAGTGGTCGTTAACATTCGATGAGGCGACATCTTACCCGCAGGGCCATCAGTTCCCACAGACGAATAAGAGTCATCCGAAGCCACATAAACTTCTTTATCCATCTCTTTATCGTACCAATCGTTACCAATGATCCCATGAACAGCGGGTGTCGTGCCGGTATAAACCGACGCATGACCAGGACCCGTACTTGTTGGCGCATAATTAAAATGATGGTTTTTACAATTGAATCCTTCAGCAATTAAGCGCTTGAATCCCCCTTCTCCATAATGATTCCAAAAACGGGTTAGATAGTCGTATCTCATCTGATCAACAACAATACCAACAACCAGTTTAGGCTCGCTGCCCTCGACAACATCTACAGGATTTTTTTTTGATTTATTCCTACGTTGCCCTTCCACAGAAAATATGGTCATGAAAAAGGCAAAAAAAAGTAAAGAATATCTCAAGGTGCTCATATTGCTTATTTATGTCCGGTAAAGCTATTCAATATTATTACTTTTACAAGTACCTAGAAGTAATCAATGAAATATATTGCTGCCGTTGGCAAGTACTTTATTATGATTTGGGAGGTTTTTAAAAAACCTACAAAATGGTCAATGATGCGTACCCTTATTTTTAAGGAAATCGATGAATTGATTTACAACTCTATGGGTATCATCATATTCATTTCGTTTTTTATCGGAGGAGTTGTTACCATTCAAACTGCTTTGAACTTGACCAACCCCCTTATACCCAAAAGCCTTATTGGGTTCGCAACCCGGCAATCTGTAATCTTAGAATTTGCCCCGACCTTTACCTCTATTATCATGGTAGGCAAAGTAGGGTCTTACATCACTTCAAGCATTGGCACCATGAGGGTTACCGAACAAATTGATGCTTTGGAGGTAATGGGTGTCAATTCATTGAACTATCTGGTTTTTCCAAAAGTTATCGCCATGCTCTTTTATCCATTCGCCGTTGCCATTGCAATGTATATTGGTGTTTTAGGAGGTTGGATTGCAGCTGTTTTTGGAAATTATGCCCCGAGCGGTGATTTTATCCAGGGACTACAAATCGACTTTATACCTTTTCATGTGACCTATGCCTTTATCAAAACATTGGTTTTTGCATTTATCATCGCTACCATGCCCTCATATTTTGGATATTATATGCGGGGTGGGGCACTTGAAGTGGGTAAAGCAGCAACAACTTCCTTCGTCTGGACTAGTGTGGTCATCATTATCGCAAATTACATTCTCACCCAATTGATGCTCGGACAATGATTGAAGTAGACAACATACAAAAGGCATTTGGAGGGGTACCCATTTTAAAAGGAATCAGTACGGCGTTCGAACGGGGAAAAACCAACCTCATCATTGGCCAAAGTGGCTCGGGGAAAACGGTCTTTTTAAAGTGCCTATTAGGTCTCTTCATCCCCGAGGAAGGTAATATTAGCTACGGTGGAAAAACATACAATGAACTAAGTAACGATGAAAAGAGAGACCTAAGGCAAGACATGGGTATGGTTTTTCAGGGTAGTGCTTTATTCGATTCCATGACCGTAGAAGAAAACGTAAAGTTTCCCCTTGAGATGTTTACCAAAAAAGATAATATTGAAATGGACGAGCGTGTCAATACCGTACTTCAGCGGGTCAACCTGGTTGATGCCCATAAAAAATACCCCTCCGAAATCTCCGGAGGTATGCAAAAACGGGTCGCCATTGCCCGGGCCATTGTCATGAACCCAACCTATTTGTTTTGCGATGAGCCCAATTCAGGTCTTGATCCAAAAACGGCTATTTTAATTGACAACCTAATTCAAGAAATTACAGAAGAATTTGATATCACTACAGTGGTAAACACCCATGACATGAATTCTGTAATGGAGATTGGCCAAAAAATTATTTTCTTGAAAAACGGGAATAAAGAATGGGAAGGAAGCAACAAAGAAATCTTCAAAACCGATAATCAAGCTGTAACCGATTTTGTGTATTCGTCGGAATTGTTCAAAAAAGTTCGTCAGATGTACATTGAGGAACGAAATTGACCACTGCCCGTGATACGACCCTACGTACTTTCAGATACAAACTGGAAACATTTAAAAGATGAGCGTTTCGAATTGGCCGTGCTCCCCTGGGGCGCAACAGAAGCCCATAACTATCACCTGCCCTATGCCACAGATAACATCGAAGGCACCGCGATAGCTGAAGAAGCAGGGCGAATCGCCTGGAAAAAAGGAACAAAGGTCATCATATTGCCTACCATGCCTTTTGGGGTAAATACAGGCCAAAAAGATATTTATCTCGACATCAACCTCAACCCTACCACGCAATTGGCCATTTTGAGGGATATTCTTACCGTAATCAATAGACAGGGTATCAAAAAGTTCATGATATTGAACAGTCACGGTGGCAACAACTGGAAAGCCCTTATTAGGCAACTGGGGCTTGAATTTCCAGATATGTTTTTATGCGTAAGCGATTGGTTTAAATTAGCAGTTACTTCAGCCATTTTCGATGATCCCGGCGACCATGCAGGAGAAATGGAGACCAGTATGATACTGCATCTTGCACCGAATCTCGCACTACCTAAAGAAGAATGGGGCGATGGCACGGAAAGAAAAAATAAGATTTCGGCTTTTAACGAAGGTTGGGTATGGGCTGAAAGACCTTGGTCAAAGATTACTGAGGACACTGGAGTCGGTAACCCAGAAAAGGCAACAGCTGAAAAAGGAAAGTTATTTTTCGAACATATTTGCCAAAAAATGGCGCAACTCTTCACCGATATTGTCAGAACCGATGACAACGACCTGTACCAATAAATAAAGGAAATGCTAAAGAAACGAAAGAGGTAACATCAATCAACTGCCTTTACAACGACTGTTGAATCTTGTAGTCTTATTTTCAGCCAATTCGTAAGCTTTTCTTGCTCTTTATCTTTTTTAGAGGAGGAAATAGATACATTCCATTTCACTTCAAATAAAGGTATGGTATCAATTTTACTAAAATTGGTCCGTATTTGATAGGCAAAACCCATCGCGGACAAGTCTTCGTAATTAATTTTAGCTTCCTGGACCACCTCGCTAAATGGAATCTTCATTCTTTCAAGAGCCGTTAACTCCTGAACCTTATTCCTCAAAAAATTTATTTCCTCTGAACGACTTAACAGATTCAAGGAATCCCTCTCTCTTAGGGCTTGCATATATTTTAACTCGTCAAGACTACTATTTTTGGATTGATTTACCGTTACCACTGCATTTTTTAACCCCGAATAGTCTTTCAATCTTGAGTTCAGCATGCTTAGGGTTGTCTCGTTTATCTGGTATTCGCCGAACGAAAACAACTCAATTCGGCTCTCGCCTTCACGGTTGTACTCAACATTCACATTCCGTTTTAAATAAGAAGCATTAGGTAGGGTTTCAAGTTCTGTATTGACAAAACGCTGTGCGTCTGCAGAAAAACGACTTTCCTGCAGTGCATTATAGAAAGTATACCCGGCAGGCAACATCACTGCCAAACCTACTATTGAAGCGACCCTAGCGATAAAACGTCGCCGCTTCGAATTAGCATAGCGCACCATAGGAAACCTAAGATATTTTATGACCAAAAAGGTTGCCAAGCCAATAAAAATGGTATTGATCGTAAACAAGTACATGGCACCAAGTGCATACACGGGCTTGCCAATGGCCAAACCAAAACCGACCGTACATAAAGGGGGCATCAGTGCCGTTGCGATGGCCACTCCAAAAATAACACTCGCAATGGTGCCTTTTTTCGCTCGCGCAATGACCAGGGCCAATCCACCGAAAAAGGCAATCAACACATCACGAATGTCTGGTTTCGTTCTTGCCAAAAGTTCGGAGGACTCATCCCGTAAGGGAAAAAAAGCAAAGAAAAGATAAGCGGTCAGCACACTGAGTACAACCATAACCACAAAGTTCTTCAAAGAACGTCGCAGTAAATCCAAATCATTAATGGCCAATGACATGCCCATACCTAATATAGGTCCCATTAATGGTGAAATTAACATTGCCCCAATAACCACTGCCGTAGAATTGGCATTTAGACCAATAGAGGCGATGAAAATAGAACAAATAAGAATCCAAGAGGTATGCCCCTTAAACGGTATATCAGCAATGATGGACTCTCGTGTTGCGGCAGGATCGGTATTACTGCGAATCTCCAAAAGTTCGAGCATGAACTTACGCACACTTCCCAATAGGCCTTTGAAGTCTTTTTTTACCTCTTCGGAATGTGCTTCTGAAGGATTTTTTTCATCCTCCTTGAACAAATTATGGCTCATATGCTAAGCAAATTGTTCCCCAAAGGTATCACTTACTTCGTTACGTACTTTTTTGATGTCTTGCTGCTTTGATTTTGGATAAATCAACAAAACGTCATCCTTATCGACAATGATATAATCTTCCAATCCATCGACTACAACCACCTTACCTTTTTTACTCCGTATCATGTTACCCCTTGCATCCTCAAGCACAGTTCCTGCATTGACCGCCGCGTTTCCTGTAGCATCTTTTTCCAGCTTATCATAAAGCGCGCCCCATGTACCTAAATCATTCCAGTCAAATGTGGCGGGTAGGGTAAAAATGGACTTTGAATGCTCTAAAATGGCATAATCAATAGAAATATTTTCTGCCTTCGGATAATGTTCTTTGATAAATGTTCTTTCTTCCTCTGTATTATAAAAAGACATCCCATTCTCAAAAAGGTTGAACTGGCTAGGTTGATATGCCTTAAAGGCATTGATGATGGTCTCAACACCCCAAATGAATATTCCTGCATTCCATAGAAAATTGCCCTGGGCCAAAAACTCCTTAGCTGTTTCTAAATCTGGCTTTTCTCGAAATTGGGCAACTTTTTTGAGTTCGTTTTTTTCTTCCTTCTCAAACTCGATATAACCAAAGCCCGTATTCGGAGAACTTGGTTGAATACCCAGTGTACACAATACCTCCTCTTTTTCACACTTGTCAAAACACGCTTTTACATCTTTGGCAAAGGCTTTTTCGTCTTCAATCCAATGATCACTTGGTGCAACAATCATCACTGCATTAGGATTCATTTTCTGAATTTTTAAAGCAGCGTACAAAATACAGGGCGCTGTATTGCGCATTGCCGGTTCCAACACCACTTGGTCTTGGGTAACCTTGGGCAGTTGCTCCAATACCAAATCATTATATCTTTCGTTGGTCAGAATCAAAATATTTTCTGTCGGGATAAACGTATTCAACCGATCAAAAGTCTTTTGTATCAAGGTCTTTCCCGTACCCAACATATCGTGAAATTGCTTCGGATTATCGGTGGTACTTACCGGCCAAAATCTAGAGCCGACCCCACCTGCCATCAACACTGCGTAATAATTCTTATTCATTGTTTTATCTTAGTCGGTTATCAATTCTACTTCTGCATTGGGTTGAAATAGGTATAGACGCCCTGTATTCACCTCAACACACTCATAGCGTTTCACACGTTTGTTGCCCATCTTGAAAATTTTTCCATTGTAAATACGAAATGTACTCCCAAAAGGTAATTCAAAAACGTAGGATTTTTCTGTATGTTGTGCTTTGTCGTAAGCTTTAAGTGCAATAGATAGATGGGCGTCAGTACTACTACTGGCCTTAGGGTTCTTAAAATGCTTGGCCAACAACGGAAGCAGTTGATTAGGGAATATCTCAGGTCGGATAAAAGGCACCATCAGTTCCTGAAAAGTACGTTTCCACTGTATCCCGTGGGGCTTTATGTGCTTACCAAAACGCTCAAAAGCGACCAAGTGTGCAATTTCATGCACCAGTGTAATCAAGAACCTAAACTTGTTCAAGGTAGCATTTACCGTAATAAGATGCCTACCGTTGGGTAAGCATCGATAGTCTCCATGACGCGTTACCCTATGATTTACAATCTTCAAGTGTACCTTATTACTTTTTATTAATTCAAGGCATGGTGCAACGGCCCTATCGGGAAGGTATTTTTGTAATGTGGCTTCTCCCAATATGTATTCTTTTTTGCGAAGGTAACCGCTAAAAACAAAATCCGGTTCAAAAAAATAGTTTCTCCCTATTTTTAGAAAAAAAAAGAATGAAAATCCAGATTTCCTCTTTCCTCCTAATATTACTTTTTGTTTTTTCTTGCTCAAAGGATGAAAAAACAATTTCATTGACGCAACCGCTAAATGAAACACAAAACATTAAAGGAAAAACAAAGTATCTCAACTCGCCCTATGTTACCGCAGGAAACCGTGTTTACATGGTCGGCCATCAAGACGGGTCTTTTCCCGATTTAGGATGGCACATTAAAGGGGAAATGGGCGGCATATGGAATCACCCCATTAAATTAATGGACGGATTCGACATCGAACTGCGTTTTGAGACCAGTGTATTACGGTTAAACAAAGCGGAAATATTCATTAACTATCCTTTTGCCAACCAACATGAATTTAATTCCGATTTAGAAGGCATCGTAGTGAAACGCTCACAGTTTGTTCCTGATGATATAGAGGGTGTTTTAATTCAATTGGAAATTAAAAATACTGGTGAAAACCAAAAAGAAGGTGTATTGATTTTTACCGGACATTCCGACCTGCGCCCCACATGGTTGGGTGAACGAACAGAAATGAACGATTCGAAAGATCAAGCGAGTTTCGACAACGACCTTCAAGCTTGGATAGTAAAAGATAGTCTTAACCCTTGGTATGTTGCTTTTGGTACAAATGTGAATAGCACTGCAAACGCTGAAGGAAGTGTCAAAGACACCCAAAACGGTAGTTCAAACCGTCTCAACCACCGACTTATTCTTGAGGCTGGTGAAACCCAAATCATCAATTACGTTATTGCTGGTTCGTATACTGACAAAGACAGTGTTAAAAATACCTACAACAAAATTTTAACCAACTGGTCACTGCTTCTAGAACAGAAGAAAAAGCGATATGAAGACCTGGCCAATCAATCAAAACTAACAATTCCCGATAAAGAGATGCAACAGGCCTTTGAATGGTTAAAATACAATTGTGATTGGCTGGTACGCACCATTCCTGAGCTAGGTACTGGTATTGGTGCGGGTATTCCTGATTATCCCTGGTATTTTGGAGTAGATAGTGAATATGCCCTTATGGGATACATGGCGATTGGTCAAGAAGAAACCGTTTATAAAACCATTCAGCTATTGGATAGTGTTTCAAATGCCGTGAACGGCAATGGTAAAATCATTCATGAAATGTCAACCAACGGAGCTGTTTTCAATACTGGAAATATTAATGAAACGCCTCAATATGCATCTTTGATTTGGCAAGTTTATCAATGGAATGGCGATATGGAATTCCTAAAAAAGTATTTCCCAACCATTGAAAAGGGACTGAACTGGCTTATGCTAGAAAACGATACGGATGGTAATGGATTTCCTGAAGGCTTCGGAATGATGGAGATTCATGGTTTGGACAGTGAAATGATAGACGTTGCTGCCTATTCACAAAAAGGATTTGCAGATGCTGCAAAAATTGCCAACGCGCTCGGGAAAACAAATCTGTCCAATACCTATGAAGCCATTGCTGCCAATCTAAAAGAGAAAATAAACGAGGAATTCTGGTCAGGCGATTTTAATTCCTATGCAGACTTCATCGGAACCGATGACCAGGCACTTCATCTTATTGAAGATGCTATCCTAAGAGCGGACACCTTAGACAAGCCTTGGGCCATTAGCGAGTTGAAAGCCACTCGAGAATTTATCATAAATAATCCATCTCCTCGACCAAGACCCTTTGTGATGCACCATAACTGGGTGGTCAATACACCTATGGAAGTAGGTATAGCCGATTCAGCAAGAGCTATAAAAGCCTTGGAAACAGCCAAGAACTATGTCAATCCCTTTGGGATGTTTGTTACGGGCATTGACCGTGATGCGTCGGCAGGTTCAAATGATGGTGCCTATGCGGCACCACCTATCTTTACCTACACCGGGGCGGTAATGACCTTACCCACTGGGGTTCAAGCCCGTGCCGAAAACAATTATGGGCGACCCAACCAAGCATTGGACTATCTAGAGCGTATGACCCGTTCGTTCAGTTATGCCTTACCTGGAAGTATGTACGAGGTCTCCCCTGATTTTGGTATGATGGTACAAGCATGGAACATTTATAGCTTTGCCTATCCCATAGTTCATCAGTTCTTCGGTATTCGACCCAATGCAGCAGCCAAGGAAATTACCGTTTCCCCTCAAATGCCCAATAAATGGAGTAACGCTTCTTTAGAAAATGTAAAAGTGGGGGATAACATGATTTCAGTATTTTATGATAATGGAAAAATCCGGGTAACACAGACCAAACCCGGATGGACCTTAAAATTACAACTGCCCAATGGAGAAATCATAAGCACTCAAAAAATGGTGGTTGAAAATTAAATCACCTACCTGACAAAACAGATAATTATTAAGTCTTATATCGATACAGTTTACTTTTATTCATCATAAACGTAGCATTTAAAAAATCAATTAAAAAGATTATGAAGAAATTAATCGCCTTACTATTTCTTTTGACTAGTATGACCCTTTTAAGTCAGGATACCTTGTGTATCAATCAAACAATAAGGCATAACATTGAGTCAAAGTATTTAAACGAGACCAGGGAACATTGGATTAGCCTACCTTTTCATTACGCTGATTCACTGAACTATCCTGTAATTTATGTTCTTGATGCAGAGTGGAGATTTGACCTTATTCGCAACATAGTATTTGATTTAGGGGCCAATAAAAAAATACAAAACTCCATTGTCGTTGGCATTCCTCATGTGGAAGTAGAAAACAAAAGGGGTAAAGACCTGACATTTAGCCAATCAAAAATTGAATATAATGGGGATAAAGTTGACGCCACATGGTATAACGATTCCAATTCAGGTGGAGGAATGAAATTTTATGATTATCTCACGAAAGAGCTCATACCTCATATTAATGACGTTTATTCAACCACCAATCACGAAACCTTGATCGGTCACTCTTATGGAGGTTATTTTGGGGGTTACATTTTATCGCTTGAAAATCCTTTTGAGGTCATTCACATATATGATCCATCAATTTGGTTTAGTGATAGCGAAGTGGTGAAGAGATTTAAAACAAAAAACTATACACAAAGAACAAAGATTCATTTGACGTATCAACCCGAACCAGAATTCCATAGGAACAAAATAGAGGAATTTATCAAAGCACTGGAATCAAATAATGATATTGATTTAACCGTGGAACTCTATGAGAACGACACACACAATTCGTTATTCTTAGATAGTTTTTACCAGGGAATATTGCAAACAAATAAGTAATTAATGCTATTTACTGTCTTCTTCCTGATTTAAGCCCATGTGCTCAATATCACGGCGTACTACTGCTTACTTGCAATACCTTACCATTGTAAAACTGATTTCCCGTAAGGGCAAAGTCTTTAATATAATTCGCCATTTGCGTCGGTGTCAAGGGGGCTTGGTATCCTGGGAAGGCCTCCTCCAACATTTCGGTTTGTACGGCCCCAATGGCCAACGCGTTGAACGATGGTCCATTCTCCTTAAATTCTTCTGCCCATAGTTCGGTCAAAGTAATCACAGCTGCTTTACTGGAACTATAAGCCGATAATCCTGGGAATTTCATACTTCCCTGTATGCCCCCCATCGAACTAATGGTCACTACATGCCCATCATTATGCATTTTGGGTATAACCAAACGTGTGAGCTCGGACACTGCGAATACATTGACCTTGTAGATAGCCTCAAAATCTTCGGTAGTCGTTCCCAAAAAAGGTTTGTTCAGCAAGGCCCCAGCATTGTTAATCAAAATATCAACTTGGTCCCATTCGGCGATGAATTCTTCCACTTTTAGGTAATCATCTTGAATGCACAAATCACATGAAAATGTGGCAATATTGGCATGGTTAACATCTAATATCGGTCTTGGATTTCGGGACAAGGCCAAAACCTTATGACCGTTATCAGCGAATTGTTTGGCCAGCTCAAAACCGATGCCACGACTGGTTCCAGTGATAATGACGTTTTTAGAATCTTTCATTTTTGTAATTCCAGCGAATACGGTATGCTATTTATTTCAGCCATTCCTGTTTCGGCAGGAATATTGTTTTTAATTATTCATTTTAATCTCTTGGGTCGGCGCATTGGCAATTCCCTCCACAACGGGAATCATTTTATTGATAACCCTAGCCATATGTTCAAAATCCATTTCATCCACTTCATCGTTTACTTTGTGATAAAACTCGAAATTGGTGAAATCAAAGGTGCAAAACGTATGTGAGGGTACGCCAAACTCTTTGTAAAAATCATAGTTGTCAGAACGCTGAAAAAGTCCGTATTTCTGTGCCGTGGGCAGATAACCTATCAAATGTTCCCCGGCATGGTCGTTAGCAATTTCAGCCAAATTGGACTTGTTGTACCCTGTAATGTAGAGTTCATACTTCTTTGATCGCAAGGGTACTCCCAACATCTCAAAATTCAGCATTACATATAGGTTAAAATTGGCTTCCTTCATATTTTTGGCCATATGCCTACTACCCAACAATCCTTTTTCCTCAGCACTGAACAGCGCGAAAATCAAACTTCGTTTATTCGACTTGTTCTTACCAAAATAACGTGCCAACTCCATTACCGCAGTCGTACCAGAGGCATTGTCGTTTGCTCCATTGGCAATATAATCCCCATTTTCAGGTCGAATGGTTCCGATATGGTCATAATGTGCCCCGATGATAATATATTCTTCCTTTAAAACAAGGTCACTGCCTTCAATCATACCAACTATATTATAAGCTGGTTTTTTAAAGTTGGACAAGGTATCACGATACGTCTCATAGTAAGGGGAAACATCATTCTCCGTAAAGTGCTTTTCAAGGTATTGTGCTGCTAGTTCAATACCCTCAGAACCGGTATCCCGTCCTTTCAATTCATCCGACGCTAAGTAGTTCATGATACTTTCTACCTGTCGCGCAGAAGTAAACAGTGGTTCTATTGGTATTTCGGCCTTTAGTCCATCCGGGCCATCTAGTTGTGAAACTTCACGGGACATTCCGTCTGTTTCCGAGGCGGTCTGAACCCTCTTTGTACTGCCACAAGTCAACAATACTAAGAAGCAACCAAGTGCAAACAAGTAATTCATCGTATCGGACATCTATATAAAGATAAAAAAAGCATCAGCCTTGGACAGATGCTTTTTCATTGATTCAGTATTTTTAGAAAACCATAGGCTACTAAGCCAACATGGTCACGGGGTTTTCCAAATAGGCTCTCAAGGTCTGTAAGAATTGTGCACCAGTTGCCCCATCGACAGTTCTGTGGTCACTAGCAAGGGTAACTTTCATGGTACTTCCAGGCACTACCGCGCCATTTTTCACTACTGGTTTCTCCACTATGGCACCAACAGATAAGATGGCAGAGTTCGGTTGGTTAATAATGGAAGTAAATTCCAAAATACCAAACATACCTAAATTTGAAACGGTAAAGGTACTCCCTTCCATTTCATCAGGTTTAATCTTTTTGGTTCTTGCCCGACCAGCTAAATCCTTAACGGCACCCCCTATTTGAGTCAAGCTCATCTGGTCTGCGAATTTAAGCACTGGCACCACCAGGCCGTCATCTACAGCAACGGCTACCCCCATATGAACATGGTGATTATATCGTGTAGTATCCCCATTCCATGAGGTATTTACCTGAGGATGCTTTTTCAACGCCATCGCACAAGCTTTCAATACCATATCGTTAAAGGAAACCTTTGTGTCCGGCAATCCGTTGATCTGTGTCCGTGATGCCTTGGCATTATCCATGTCAACTTCAATGGTCAAATAGTAATGAGGCGCAGTGAATTTCGATTCACTCAAGCGCTTGGCAATGACCTTGCGCATGGTTGAATTTTTAACCTCTTCAGTACCTTCTTCACCTAATGGTAAATGTATTGGGGCAGTTACTTCTGGAGCCGTACTTTCATTGGTCGAAGGTGAAACTTCAACTGCCTTTGGCGCTGTGGTTGGTTGATAATTTTCTACATCGCGCTTCACGATTCTACCATTATCTCCCGAACCACTGATTTGGGCAAGATCGATACCTTTATCTGCTGCGATTTTTTTGGCCAATGGGGAAGCAAAAATACGACCACCATCAGATATCGCAGTACTACCTTCCCCAGCATTAGACTCGCTTGAAGCGGAGGGTTGTGCTTGCTGCTCAGTTACAGAATTATCTTCTGCCATGGTTTTTCCACCACCGCCATTTGAACCACCACTTGACAAAACGGCATTTACGTCTGTTCCTTCGGGGCCTATAATCGCGAGTAAGGAATCTACAGGGGCTCCTTCACCTTCTTTAATACCAATATGCAAAAGCGTACCCGAATAAAACGATTCGAACTCCATGGTGGCCTTATCCGTTTCGATTTCAGCCAAAATATCACCTTCTTCCACCGTATCGCCCACGTTCTTTAGCCAAGAGGCCACCGTACCCTCTTCCATAGTATCACTAAGACGCGGCATAGTAATAATCTCCACTCCTTCTGGAACTTCAGCCACAGGAGCACTGTTTTCAACAGGTACCTTCTCTTCAACCTCTACTTTTTGAGGTTCAACAGAAGCAGAATCACTTCCATTCAATAAAGAGGAAATATCTTCACCATCATCTCCAATAATGGCCAAAAGTGAGTCTACTGGGGCACCATCACCTTCTTGAATCCCGATATGTAATAAGGTTCCTTCATGAAAGGATTCAAATTCCATTGTTGCTTTATCGGTTTCGATTTCAGCAAGAATGTCTCCTTCTTCCACTTTATCTCCTACGTTCTTTAACCATTTGGCTACGGTACCTTCTTCCATGGTATCGCTCAACCTAGGCATGTTGATTACTTCTGCCAT
>ERZ1740067.750-NODE-750-length-24674-cov-12.340022_pt1 | contig 24674 bp, 25 predicted proteins | sample MGYA00581736_ERZ1740067 | MGnify/ENA primary metagenome ERZ1740067 (study PRJEB43018, sample SAMN04849236) | marine metagenome | isolation source: floating plastic debris | place: Pacific Ocean | collected 2008-08-27 | study: EMG produced TPA metagenomics... | reverse complement strand
CCTTCAACGCTCAATAACGCTCAATATTGGTATTCAGTATTGGTATTCAGTATTGGTATTCAGTATTGATATTCAGTATTGGTCCTTCGACTTTCTCTTCCCACCGTTTTGACTATGCTTCCTGATTTCTCTGATCTTGCCACTCTGTATAAAGATGCTTTACTCCAAAGCGTGCTGCCCTTTTGGGAGACACATTCTATCGATCACCGCTACGGCGGCTATTTCACCTGCCTAGATGCTGCTGGCAAGCGATACGACACCGACAAATTTGTGTGGCTGCAAAACCGGCAGGTGTGGACTTTTTCCATGCTGTGCAATCAGCCTTTTATGACGGCAGGAAACCTAGACCATGAGTCGCCGGAACACCTATCAGAGCGGAGAGCGACCTGGCTTGCGATCGCCAAAGGTGGTGCAGACTTCTTGTCGACCCACGGGCGAGACCCAGAAGGTAATTGGTACTTTTCGTTGACCCAGTCGGGTAAGCCGCTCACTCAGCCCTACAACATTTTCTCGGACTGCTTTGCGGCGATGGCGTTTAGTCAATATGCCCTCGCAATTGGCCAAGGGCCAGATCAGCAGCAGGCTAAAGACATCGCTCGGCAGGCATACGGCAATGTTCTCCGTCGCCAAACAGATCCTAAGGGGCGCTACAGCAAAGCCTATCCAGGTACCCGTCCCCTGAAGGCATTGGCGGTTCCGATGATTTTGGCGAATTTGTCCTTGGAAATGGATTGGCTGCTAGAAGGCGATGCTCTCGATACGGTGCTGGCTGACACGGTGCATGAAGTGATGGGTGATTTTTTGGATAGCGATCTCGGCCTGATGTACGAGCATGTGGCCCCGGATGGCGCACCTGTGGACTGTTACGAAGGGCGACTGATGAACCCTGGCCACGGGATTGAGGCGATGTGGTTCATGATGGCGATTGGTGAGCGCCAGGGTAACCGCAAGCTAATTGACCAAGCAGTGGAGGTTGTGCTCAATACGCTGAGCTATGCCTGGGACAAGGAACACGGTGGACTCTATTACTTTTTAGACCGTGAGGGCTATCCGCCTCAGCAGCTTGAGTGGGACCAAAAGCTGTGGTGGGTTCATTTAGAAACCCTGGTAGCTTTGGCCATGGCCTACCGCTTGACCGGGCGGGCGGACTGCTTGGCCTGGTATCAGACCGTGCATGCCTATGCCTGGAGCCATTTTGCCGATAGCGAGCACGGTGAGTGGTATGGCTATCTCAATCGGCAGGGCGAGGTGCTACTGCCGCTGAAGGGTGGTAAATGGAAGGGATGTTTTCACGTGCCACGGGCGATGTATTTGTGCTGGCAGGAGTTTGAGCGGATTGCGGAGGAGGGGTGAGGGGGTGAGTGCTTATGAACATTTTCCCTTTTCTCCCTTTCTCCCCTGCTCTCTAATAGAAGTCAGCTAGAAGTCTAGAAGTTAGCTAGAAGTCTAGAAGTCAGCTAGAAGTCTAGAAGTTAGCTAGAAGTCTAGAAGTCATCTAGAAGTCTAGAAGTCATCTAGAAGTCTAGAAGTCAGCTAGAAGTCAGCTGCTATATCCGCCGGGTTCAAGACCGTGACCCCCGCTGGCTGAGCAGCCTTTGGCTGCGCTCGCTCGGCTTCGCGTAGGGCAATGTAGCGATCGCGCATTGCCCGGTTTTTATTGATAGAGGCGTGGGCCTGGTCGGTGGGGAGGTTGTTTCTCATGCCACAGGTGTTGAGGGTGGCAAACATTTGAATGAGATGGATGAGCTGATGGTCTTGTTCGGTGGTGGCCAGGGTCGGGTTGTGTCGTAGCTCGCTCATGCGCTGAAGGCTGAGAATCTCGCTTGTGAGTGAGGTTTGGCTTAGGGATTGCTCTAACGTGCTCAATACTTGGGCTTCTTCTTGGCCGCATAGGGCCATCATTTCCCGTTCTGTGAGGGGAAGTAGGTTGCCGGTTTGTTTTAGATAAGTTAGCTGTAGGGCAAAGGCCTGGCCGAAGACACTGTACGGGCAGCCGTTGATAGCAGAGATACTGGTGGTGAGTAAATGGGTACGCAGCGGGCCCCATTGCTCTAGGGTGCTGGCGTACTTGAGGCTATTGCGGGCAAACCAAAAGAGCGATCGCACGGCTCCTTTTTGCGCCACTACTGGCCTGACGATGTTGGGTTTGAATCCCCAAAGCTGGTCGTAAAAAATTTCTATTAAAAAGATTGCTGTGGCCCGGAAGGGATTGGTAATTGCCATGCTGGAAATTGCCTCACTAAATTTGCCTCACTAAATTTGCCTCTCTGGCTGCCCAGCTAAAAGAGTGACTTAATTATATGGACCCTTGTCAAGTTTGAATCTATGGACAATAGAACATAGCTGTTACGTAATCTCACGGAGCGCCGGGTTCTCGGGAATACCGTCTGGCGCTATGGTTGATACCATCAAGGGCGCAGATCACATCCTCCACACCATGCTGAAAATCTCCAACGCCGTTTCTATTCCCGACAACGAGATTGAAATGAGTGCGATTCGCTCCCAGGGCGCGGGCGGCCAAAACGTAAACAAGGTGGCGAGCGCTGTGCATTTGCGGTTTGATGTGGGCGCGTCGTCGCTGCCGCCTTTTTATAAGCGTCGGCTGCTGGCGATGAGTGACAAGCGGCTGACTAAGGATGGCGTGATTGTGATCAAGTCGCAGTCGCATCGCTCTCAGGAGCGCAATCGGGAAGATGCGCTGAGTCGACTGCAAACCATGGTAAAAGCGGCAGGCGTATTGCCGAAGAAAAGGCGTCCGACTAAGCCTACAAAAGGATCTAAACGGCGGCGATTGGACAGTAAAAATAAGCGATCGCAAATCAAGTCTTCGCGTAAGAAGGTGGATCTAGAATGAGCCAGAGAATGAGTCAGACCTCAACTAGTCAGGTGCAAACTCGCAGTCGCATTGAGACTCACAGCGAGCAGGCGTTGGAGAAAGCTGCGTCCAAAAAAGCGCTGTTTGAGCTAGACGTGCTGCGGATTGTGGGGATGGTGCTGATTTTGTTTGAGCATGCTCGGCCTTACTTGGGCTGGGATCCTCGGGTGAAGTGGCTGGTGCCGAGTGTGGGTGGAATTGGGCTGACTATTTTTTTCTTTTTGTCTGGCTTTTTGCTGCGAAGGTCGCAGCAGCAGCGACGTCAGTCATTTGATGCGGTAACGTTTCTAAAGAGTCGTTTTGTTCGGATTTTTCCGCTTTATTGGTGTGCGATCGCCGCTTTTACGGCTGTTTTTCACTACGCCAAGCTGTTTAAGCCTTCGGACTTTGCGCCCTTACCCCAAACGCTCCTAGCGCATGTTTCAGGCTTACAACTCTTTGTTTCGCCTCATATTTTTGTTGTTTTCACCATTTGGTACATGGGTGCGCTAATTCCCTACTACCTCGTGTTTGCGCTGACGGCGCGGCTCAATATTCGCAGTTTTCTCCTCTCTAATGGCTTGGTTCTCATTGGGTTGTACGGTCTCAAGCTGGTGCTGGCTAGTCAAGGAATAGCGCTTATCGATACCAGGCTGCTGCTACATTTCCCAACGTTTTTAGCCGGTGCCTACTATGCTCATTTAGATCCCGATTGCAATCTTATGCGTCGACACAAGTCCACGCTGGCGATTGTGTTTACAGTGCTGATGCTGGTGATTATTCGGTGGGAAGGGCCGAGCGGCTTTTCGTTGGATAAGGTGAATATTACGGCTGATGGCTATGTTTATTATCTGTATTGCTTAGCGGGAGGGATGGCTTTTGGTGCGATCGCTTTTCTCCTTAGCAACAGTGCACAAAAGTTTCCAAAAATCATCGCGATACTATCGGTGAGCTCGTATGCGGTGTATTTGTTTCATAGGCCGCTCTACAGTCTCTTTTATATCTTTTGGCTAGAGCTGCTCTCTTATTCGGTGCCCACCCGTACGCTGCTCTATCCGTTTGCTACTTTGTTTGTTGTCGCTGTTTCCTACGGCATTTCACAAATAGATGTTCGAGTATTCAAGCCCGCTTTGACCAAGCTGCTTAGCCGCTGACTTTATAGAGCATAGGCGAGTTCCACTCGGCAGGAATCTTCTCGTAGGCAATGCCCGCTTCCTCGAACAGCTCGATGCGACTATTAGCAGGGCTAAAGACAAAGATATTGGTATATTCACTGCGATATTTCTGAATCTCTCTACTCAGAGACTGACTCGATAATGTCTGCTCATCTCGAAATAAGTAATCAGTGTCTTTGTTTAAGCGGTGGCTAAAGACCAGGGTTTGAATATAGTCTTCGTAGCTGATAACGAGTGTCTCTGCTGACACTTGATTGATAACGGTTGCAGCCCTCTGGTAATTGCGTCCGTATTGTGCTCCCGACGCGGTTGTTGAAAGGGTGATCCTAAACAAGTTAGCGGTAGACGTTAAACTCACTAGTAGAACAAAGAGAAGTCCGATGCTAAATGCCCGTCGCTGCCATGTACGGGGGCGTGGTAACGCTGTCTTTTTAGGGGTTGACCGTACGCCCAATGCTAGCCAATACCCGAGTAGCGGTAAGCCTGCCATAACGGTCGGTAGGTAGTAGCGAACCTTGGCCGAAATACCTTGCACGAGAAAGGTGTCGAGTACAATAATCGGCAGCGATGTGAGGGTCAAACAGCTCAGGATTAGTGCGAAAGAGTCTTTCTCTTTTCTGTGGTGTACAAGCCATACGATAGTTGTGATGGCTGTGATCATCGCTAGGATTGCTACGCCTGGATTGTCTAGCCAATCGTTGCTTAGCAAGCTGATATTGGATTTCTTTAAAAATAGCTGCACTGAAAACATTATGCCGTTTGTGAAATAGCTCCACAGTGGCGGGGGCGCGGTGACTTCGGGCGGGTCTGCCAGATTAGTCGTGAGTGCAAACTGTTGATAGCCGCTGAGAATCCCTGCAATCCACGGCACAAAGCTGAGCCCTGCAGTAACGACAGCTAATACAGCCCCTCTTATCTTGCTTAGATTTTTTTGTGCTAGGGCATATGCCAAGTGCGCTACTGGCAGTAATACAAAAAATAGATGCGTATAGAATCCAAGGCCGATCAATAGGCTGTACAGGGCCCACATCTGTTTGGATGGTGTTCGATAGGTGCGAATGAATGTGGCTGTTGATAGACAGCTTAAGAGGATAAGGAGTGAGTACTGGCTGACGTGCTGGCTTGCCGAGAATATCAGCGGTGAAACGGAAAAAAGAGACAGTGAAATAAGGGCGGCTAAGTGATCGCGAAAAAGCTCATAGCTGAGCCAATAGAGTGCTGGCAGCGTTGCTATGGTTAGCAGTGTGGCAAATAGTTTGGGGTTTAGCCAAGTGGCGAATAGGCCCATCCACTTTTGCAGTAAAAAATAATAGAGCGGTGGATGCTCTCTGTTGGCCAGTAGCGCGTTCAATCCTGGAGCTTGCTCGCACTGGGTACAGGTAAGCTGATAGCGATCAACAAACTCACTGATCGGCATTGGCTCTGCAAGTGTAAGCACTGCTGTGAGCTTAGGGACCGTCACCCCAGAGGTTCTCATTAGTTTGCGTACTTCGTCTTTATCGAAGTAGATGTTGAGACTAGCTGCGATAATTTGTAGACCCACAGCGAAGACGATCAGCGTAATTAATACGCCTTTGAGCCAGCGCAGAGTGCGATTTCTCTTTGGAGAGGCTCCGCCATCGCGTTGTAATGAGGAGAGCGGCGTCATAGTGCGAGTGTTATGAGGACTTATGGGATGACTGCGGTTAACTGCTGCTTCAGTGCGGGCGGGTTAACTGCGACGCTGAGCTTGGTAGAGCTGGGCTGATTGCATTTCTCTGCTTTGAGGTGTGAGTGTAATCTCTGGAGCGATTTGCAGAAATTCCACCAGGTCATTCGAGGCTGAGTAGATAAAGAAGTCGCGATTGATGGGGATTTGTGAGAGTGCAGTGGTGTAGTCGGGCGTTTGTTCTGGGTCGAGCAAAATAAACTGAGTGCCGAGAGGGATTTGGTGGCTGAGTGACAGGATGTAGGTGTGATCGGCGTCGGTTAAGATGAGTGGCGCAGTGACCTGGTTGATGAGTGGCGTGGCGGCGAGTGTGCGTGTGCTAGAGCCTTTTCCCCAGCCAAGAGACTGAGAGACTAGGTAGCTAGAGACTAGGCTGCCTAAGATAAGGGTGATGGCTGCAAACTGTTTTAGTGTGGCTTGTTTGGGTTTTTCTCCCTGCGATTTCTTATGGGTGTTGAAGGCTTGCGCTATGGCGTAGCCCACAGCAATCTCTATCCCTAAATAAGCTATGAGGGAATAGCGAGGTAGGAGCGATCGCCTGCCGCCAGTCAGTACGTCGGGAATAACATGTGCCAAGCTGCTGACGGCCATGAGCAATATGATAAATAGCCAGACTTTTTTGGGTGTGTGGCGGTAGAGCTGGTAGGTGCTGTATGCGATCGCGCCCAGAATTAAATACGAGATAGGGTTACTAAAGCCGGGCACCCAGTCAAAGTCAATAAAGCCGATGCCCGCGTTGTGCAGCCAATGCTCAACTCGTTCTAGCAGACTGGAATTGTAAGTACTGGCCCATTTAGTCGTTCGGCCTAGCTGATCTTTGCGACTTAGGACGACCCACACCCAGGGCGAAAAGGCGATGCTAATGCCTGTGCTGGTAACGAGGTAACGCAGTAGCTTTTGACTGATGCGAAATTTTTCACTGAGGAGCACGTACAGTCCGTGTGTCACGAGTACCCATGTGAAAAATAGATGCGAATACATCCCCAGCGTGGCAGCGATGCCATAGCCTAACCAAGGGAGCCAAGTATTTTTGGAGTGGGGATCGGTAGAGACCATTTGTGCAGAGGTCGTTGGCTCTGGGCCGCGATTAATTTGGAGTGCTTGCAGCAGAAAAGCGCTGGAGACCACTGCTAGCAGAGCCCAAATGGTGTATTGCCGGGCTTCTTGAGCCAAGAGCACGTGAAAGGGTGAGATAGCAATGAGCGCGACGGTGCTCCAGCCGACTGCGTTAGCGTTGACGGCTGTCGATGCGAATAGGATTTGGCATAGCCAGTAGGTGGCGGGTAGCAGCAAAATGCTGAATGCGATCGCTAACCACCGGGACGCGGCAGCAGTGCTAAAAATCTGCAAAGAAAATCGCATGAGCAGGTAATACAGCGGTGGGTGCTCAGGATTATTGGCAAATGCGCTCATTGCCGCGCCCAGTGGCCGGTCGACACTAGCGGTTTGGTATTTTTGCAAGTCGCTATTAGTGAGCGGCTCACCGGTGTAGACGGTGTCTATAAATTCCTGACTGGTGACGCCAGAAGCTCTCAGTATTCCTCTGACTTCATCTACGGTGTATACCTTTTGCCCAACGTCTGCGAAGCGTGCGTAGAGACCGAATAGAAGCAGCCCGAGGATGAACAATCGTCTAATTTTCATAGCTGTTTTTATGGTTTGTCAAAGCTGTTGTGGGCAAACCCATCAAACTTTCTCACTCTATAAAGCCCGTGTTGCGACTAAAAAGTCAATTCAGGTGTTTATTCTTTGGCCGATTCATCAATACTGTTGTTATCTCGGTAAACAATCTAAGTTATGTCGTTCAAATCACTCCTCGCTCGGATAAAGCCCTACCTTCGCTGGGTCATTTTGGGCGGCACGCTCTTTTTTATCGTGAAAACGCTCAAAGACCACTGGCAGGAGGTGACGGCTATTCAGGTGGCGTCGTCGGCCTGGTACTGGTTTGCGGCTGCTTTTGTAGTGACGTTAGCGGCTCACGTTTGGTCTGGCTGGGTGTGGCATTGGATTTTGGCGCTGTTCCATCAGCCGCAGACGGGCTGGTGGAGTACGCCGGTTTATCTCAAGACGAATGTGGCTAAGTACTTACCGGGCAATGTGTGGCACTTTTTTGGTCGGGTGCGGGCTTTGCAGTCTACGGGCACTTCGACGGGGATCGCGGTGGTAGCGGTCGTGATGGAGCCACTGCTGATGGCGGTGGCGGCGCTGATTTTGGCTTGCCTATTTGGGTGGCAGATAGCGGCTCAAATCGGTGACGCTCAGCTGGTAGTCAATCACAGTATGGGGCTACGGGCTCTGGTTTTGTGTGGGGCGCTAGTGAGTGTTCATCCTCGATTCTTTAATCCGATTTTACAGACGCTGAGTCGGGCAAAGGCAAAGGCGCAAGGTCTGAGCCAAGAGATGAGTCAAGAGATGAGTCAAGAGATGAGTCAAGAGATGAGTCAAGAGATGAGTCAGGAGATAGGTGCGACTGATTCGCCGAGGTTGAAGGCTTATCCGGTGCGATCGCTCCTCGGTGAGATGGGGTTTGTTGGGTTGCGATCGCTCGGTTTCATCATCATTGTGGCCGCCCTAACGTCTGTTCCATTTTCATCGGTGCCGACTTTAATCGCTGCCTTTAGCTTGGCTTGGCTGATGGGCTTGGTTGTGCCAGGTGCGCCGGGTGGTATTGGTGTATTTGAGGCGACAGCGATTCCATTGCTAAGTGGGCAGTTTCCAGTAGCGATTGTGCTCAGTAGTGTGGCTATCTATCGGCTGGTAAGCGTGCTGGCAGAGGTGGGGGCGGCAGGGTTGGTGTGGGCTGGCGAACGCCTCACGGGAAGGGTTGTTGGATAGGCAATGAGCTGTTCAAATTCATACTAAAACGAGTGTAAATACGCAGGTTTCATCAAGAATTTCTAATTTGTGTAGGGCCTAGTCGATGGATTCGGTACTGTGGGGGCATCTTACAAGTACTTGTAAATCAGCTGTTTGGTTCGTTAATTTGCCATGGTCGACTCTACACTTCACCCTTCTGCTTCGCTCCTACCCATTAGCGATTCAGCAAACGGGATAGTCTCTACACCGCTAGATCTTTCCGTTGTGGTGCCTATTTACAACGAGGTCGAAACCATTCCTCATCTGGTACAGCAAATTACCGATGTGCTGCAAGGTATGGGCGTAAGCTACGAATTTATTTGTGTAGATGATGGCTCAACCGATGGGTCGGTGCCGCTGCTAAAGCAAATTGCGCAGGAACGAGATGACCTGACGGTAGTATTGCTGCGCCGCAACTATGGGCAATCAGCGGCGATGTCCGCAGGGTTCAACCAGGCTCAAGGCCGAGTGATTGTTACCCTCGATGGCGACTTGCAAAATGAACCGGCTGACATTGCCACGGTGTATCACAAGCTGCTAGAAGGGTTTGACTTGGTCAGCGGCTGGCGCAAGGAGCGGCAAGACGATGCAATGACGCGGTTATTGCCTTCGAAGATTGCCAATAAGCTGATTGCGAATGTGACAGGTGTGCGGCTCCACGACTATGGCTGTTCGCTGAAGGCGTACCGGGCAGAAGTAGCGAAAGATATGCACTTGTATGGTGAGCTGCACCGCTTTTTACCGGCGCTAGCCTACATCGAAGGTGCGCGGATTACGGAGATTCCGGTGCGTCACCATGCGCGGCAGTTTGGCCAGAGCAAGTATGGGCTAGGTCGCACGCTGCGGGTAGTGATGGACCTGCTGACGATCTATTTTATGAAGACGTTTTTGACGCGGCCTATGCATATCTTTGGGCCGTTTGGTATTGCGTCTTTGACGTTGGGATTTTTGCTGGGGCTGTACCTCACGTTTCTTAAGCTGTTTTTCAGTGAGGCGATTGGCACGCGGCCTTTGCTGATGCTGTCGGTGCTGTTGATTATTACTGGCATTCAGCTGTTTAGCTTTGGTTTGCTAGCAGAGCTGAGTATGCGGACCTATCACGAGTCGCAGAAGCGACCGATTTATCGGATTCGGGAGATTGTGGGGTAGTTGGCCGAATCGGAAATTTGGTATTAACTGGCCGAACGTGGGAAACTATACAAACCAACATGGTCGAATCATTTTGCGTGATCTGGCGTGTTGAGATGAGTGGGAGCTAGGACTTTTTCCCTATGACCAGTGCTTTGCAAAGCTTTCAGCCCAACGGTGAAAGTTCCTCGGAAACATCGAGACCTGATCTAACTTTGGTCTCTGCCCATAAGCTAACTCAAGAAGCAGTCCAAAAGCCAAGTGTAGAGCTTGAGAAGGTGAATCAGACGCTGGACCAAGCTGATGCGGAGGCTGTCGTCGAGTGGGGAGCCAAAACTTTTGGCGATGGCCTGGTGATGAGCACTAGCTTTGGTATTCAGTCGGCGGTGATGCTGGGCTTGGTGACGAGTGTCGTGCCAGATATTCCGGTGATTTGGGTCGATACGGGCTATCTGCCAGCAGAGACCTATCGCTTTGCAGACGATTTGACGAAGCGGCTGTCGCTGAACCTAAAGGTGTATCAGTCGCCGCTGAGCCCAGCGCGGATGGAGGCGCTGCATGGTCGCCTGTGGGAAGAGGGCACGGTGGAGGCTTTTAATCGGTACGACCAAGTTCGGAAGGTGGAACCGATGCAGCGGGCGCTGAAGGAGTTGGGGGCGATCGCATGGTTAACTGGGTTGCGATCGCAGCAAACCGACCACCGCAAAACCCTTGACCGCGTCACGATGCAAGCAGGCCGCTACAAGCTACTGCCTATCTTGCACTGGACCTCTAGAGATATCTACATATATCTCAAAAAGCACGATTTGCCATACCATCCATACTTTAAAGAAGGCTATGTCAGCGTGGGCGATTGGCATTCTAGCAGGCCTGTGGGCGCAGGTGATACCGATGGGCGGGCGACTCGCTTTAAGGGCTTGAAGCAGGAATGTGGTATTCATATTCCACAAACGCCCGAAGAAGCAGAAAGTTTGAACTCTAGCTCGCTGTAGTGTCGGGTGCGAGAGAAAGATAGGTATTGGCAATGTCTCAGCTCCAGAAAATTGCCGCTCAGTTTGTGCGCTCGGGCGAAGTTTCCGCTGTAGAGTCGCTTGGTAATGGCAACATTAACAACACCTATTTGGTGACGGTTTCTGATGAGGCAGTTTCTAGTGAGACGCTATCTACTCAGCGCTTTGTGCTGCAAAAAATCAATACTCAAATCTTTCGTCAGCCCGAGCTGGTTGTGCGAAATATGCAGGTGTTGAGCGAGCATTTGGATAACAGCGCAGCTGACCTATCTCGACGCTGGGAAATTCCACGAATTCTACCTGCTAGCACGGGCGAATCCTTCTGGGTGGACGAGTTCCAGGGCTACTGGCGCGCGATTACGTTTATCGAAGAGTCAGAGGTTTTTGAAACGGTTGAAAGCGTAGATCATGCCAAAGAAGTTGGCTATGGCTTAGCGATGTTTCACAGCCTGATTAGCACGTTGCCAACCGATCGGCTAGCAGATACCTTGGAAGGCTTTCATATTACGCCTGGCTATTTGTCGCAGTATGAAGCGGTGCTGAAAAACCGGAAAGCGACAGCGACAGCCTCTGAGCGTATGGAAGACGTGCAGTATTGTCTGGACTTTGTGGCGCAGCGAAAAGACTGGGTGCCCGTGTTAGAAAATGCTAAGGCCTCAGGGCATCTGCCGCTCAGGCCTATTCACGGTGATCCTAAGGTCAACAATATTATGCTGGGGCGTGATGGCCGAGCGGTCAGCCTGATCGATCTCGATACGGTGAAACCAGGGCTGGTGCATTACGATATCGGCGACTGTCTGCGCTCTGGCTGCAATCCGCTAGGCGAGGAAACGACGGATTGGCAGCAGGTCGTGTTTGACCCAGAACTGGCGAAGGCGATGCTAGGGGGCTATCTATCTTTAGCGAAGGATTTCCTGACGCCGCAGGACTACGACTATCTGTACGATGGAATTCGACTCATTGCGTTTGAGCTAGGGCTGAGATTTTTTACCGATTACTTGGCAGGCGATGTGTATTTCAAGGTGAAGCACCCTGAGCATAATCTGGACCGAGCGCTGGTGCAGTTTCAGCTGACATCGAGCATTGAGGCGCAGGAAGACGCGCTCAAGTCCATGATTGAGTCGATGAGGTAGCGGATAATGCGTGAACTTACAACTTTTACGCTCGTACCGTTTGAGCCGTTGCCTACTGCCGTTGATCTGTCGATTACTGGCACATTGACCAGAGAAGACAACCTGCTAACCCTCTCTTATCTGATGGCTGGAGATATAGATGCGGTAGCGCTTCCGGCTTTCAGCACAACTGATACAAGGCAAGATCGCTTGTGGGAGCAGACTTGCTTTGAGTTTTTTCTGACGGCGAGCGCTAAAAAGTCTGATCAAGCACCTTACTGGGAGTTTAATCTCTCTCCGACGGGTGCGTGGAATGTGTTTGCGCTTGATGGCTATCGCCAGGGATTGAGGGAAGAATTAGCTTTCACTCAGCTGCCGTTTTCTGTCAGGCGCTCTTCAGAAGGCTTACGGTTGGATGCTTCGATAGATTTAAGTGGGCTTGATCTGTCTGATTCTCAGTGGCTGCTGGGCGTGAGCACGGTATGTGTGCTGACTGGTGGAGAGGAGACTTTTTGGGCGATCGCACACCCCGGCCCCCAAGCCGACTTCCACAGCGCGGGCAGCTTTGCAATACAACTTTCGCCGTGAAATCGATGGATAATCAGTGGGATTTGCTAGCCTCTGACTACACAAGCCTCTTTCAAGGCTACGGATACAAAGAAGTGTATCTAGAGCGGCCCGGCTTTACGCCTGACTTTCTAGCGCAACACTCCATGCCTTTCTCTACCAAAGAACCGGAGTATTTGATTCAGGGTTTTCGGAAAGACTCGCCAAGTTTGTAATGCTGTAGGTTCTTTTAAAAACTATAGTCTGAAGCTACTGGTAGTGGTAGCGACAGGTGAGAAAATCAATTTTTATGCTGCCAACTCGGTACACGAGTCTATCTTCTAAGGTGACCCTTCGACTCCAAATATCAGACCCAATGTATTTCAAGGGTTCGGGTTTGCCGGTGCCAGTAAAAGGATGTTCTAAGCACTCATCTATGAACGTCCAAACTTTGTCGTAAGCAGCTGGGTTGGTTCGAGCCAGTGCTTTTAGATCTTCTCGAAATTCAGTTTCAAAAACGGGATATCTAGTAGGGAGGCTTGGAGGTTTGCTCTTGGGAGACGACTTCGACGGTATTCTCTTCTTCCGTTTGCTCACAGTAGCGTCGTAATTCCTCTAGTGCTTCTCTCGCATCGTTTTCTCTATTGGCCAGTGATACACAATCGGCTGAATCTAGGTCACGTGCGTAGGATTTTTTCAATGCCGAGAATAGCCGTTCGTTGTTCTTAGGTGATCGCAGTAAGTGCACCGTCTCTACTAAGCTATTCAACTCACTTTCAGCAATCATTGCCACATTGGGCGCATCTTTGCGCTTCACAATGACAACTGAACTGTCTTGTGCCACTTCGTCCAGGATTGCGAAAAAAGACTGGCGCGCACGAGTCGCAGATTCTACTTTGCTAACTAACATAGCTGTACCGAAAACACGTACATACATAACCTAACATTAGCTTTGCTTCGAGTCGAATGAAGACTTATGGTAATAGGGTATGCCCACATCTTTATTTACCTAAAATGTCTGCTCCTGCTCAAGGTCAATCTATGGCCAAAACTCTATTTCTGTTGGCTTCTGCGGCATGTTGGTTAATCGTCGGTGCCTCCTTAATTTATTTGGTCCCTATGGCGATGGATACCTTTCGCCCTTCAGAAACGACGGGCGTGTGGATGGAGACGTTGAGCCGAGGGGGCTATCGGCCACAGCTAGCGATTACCGGCGGCGGCGTGGCGCTGGTGCTTGCCGTGATTGGCAATGTGCTGTGGTACCAAACCTCGGGCGATGAGCTGACTAGGAAGCGCTGATGAAAACAATTGGCCTGCTGGGCGGCATGAGCTGGGAGTCTACGATTGAGTACTATCGGCTGCTGAACGAGGCGGTGAAGGCAGAATTGGGCAGCCTGCACTCGGCCAAAATTTTGATGTACTCTGTCGACTTTGAAGAGCTGGTAGCGCTAAAGCATGAGGGAAATTGGGATAAGATTGGCCAAATCTTGGCAGAGGCTGCTGCTCAGCTAGAAGGTGCTGGAGCCGACTGCATGTTACTGGCAACCAATACGATGCATAAGGTTGCAGATGCGATCGCGCTTTCTACCACTATCCCGTTTATTCACATCGCTGACGCCACTGCCGATGCGATTAAGCAAGCAGGTATTCATCGGGTAGGACTATTGGGCACTCGTTTTACGATGGAAGAGTCATTTTATAAAGATCGCTTGATTTATCAGCATGGGCTCGCGGTGCAAGTACCCACTGGGCCTGAGCGCAGCTTTATTCACGATGTGATTTACGATGAGTTGTGCTTAGGCGATATTCGCGCTAGCTCGCGTGATCGCTTTCGCCACACGATCACTAGCCTAGTTGCTTCCGGCGCGGAGGCTGTGATTTTGGGATGTACAGAAATTGGCCTTTTGGTAAATTCCCAGGACAGCACCGTCCCCATTTTCGACACAACGGCTATCCATGCTCGTGCGGCGGCTCGATGGGCAATTCATCAGGACGATGCTAATAGTTGACGATGCGTCGACCGAAATTTCACGATCAAGATATGAAGACATTATGTACAGCGCCGCTCACTTCAGGTTGGCTGTGCTAAGCTATAGCATTCAATAAAAAGGCTTCTTTTTTACCGTTGCCCCAGTAGAGAAGAAGCACAGTTGAAAAAAGAAAAGTCAACAAAACAAAAGTCAACAAAACAATAGAGCAGCCACTTTAACGGCTACCCTCGGGAGACTCCTCAATGAATATCCCATCATAGAAGCAGCTGTCTCAAAGCTTGAATGTAAGAATTAAGTGCTTGTACGGAGATAGTCAGTGCTCTGTAAAGTTCTCGTAAACTGCCTGAAACCTATAGCTGTAGCTCGCTGTCTCACCTTAAACAGCTATGGCTATATGTCTTCTATCAAGTTTACTACTGAGTTGCATCCGGAAACGGGAGTACTCGCTTTGAAGTTTAGGATTCAGTTTTTGTCGGCTCCTGTCAAAACGCATCTATAGAGTTGGTTGAATAGAGCCAGTTAAACAGGGTCGGTCAAAAGGGTGATGCCATCGCTGATTTGTCCGTTTAATGTGGTTCAATCTTGCTGATGAGTCCAACTTAAGAATTAGGGTAAAGTTGGCCTTGTTTCACGATGTACGGTCATCACGGTGTACAAGCCCTACTGCATAATACGCGGCTTCCATTCATCATATAAAAAGAGCAAACAGATCTACGAAAAGCCAGATTTCATCTGGTTCTCAGCTAACATTCAGATTTCTTTTGGAGACTGTTGTTAGGCTTATAGTCATCATTTAGTATTCTGTTGTATCCAATCTGCAAACTGGCCTTCACAGCTCGCTGCTGAGACCAGTTTCGATGTTAAAATGAACTCATAATGATTCCGAGTAGAGACGCTTCAGTGATGTATAGCAGCTAATACGTTTGAAGTAAGACGTCCGGTGGCAATGGAGAGACCAGCATAGTCAAGCTGCTGAGCCAAAGCTAATGAGTCAAATAGTTACTCAACCTGGCTGTTTAGTCTGTGAAAGAATTTTTGGCGGAGGCCCTAACCCATGGATAAATCAAAGTCCCGCAAACCTAATGAGAGAGATGTCGCAGGGACTACCGATGCAGCTGTCGCTGCAGTGCAAACTATCGCAAGTACTCCATCCACTATCCAGGGAAAACGCAAGCCAAAAGCCGAGAAGGTGACCACTATGACAACAGCCGCCAAGAAGACTACAGCTAAAAGGAAGACCGCTACGAAGACGACTGCAAAGAAGACGGCCGCTAAGAAAACTACGGCTAAGAAGGCTGCTACCAAGAAAGCTGCTACCAAGAAAGCTACTAAGAAGAAAACGCAGCGAAAGGCCAAGCCGCTGTACACCACTGATGCTGTGCGCGCTTACCTTCATGAAATCGGTCGTGTGCCCCTATTGAGTCACGAAGACGAAATCGTGCTGGGTAAGCAGGTACAGAAGATGATGGCCCTGTTGGCTTTGAAAGATGAGCTGGTGGATAAGTTGCCAGACGCTGACAGTGAAGATCCTAAGTCCAAGGAGAAGCTGGGAGAAGTCTCCGATGCTGAGTGGGCTGCTGCTGCCAAGCTAACGGTTGCTGAACTCAACAATCACATGCGACGGGGCCAGCGCTCTAAGCGAAAGATGATTGAAGCAAATCTTCGATTGGTAGTGGCTGTTGCGAAAAAGTACCAAAAGCGAAATTTGGAGTTTTTGGATCTCATTCAGGAAGGGACGCTTGGCTTGGAGCGCGGTGTAGAGAAGTTTGACCCGATGAAGGGTTACAAGTTTTCGACCTATGCTTACTGGTGGATTCGCCAGGCGATTACGAGAGCGATCGCACAGCAGGCTCGCACTATTCGCCTCCCCATCCACATCACCGAAAAGCTCAACAAAATCAAGCGCGTTCAGCGTGAGCTATCTCAGAAGCTGGGACGTAGCCCTAACGCTACCGAAATCGGCATGGAGCTAGAGCTGGAGCCTCGCCAGGTTCGTGAGTATCTCTCGATTGCGCGTCAGCCTATCTCTTTGGACGTACGCATTGGCGACAACCAGGATACTGAGCTTCAGGACCTGCTAGAGGACGACGGTGCTTCTCCCGAAGACTACACCGTGCAGAAGTCTTTGCAGCAAGACCTGCGCCGAATGTTGTTGGAACTGACAACCCAGCAGCAGGAAGTGATCAATCTTCGCTTCGGCTTAGCCGATGGAAATCCGCTGTCGCTTGCAAAAGTAGGCCAGCGTATGGGCATTAGCCGTGAGCGTGTTCGCCAGCTAGAGCAGCAGGCACTCAAGCACCTGCGCCGTCGTAAAGCGACCATCAACGGTTATTTGGCAGCCAGCTAATTGGCTGATACGCAATGCATCCAAAGGTTCCCCTTTTGAAGGGGAACCCGATCCAGATATCTACAAAACAGCGTCGTAGGTTTCTAACAGGTCGTCGGTAAACGGAAATTTAGCCTGGTGCGGAAACGGGTAGGCGACGTCTAGCTTCCAGCTACCGTTGAGGGCTATGCTCCCGACCTTTTGTTTTGATGCATGAATGCTGACGCCCACTAAATGGTGAAAGTGTTCTAAGAAGGCTTGGCCGACTTTACCGTTGGCAACACTACAGGAATACAGCGATAGAAAGCTTTCCTGTGCCTGCACCTTCATTTTGGATCGCGGGTGAAAAGGGCGATAGTGAAACCACGACTCTATTTGCTCTGCGTACTGATGCAAATTCTCGACGGTGAGGTCACCACTGCTGAAGTGAAGGCAGCCGGGTGAGCCATGTGTGACGATATGCAAGCTGGTCGCACTCGTACGGTATAAGGCCTGTGTGATTTGTTCAATGCTGTCTTGCTCTGCGTCTAGCATAACAAGCTTAGCCCCTTTAATAGCTCCAGCTGCTAGGGCATCGCCATGCTCTACATTCGCATCGATGGCAATGAGCATTCCCCGACCTCGCTGCGCGGCCAGCAGCCTTTTTGGCAACAGTCTCGTCGGCGAAAACCTGCTGGGTCGGCGCTGAGCTGAGGACAGGGCAGAAGGAGGAGAAGTAATCACAAGTAAAAGAATGGCCGAGGGGCGAGAGTTTACGGCTCTACGCCGACGCACCACACATCTATTGGAGCCCTCTTAATATTCCCGAGCGTTCTAACCTAAGGGCTACGATAAGTCACGGAATAGGCTAGTGATCAAACGTACGGTTTTGTTTGTCCGTACAGCTGTTTGTGTCTCTCTTTTGTCTATGTCAGGAGCTTATTTTAGAGCTTGTGCAGCTGCTTTTAGCGGAGGTAGTAAGCTCAAAGGTACATTCAGCGCGTTTAAATCTTTGAAGTCTGGATTTTTCTCTTTTTTGGGTCCGTGATAATCGCTACCCCCTGTCATTAAGAGATTGTGTTGGGCGCAGTATTCTTCTAGTTTGCGAACTTGGCTCACGCTGTGGGTGGGGTGGTACACCTCTATTCCCATTAGTCCCGCCTCTAGTAGTACTGGCAGCACAGTATCTACGGTACCACCACGAAAGATGTAGGGATGGGCCCACACAGGGACCGCGCCGCAGCTGAGCAGAAGCTCGATTCCTTGCTGGGCAGTGAACTTTTCGTAAGGGACGTAGGCTGGACCGTCGTCTTTGAGGAAGCGATCGAAGGCTTCATTGTGAGAGTTGACATGGCCTGCTTGCTTGAGCGCGGTAGCGATATGAGGGCGGCCTGGTGCCATTGATTCGGGCATGTCTGGCAGCGTAATAGGGAAACCGAGATCAGCAAGTTTGTCAGCCATTTTGCGCGCCCGGCGATGGCGACCATCGACCCGCTCTTGTAGGGGAGCCTGTAATTTTTTTTGGTCTGGATAGAATCCAAGGATATGCATAGAGCGACCGTTGTAAACGGTGCTGAGTTCCAATCCTGGAATAATTTCTAAGTCGTAGGCAGTGGCTGCAGTAGTTGCTTCTTCCCAAGCGGCCATGGTGTCATGATCCGTGACTGCTAAAGCCTTTACGCCTTTCTCTGCTGCAAAAGTTACTAATTCTGTAGGGGTGAGGCTACCGTCAGAGCGAGTTGTGTGAGTGTGGAGTTCGAGCATATACAATGTGCAGGAGAGCGTGTTCGGACGGCTGAGTAACCATGATACTAGGCATCAAAGAGATACAGCCGTGGCTGAGTGAGGCGACGGAACGTCTGCGAGTTGAATTTGACCCTGAGAAGGTTATCTTATTTGGTTCTTGGGCCTGCGGTGATGCAACCCGACGCTCTGACATTGATTTATTCATAGTGTGGCGCTGTGAGGTTGGTCCCTTGGAACGTATTGGAAAAGTTTTGGATACTTTGTCAGATGCGCCGCGCGCGGTAGACGCAATTGTGTATACGCCAGAAGAACTGCTTCGCTGTCGACATAGGCCTTTTATTACTCAGCTTTTGAGAGAAGGAAAGGTTCTCTATGAACGGAGTTCTACTGTATGAGTGGCTCCAAGTTACGGCAGGAAGCTGAGCGTTGGTACAAGCAGTCCGAGGATGACTTAGAGGCTGCCTCTGGTTTGCTCTCAATTAGTAAATATGCTCAGTCTTGTTTTTATGCTCAGCAAGCGGCCGAAAAATCCCTCAAGGCCGTTGGTTTTCTACTCGACACAGATCCTTGGGGACACTCTTGTACAAAGCTAATTCAAAATTTGCCCGCTGCTGAGCGCAAGCTTTTTTCAGAGATTGAGGACAATGCTAAGTCGTTAGACAAGCTTTACATTCCGACTCGCTACCCTGATGCCTTAGCTGACATTACTCCATCTGAGGCATTCACGAAAAAGGAGGCTCTCCTTGCAATTGAGCTAGCTCAGGAAATTTTGAGTTGTGCGGAGGAACGTATTTATAGTGTCTCTACTGGTTCTGAAGAGCGTGGAGATGAATATCTCGAAGCTGAGAGATAGGCTCAAGATAAGCTGCTTCGGGTTCTTCGCCTATTTTACAAGCGGTGCGATCTACCTCCAGTAGGTCGTCACCCCAGATGACTTGGCCGATGTCGAAGCTGTCGCCTTTGTCGGGTTTGTAGTCGTGACTGACAAATTTGCGATCGCAGTCTACCACCCCACCATCAAACAAATGCCCAAGCGTAAAATACACGTCTTGCAAAACGAGGGGCACAGAGGGTCTGTGTAGCTGGCCGCGTGAGTTTGGGCTACGCGCTCTATATTTTGCACGGGGGAAGAGCCCGTAGAGATTTTTTAGGGTGGCGGAGATTAAATCCCTTCCCTTTAGGCTGGTTTTTTTGAAGGCGCTGACGGAGATGCGGCAGTCTACTTCTTGCAGAAGCTTAGGGGCCCACATGGCTTGATATTTGACGGGCTCAGCTAGCTGATTGGGATATTCTATGCACTCTAGTTCGTCTGCGTTGAGTAGCTGAATGCCTTCTGTGAGGAGGGGGGAAAGGCCATTCTTTTCAGCGATTTCTGTGAGGGAGGCTTTGGAGCAAACGCCTTCGACGATGAGGATTTCGGCGGTGGGGTTTGCTGCGCGTAGGCCGGTGAGGACTTTGCCAAGTACGGTCATGCTGACGGTGACGGGTGGGCCGACGGGATAGCCGAGGTTGGGCTTTACGAGAATGCGTTTGGCGGTTTTGGCGGCGGGGGGTGGTGTATAAATAAATTCTGCTGTTGTGGCGGTGTGTACCGAGGCCGGATTGGCTGTTGTAGTGGAGTGAGTTTTTGCGGTGGCCTTCAAGATAGTTACGCCTGGATACGAGGAAGTGTTTGAGCGGTGGACGGATGCGCTGGAGGTGGCGAATTCGATGAAGTCGTCGCTCAAAAGCTGGTTTAAGGATATTCGTATTTTAGAAGAGACGGGGACTGGATGGACGCCGATATGGACATTTGGACGAGGGCGATCGCACCCTGAATATCTTGGCCCTGGCACGTACGATAGATTAGCTCGCTTGTTCATTGAAGAAGCGCAGACGGAGTCCAAGTCCTCTCAGATGTGGCGCATTCGGGATAGAGAGTTTGTGTGGGGCGATCGCACGTATCTAATGGGGGTGCTAAACGTCACGCCCGATAGCTTCAGCGATGGGGGTGAATTTAATACGGTAGAAACGGCGTTAATTCAGGCAAAGCATCTCGTTGAAGCCAAGATGGATATTCTCGATATTGGCGGACAGTCAGCCCGGCCCGGCTCGAAGCCGACGACACGAGAAGAAGAAATCAATCGGGTGATTCCGGTGATTGAGGCTATCCGTTCGGCGAGTCATGACTGGCTTAGAGAAATCCCGATCTCGGTAGATACGACGCGTGCTGAAGTCGCTAAAGCCGCGCTAGACGCCGGTGCAGACATTATCAACGACATTTCTGGTGGCACGTATGAACCGGAAATTCTAGAAGTGACGGCGGCGTTCGATGCGCCGATTATGCTGATGCATTTGCGCGGAACGCCGGAGACGATGCAGCAGATGACGGACTACGACGACTTGATGGGTGAGATTGTGCGCTTTTTGGCGGCGCAGGCGGATAAGGCGGTGGCGGCGGGCATTGACTCAAAGAAGATCGTGGTGGATCCGGGGATTGGCTTTGCGAAGACGGTGCGGCAAAATATTACGATTTTGCAGGAGCTAGAGGCGCTGAAGGTGTTGAACTGTCCGATTTTGGTGGGGACGTCACGGAAGAGTTTTATTGGCAAGATTCTCGATCAGCCGGAGGCAAAGGATCGGGTTTGGGGGACGGCGGCGACCTGTGGATGTGCGATCGCTCACGGCGCGGATATTTTGCGGGTGCACGATGGGCCGCAGATGCGCGATGTGTGTCGTATGGCCGATGAGCTTTGGCGGTGAGGGCTCGCTCTAGAATTTGCAGTGTGATACTTTCTCTCGAAAGGAGCGTTTGAGATGCGCTCTCACTGATTTACACTTAAAGACGCACTTATAGAAACTGAGGTTTCTGACTCATGAGACGATATAAAGCAGTCGTTGGCGTGCTTATTGCTGCGATCGCCAGCCTTTTGGTGAGCTGTGGTGGTGGTTCTGAAGCGGTTGCGCCTACCTATACGCCCGAAAAACTTTCTCAGCTCACTAGCTATGTGACACGTCTGGAATCGAACCGCGATCGCCTGCCCGAGCTGCTGAACTATATCGAAAAAGACAACTGGGTCAACGTCGATAACTTTACCCATGGTCCGCTTGGCCAGCTACGTGCTCAGCTGCTGCGTCTGTCTAACCAGCTATTGCCTGAAGACCAGCCCAAGGCAAAGGCACTTTCTGAAGAGATTTTAGGCCACTTGCAAAATATAGACGAAGCGTCTCAAGAGCGGAATTACAGCGCGGCGATTAGCCAGTATCGTGAGTTTGTTGGTGACTACGAAGCACTGCTAAGCATTGTGCCTGAGGGCGCACGCAAACAGGCGATAGAAGATGCTGAAGAGACTCGTACTGAAGCAGAAGACATAGATAGTACCCCTGTTCTTTTAGATTCTGATGCTGAAGATGTCACCGGAGAGTGAAGCGGCGATGCGGATAACGTCGATTAGAACACGTTGCTTTAGGCAAATACCTGCCTAAAGCAATGTGTGATGGAGGACAGGGAATGGTTAAACATTCTCTGTCCTTTTTGTTTGTTATTTCTAGATTGTTCTTCTTAGATACGACCGGCGATGAGACCCAAAGTGATCGTAGTGGGCTGTGGTGTTGTGGGTGCTTTGGTCGCTTACGAGCTAAACAGACAGCTAGCTGTAGATGTTACGCTGCTAGAGCGAGGTATCCCCGCAGAAGGCTCTACCGGCGCGGCGCTAGGTGTGCTGATGGGTGTCATTAGCCACAAAGTGAAAGGACGGACTTGGCGGCTGAGAGAAGCCAGCGTTCGACGCTACCAAACGCTAATAGAAGAATTAGCGCAGCAAAATGAGATTGTTCCTTTCAATACACAGGGGATTTTAAGTCTTTGTTTTGACGAGGGAAAGTTGCCTCGTTGGCAGACGTTGCGAGAAAAGAGAGCAACGCAGGGTTGGCCATTGGAGATTTGGTCGACGGCAGACGTTCAGGAACGTTGTCCGCAAGTGGCGTTAGAAAGTGTTGTAGAAGATGTGGCAGGCCAGTCGCATTTTCGGACTGTGAAGGGTGCAGTGTATTCGCCAGCGGATGGGCAGGTGCATCCGGCTGAATTGGTGCGATCGCTCGTTCGCATCGCCACAAAACAAGGTGTTCACTTCCACTCAAATATAGAAGTCACAGGCCTTGCAATGGACGACACTCGTTGCAATGGCGTGCATACTAGCCAAGGTGACTTTACTGCGGATTGGGTTGTGCTCTGTGCGGGGCTGGGCTCTGCTGCTTTAACTCAGTTTGCCAGTGAACCGTTGGAACTGATGCCTGTACTGGGCCAAGCTATGGAGATTCAGTTGCCGGAGATAGTAGGAGATGCGGGCTTTCAGCCTGTTATCAATGGCGACGATATTCAGTTTGTTCCTTTAGGCGAGGGGCGTTATTGGTTGGGGGCTACGGTGGAATTCCCGGAGGGGGATGGCCCTTTTCCTGATTTGTTAGAAGCTGAAGCGCAAGGGTTGGAGAATTTGCAGCGGGGGGCGGCGAAGTTTTGCCGGGCGATCGCATCGGCTAACGTTCTCAACACCTGGAGTGGCCTCCGCCCTCGCCCTGTGGGCCAACCTGCTCCGGTCATCAAACCCTTGGGCAATGTAAAAAATATTACGCTCGCCACGGGTCACTATCGAAACGGTGTTTTGCTGGCTCCTGCAACGGCTCAGCAAGTGTGCGACCTGCTGAAGACTGCGCTCTCGGAAAATCACCGCTGAGATTGCTGGGAAAACTACTGGGGAATTAGGTTTCTCTGAATGTCTGTTTGCGATACGATTTTGCCATTTTTGATCGTCATGCGACCTACGGGTGCCTCGCTGACTGCGCCCGATGCTGAGCGCGCGTTGAGAATAACAACATCAGCTGGGTTGCCCGGTTCAATGGCGTGGTTGTGAATGCCAATGGCCTTGGCGGCGCGGGTCGTGGCCATTTCTATGCACTCAGCATGGCGGGCAGGGGTGCCGAGCTGAAGGGTTTGGGCGAGGAGGGTGCATATTTTGAGCGGGTCGCCGTCGCCGAAGGGGGTGAAGAGGTTTTGGATATTGTTAGTTGCGATCGCGCTGTTGACCCCTAGGTCGCTGAGGGTGTGTACGGGAGCAACGCCACGGCGGACGTTGTGAGTATCTTTGCGAGCCATCATGTAGAGGTCTGTGGCAGGAAGCGCTAAGACGGAGATCCCTGCCTCGCGCAGCAGCGTCGCATTTTTGGTCAGTTCGTTTGGGTTGAGCCCGGCGAGTCGGGTCATATGGCCGAGGCAAACCCGATTTTGCCAACCGCGTTTGATGGTTTCACCGACGACGACGGGGAGCAGCATGGGTGCATCGTCATCCAAAAAGTCGAGATGGAAGTCAACATCGCAGTCAAAATTTTCGGCAAGATCGAAGACGATGCGGATGTTTTGCTCAGGGTCTGAATCGGTATAAGGCGCAGAGCCGATCAGGTCGCCGCCCATGGCAAGGGCCTGACGCAGCAGCTGCTCGGTACCAGGCTTGTTGGTGATGCCTTCTTGGGCAAAGACGGCGAGCTGAAGGGTAATCCCCCAGGCGTATTCTTTTTTAAGCGGAAGCAGGGCCAGCAGTGCGTTGAGCTGGATGATGGGGTCTACTTCTAGGTGGGTGCGCATGGCCGTAGTGCCAAAGGCAATTTCGTTCTCAATGACTCGGCGAGCGCGGCTTTGAATATCTTGAATGGTGAAGCCACTCTTTAGCGTAGCGGTGTTGTCGAGCGCTTCTTGAAAGCTGCCGTCACGAGCGGGCTGTTGCTCTATGAGCAGGGCTTTGTCGAGATGGAGATGAGGGTCTACAAAGCTTGGAATGACGAGGTTGCCCTGGATATTGATAGATTGCTCAGCAAGTTCTTCAATGCTGGGCGAAATTTCGGCAATCAGATTTTCTCGGATGCCGATGGTCTGAGGCGTGTCGTATCCGGTAAGGGTCGCGTTTTCAATTTTTAGGGTTAACGTCATTTTGCTTTTCTTGTCCTGGCGTCTTTTTGGTAAGCACGCGTAGATTGCAACAACTGTTTACTCAAACCTTTCACTTACTTTCACTTAAGAGTGCCCGAGAAAGGCTTTGAAGACTGCTACGTATTAAGTTCGCTTGGTCAAAGCAATGGCAAAGCCCCTCCGAGGGAGGATCGCGTTTAACGACTTTGTTTGATGGCGCAACTGTAATTACCCTGTGCATCTAGAGTAGCTTGGCTCTACGGGATTGACTATGCAGTGGCTGTAGGAAAATGCCAACAGATGAG
>ERZ1740067.749-NODE-749-length-24675-cov-9.680707_pt1 | contig 24675 bp, 17 predicted proteins | sample MGYA00581736_ERZ1740067 | MGnify/ENA primary metagenome ERZ1740067 (study PRJEB43018, sample SAMN04849236) | marine metagenome | isolation source: floating plastic debris | place: Pacific Ocean | collected 2008-08-27 | study: EMG produced TPA metagenomics assembly... | reverse complement strand
CCGATGGTGTCTCAGGTGTAGTTTGTCATCCGCGATATCTGTAAGTAGATGAGAAGATAAGCGAGGTCAGTAGAAAATTTGTCTATGAGCAGAGCGAGAAAGCGAAACGAGCACTGGATGAGGCCTTCGCGCCGACCACCCTCGACGATCAAATCCTTTTCCATCTCCCGATCACCCAAACCTGGCTGTTCCCATTGATTCTCGGACCCGTATTGATCTGCCACAGTCCCTTGCGGGGTGTAATCGAGTGACTAATCAGAAAAGCCGATGAGGACCAGAGCATCACCGTTATGATGGCCTAGCTTGTTGTGCGCGTGTACCCCAAAAGACCACTTTTCTACTATGCCCTGATTTGTCATCGCTGAAATGTGAGGCGTGTCGTGCCGAAAGCCTCTAAGGATGGGAATTATCAGGAAGCTGGCAATCTAAATTGAAGGGGCGACTAGCTGAGTGAAAAACAGTTACTCTACATCCCCCCAATATCCTCATGCAGAGGGATTCAAAACTTGCTTCACTTTAGTTTACATCCTTACCCCAAAACACCATAATTCCGTACTAAAAGGTATAAAATAGCACTCTAAATTGGGTGCCAAGCACTTAGTCGAAGATTTTCTTCACAAAGCCTGAAGACCTCTCAGGGAAAGGGGGTATACGGAATATTTAGGAAGCTGGTGATCCGACTCGAACGGACGACCGGCTGATTACAAATCAGTTATTCTGTGTTGCTGAGTCCCAACTATACCAATTGCTTTGAAGATTTTTGTTTTTTAAAATTTAGGCTGTACCCCAATCTGTACCCCAAAAACGAAGGTAATAAGTCTACGCTACTCAGCTCATCTACCTTCTCCATATTTTTGCTGTCGAAAAACGATTGGTAGGTATGGTTTAGAGGCGATCGCATGAGCCCCTCCGAAGGAGAGTCGCACAGACGAATTTCCAGTACATCCCCGGCTTTCGCTAAAATAAACCGCGAGCGTCCGGCTAATTTTCTGATGGTTCAATCTATCAGTCTTGATATCCCAGATAGCACTGTCCAGTAGGCTCAGCAGTTAGATAGCCAGAACCAGCAACGCCTTTAAGACATCCTTTTGGAGTGGCTCAATCACAGCTTCACCAAGCACCCCGTCGAAACCCTACCTGACGGCCAACTCCTCGCCCATTTGTAATATGCAGCTCGATGAGCAGCAGCAAGAAACGAGCGACTTTGAATCTTGTAGAATGCTTGTATGAATGAAGTGAATGCCTTGATGTCAAGGATGCAGGCTTGAGCCCACGATCGCGGTGCACAGAGAATTTCAGAGGCCGTATTATTTTTTGCACCAATCTCTATGGATGAAGGATTACTGCATTGAGGCAAAAGCCCTCAGGGCAGCAGAATGAAGTTTGGGCAATGAACTGGTCTGAAGAGGCTAAAATCACGCCGATCAATCGTCAAAACGGTAGTGATGTTTAGCCGTTCTGCGATCGCCATAACGCTAGCATCAACGAAATCCACTTTGCTATCGGCATACTGCTCTAGAATCTGTGCAATCCTCTCAATATCCTGAGCTGTCGCTTCTATCAGCTCAAACCGGCTGGCAGGGATTCCCTTGAGAAATCTGACTACGGTTGGAATACCCACATCACGGCCAATCAGATAGGCGACTTCGACTAAAACTAACTGTGGTACCAAAATCTTGGGGTACTGCAAATAGATAGGTTGGACTTCGGCATGACGTTTGTCTGAGCTGTTGGTCAGAGCGACAATAAAGCCACTATCTGCGATTACGCTTTCCATGTAAAACCAGCGGCAGGTTGCACTTCTTTGTCCAGTATTTCCTCAGCACGTTCTGCTAAATCTGGCGAACCCGCAAAGAGACCAATTAAAGGATCTTCTGCTGGCTCAGACTCAGTGGAGACAGGATCAGAAGACGCCTGAAGTCTTTGGCTCGCTGTCTGCATGAGTTGACTGGCTAGCCGAATTTGATCGGACAGGCTGAGTTGCTGAGCTGCGCTTAATAGTTCTTGGATAGTCATTATTGCTGTACCTTCCTGATGTCTATTTTACAGCTTATGACGTTCGGTCGTTGTCAGTATGATCGATCGCACCTAGGGCAATCAGGGAGGCCCGTTGTGCCGGGGAAATGCCTGTGGTTTGAGAAATGTTTGTGCCTTCATAGCGATGTTTGGCTCGTAATGTTTTGAGGCAATGGCCGGATTCGGGATGCCACAGTTTGATGGTGCCATCGGCGCTGCCTGTTGAGATCGCACTCCCATCCGAGCTCCATAGATCTGATGTTTTTTCTACGTCATAACAGTTTTTTCTACGTCATAACAGTAGTGCGAAAACGTTCTCGCATCATCGTGTAACTACTTATGGGGTTGCGATGACTCACAAAAGTTCTCCTGTTTTTTTATGGCGTGTTTGCGATGGATGTTCGATGGAGATTAGGCCGACGGCAAGTTTTATCCCACGGGTTATTGTGCGTAGTAATGTGGCATGTGGGGATGATTGTCGCTCAGGCCCAAGAATCAGCAGCAGTACAGCAGTTACGTGAGTCACGTAGCTGTGTTGAGTGTGATTTGAAGCATTCATCTTTGCGGTCGGCTTATCTGCCAGCGGCCAATCTCACTCAAGCCAATTTAGCGGGCGCTGATTTACGCGGGGCTGATTTACACGGGGCTCTCATGCGCGAGGCAAACCTCACTAATGCTGATCTACGAGGCACTAATTTAGTCGGCGCGAACTTGGAGGGGGCTAATTTATCAGGGGCTAGGCTCAACAACACTGATTTTGGTGATGATATTGATCAAGCCAGGCTAGAGCAACCATGGAAAATCGTTTGGCGCTTGGTGAATGAGCCTCATACTGTCGCAGACGCGATCGCCCGCTTGCCTGAGGAAATGGTCACGATCACGGGTGCAAATTTGAGCCATAGTAACTTGCAGGCATTTTCGTTTGTCGATAGCGTGCTAGCAGCTCATCTCGAAAACAGTAACTTTAGTAGCACTGATTTATCAGGCGCAAATTTTAGTAGATTAACGGTTCAAAACAGCTCATTTTTTGCCGCGACTTTAGACGGTACTAATTTTTCCCATGCGCAGTTACAAAACGCGAATTTTAGTCAAGTTGCTTCTGCGACCAATGCCGACTTCTCATCTGCACATCTGCACGATACAAACTTTTCTCAAGCGAATGCACAACAAGCTGACTTTACGGATGCCTTGTTCATTCGAGCCAACCTGGCCGGCACTCATTTGACAGGGGCTAACTTAACGGGCAGCAACTTTAGAGAGGCTGACTTAGTTCGTGCTGATCTGAGCCAGGCTATATTAATCGGCACCTTATTCCCGCGCGCTCAACTGCAAGGTGTCACGTTTCGAGACAGCGCCGCAGAGAATCTCGATTTCTCGAACAGCACCTTACAAGATATAGATTTTAGACCACTAACGTCTATATCTGCTGACTTTGAGGGTGCTCATTTATGTGGCGTGGCGATGTGGAATGAGAGCCGCTATGACTGTTGAGGAGAACGTTTGAACAACCGCCCAAAAGTCGCCTTGAGAACAGTCGTTTGTAGAATATTCGTGAGTTGCTGATATATGACTCAATCACCCTCATTTCCCATTTCTGAGTTAGCACCGCTGATGCGCCTGAATATTCAGGACAAGCTGAGGATCAATGCAGAACGCTGGGCCTTAGCCCATGATTATCATCGTCAGCGACAAAACATTCACTATCAAGCACTTTGGCAGTCGGGGATTGTATATGGCCTGGGGGTCAAGAAAATTGCCGCTCCAGCAGAGACCGCTCAACGGTTTCAAGATGATCGCTGGTTAGAGATTCAGCCCGGTTTGGCAATAGACAGTCAAGGGAATCCGATTGTGGTGAAAGCAAGTGACGATCGCACTTATCACCTGACCCAGCCCAATCTGACCCAGCCACTACAAACGCTGTATCTATCGCTGAGCTATGTCGATCCTGAAAGCCTAGAGGTTTCCGAGGACAGTGATCGCATTCAAGAACAGTTTAGATTTAACCAATACGTTGACCATATCGACCGCAACGATATTGAGCTATGCCGTGTGGTGCTCACCCAGCAAAACGGCTCAATTGGAATGCCTGACGATCCTTTAGCGCCCAGTCATAATCAACTAGATGTACGATTTCGTTCGATGGCCCAGCAGCGATCGCAGCAGTGGATGACGCTGGGTTACATCGGCGAAGTGAAACGGCAAAAGCTAGATAATATGGCAGCGCTGCTGGCAGCCATGCCCGCACTCTATCCGCAAATGCAGGGAAGGGTCGAAAAAACGACCCTTTTTTCTCTACCCTCTGAGCTTAGAAAAACAGTTGATGTTGCCTATCTGAATGCCAGCACCCTAGTTCAATGGTATCGAGCAGCCGACCGGGCTGCGCTCAATCATCTCAAACAGTATCTGTCAGACGGGGGGGCTCTCATTATTGAAGCTCCGACTATCACCGATGAGATTGACAAATCACTTCAAGCGTTCACTCGTGGGGTGGGTCTTCAGAAACTCTCTAAGACACATGCTATCCGACATACCCCTTTCTTGTTTGGACAGTGGCCCCCGTCTCCTGGGTATGCGTTTGGCCCATCCTCAGAACAACCACAGAAGCCACTGATCGATCTGTTCTGCAACGACGGTATTGTTCTTTTAAAGGGGCCAGCCACTGACAGCTGGCGTGGAGAATCACTCCCTCGTCATGAAATTAGAACCCATCACGAATGGGGGATTAATCTCTTACATCATCTGTGGACAAGACGTCACTTGAGGATACTGCTAGGTTAAACAGCTAGGTTAAACAGCTCAACAGCGATCGCACCAAAGAAGAAACATGATGTTAGGTACAAATTTGATTAAGGTCGAGCTATCTACCCATCAAATCGTTTTTACGCCAGGCAATGCCAAAAACGGCGCTAGGACAAGTCGTGCTTCATCGCCTGATTTGGCAGTGACGGTCACGAACACCAGCCAGAAGTTTGCCAGCTTTCAAATGTCTCTACATGCGGATGGGCAGATACCTAACGACACTGTTCAGTGGTATGAGATTAAACCCAACGCCAGTGCTAAAAAACCGCCGGGCGATCGCACCACTTTTTACATCACCCTACTGAAGGCTCCCGTCCTCAGCTACGACACTACTCTGCCACTCACCCTCAAAATATTCTCGGCAGAATTAGCAGATCTTGAAGCTCACGAATCTCTCTATCTGAAAATTCTGAGACCTAACGACTCTCTACGGCTCGAGCTGCCCGTGAGCACGCTCAGCGTACATCCAGGGAGCCGGTTACATATTCCTATCTTGGTGCATAACTTAGAGCCGCTTGCTCGCGAGATCTGTTTGCAGCTGAGTGGCTCAGCGATCGCACTAGAGTGGTTTCAGAAGAGGCAGCAGCAGTCTTTACAGCTCGAAGCCGGTAGCTCCGCAACCGCTGAATTCTGGTGTTCTCCGCATACTAATCCCCATAGCCTCCGAGGCATTTACCCAATTACGATAGAGGCGAGTGATCGCAACGGCAATATTGTTAGCGCCGCCACCGAGATTGAAGTGCTGCCCTTCGGTCAAACGCAGGTGGATGTCATTGCGCCAGAGCAGACATTGCCTATTTACTCACCGGGTGTTGAAAACGAAAGACCAACCACGGCCTTCTTTCAATGGTCATTCGACAATCAGAGCAATTTGCAACAGTGCATTTATTTGCGCACCCATGAAAACGACGCTGATGCCATTGAAGATTTTACGGCCAACGAACTGACCTTAGAGCCTGACACTCAGGGAGAAATTACCTTAGCCGTTGAGAACAGGCGACCTTGGTTAGGATGGGTGCGAACACGCTTTATCGAAATTTTTCCGGATATCCGTCGAGTCGACTCAGGCGAACCCATACCAGAAGTGACGGTGCATCCTGCTAGTCAGCTGCTGACAGTGAAGGTGCGTCCGATTGTTCCATTGTGGGTGCAGATATTAATAGGATTGTTGGGTTTTCTGAGCTTGGCTGGCGCGCTGTGGCTACTGCTGCGATTGCCTCGCGCCATTCACCAGGCCTCTGTCAATAGCACTGTGGTCATGGCAAGTGGCAATACAGTTGTTAGCGGTGGGCGAGACGGCAATGTGTATTGGTGGCAGGGCAGGCAGGCGAGTTGGCTACCAAATGTTAGAAGATTACGTTACTTACATGCTGTTGAAACGGATGAGCACCCTATTGAGAAGGCCGTTCGTGTTATTGAGCCAATACCTGATCGAGAAAAACAGATCGCCATTGGCTTAGAGAACGGAGAAGTACAGCTTTGGCAGCTAGATCCGCCAAAGTGGTTAGACTCATTTTTTGAAGTATCTGAGATCGATAGCAGCTTAAAACCTGATCGGGTGTTTGATTTAGCTTTTAGCAGAAATTCTCAGTATCTCTTTGGTGGATATGCGAGTGGTCATGTACGGCGTTGGTCAATTGATAGACAAGAGGAGACTAAAACGCTCTATATAGGCGGTGGGGAAAAAGAACTCTCGTCTGCAATTTCGGCAATTGATGTGATTGAACAGGGTAATCAATCAGCTTTAGTGGCGATTGCTGCTCAGTACAACCGGTTAGTGTTTTGGGATATGGAGTCCAACGAAGGTTACGACATCCTTTACGGATATGACACCCTCTATGAGTCAGGACTACCACAAAACATTCCACCAGTGGTCAGTCAAAATAGCTATCTCATCAGTCTGGATTTGGACGACACCAGCAACTTAATGGTTACGGCGGATAGTACCGGTATCATCACAACATGGGATGTCTCACAGATCAGGGCGTGCATAACCGATCCATTCGAGCGTCGCCGAACTAGTGTTGCCGCCTCTGGCAATCGCTTTCCATTAGTGAAATGCCCTGGTGCTCAGCGAGATCAGTGGAGAGCCAGCAGCCAAGGCAGTGCTGTTCGAGGCGTGTCATTAACTGATAATGGCTGTTATTTAGCGACCACGGGTGACGATGGCCAAATCAGTCTGTGGCGATTAACGGACAAGGGGACGTTATTTGATGAACCTGCCAATCGGCGCATTGTGTTAGATACCGTCGATAAACCCCTCCTCAACAGCGTTGATATTCATCTCACTACTAACAATGTCGTGCTAGTCGCCGCCGATACGGTTCATCATCGTGTCCAGCTCTATCGTAAAAACTTAGGGAATCATGGTTGTCAGTAAAAACAGACTGCAAAATCTATTTTTAGATGTTCAGGGCAGTGACACCCACACGCGCTTGATCACAGTTCATAATCGAGGCGATCGCAAGGCTCAGATCGATCTTTGGCTAGAGCCTACTGAACCAAAATCAGCCCCTCTCAAACAATGGGGTATTTTTGACACCTCTGAAGCTGCGCTAATCCTAGAGGGGCATAGCTCCAAAAAGGTGATGCTTACTTTTTCTGTTCCGTCGCAGGCAGAGCCAGGATTCTATAGTTACGACTTGCGGATTAGCTCTTCGGTATATCCAGCAGAAGATATTCGGCGATCACAGCAGCTAGAGGTCTCTCCTTCTCCTCAGATTGCGCTGCTGCGCAACGAGCCCAAGATTACCATTACGCCCCATACAAGTTCTGAAAATCCACAGCCCCTCGAAGCCAGGCAGGTACTGGACTTTTCCTTGACGGTAGAGAATCCATCTCGACGCACCGACCGATTCTTCTTAGAATGTTCTGATTTCGATTCCAGCTGGTTCACGGTCACCTATCCTGAAAATAGTGCCCGGCTACCTGGCGTGGTGACCTATGCCGACGGTCTCCAGTTGAACCCTGGCGATACTGGAGAAATTAAGCTACAAATTCATCCGCCTGAATTTAGCCCTGCGGGTAACTACTTCCCGACCTTTCGCCTGATCTCTAGAATTCGAGAAGACGTTGTGATTTTACAGGTGATTTATTTCACGCTGAAAGTCGATGATCAACTTGCGATCGCCTTGACCCCCAGAATTATCCCAATTCCTAACTTCGGTGAAAATTTTCTCCTCACCTTTGTCAACCGGGGCAATATTCAGCGCCAGCTAGTGTATCAGGCCCAAGATGCTGAGCGCATATTGCGTTACCAACTTCAGCCTGAAAAAATATCGTTGGCACCGGGAGAAGAAGGCACCGCTAAAATCATGGTCAGTCCCAGGCGATGGTGGCATCGTTTATGGCGGTTACGAGAGCGCACGGTAAACGTCGACGTTCTGGTTGACAACAACGCCTTTGTTGCAGATGAAACCCCCGCTCTTCAACCCTGGAATCCAGCTTTACCACTGCCTTTACCCACTGGCATCGTCACGCTCAAGCAGCGTCGTCGCTGGCTGTTTCGTCTACTCGTGTTTTTACTCAGCACTAGCCTGCTGCTCGCCATCACCTGGGCAATTTGGCACGTGTTCTTCTGGCGACCCAGCTTAAGACCTAAGATTGCTAACTTCTCAACGACTCGTGAAACCTATCAGGTAGACGAAGATCCCAGCATTTTTCTAGACTGGGAAATCGTCAATTTTCATACGATTGGAGAGATAGCAGTTGCGTATAAAACACCGATAACAGAAGATACTAAGTCCATAAAGATTACCCACGACGGCAAGATAAACAATTCAGAAAATGTGGCAAGCAACGAAAAATGCTCTATAGAAACTAGAATTACAGAACCGTCTATTTTAACCACCCTACTCAGTGCCTATAGAAGGTTGCTTTTCAAAATTAACCAAATCGACTCACCTGTGCAAAAAACCTTGCGTTGTCAAAGTCTTGCATTGACTGAGTTAACAGATTTAAAGGAATCGGCAGATGGATCCACCCTAAAGGGTCTGCTAGCACTAGCTGCACCTATTAATCCAGAAGACACAGCAGTAGCAAACGCAGAAACAACCCCACCACCACCAGCAACCCCAGCAGCAGCAGCCTTAGAGGAAGGTCTTTATAATTTCAGACTCACCGTTTCTCCGTTGATAGACTCATCAGAAAGCAACCCTTCCGACGCTGCCGTCCTAGAAGATGTGACCGTTGAGCCGCCGACGCCGCCTCGCATCCAAACGTTTCGTGCGAGCAGTCCAGAATATCGCACTGTTGAAACCGATGAGTCCTCTCTTCCCACGATTCCGATCACCTTGGACTGGACAATCAGTAACCCCGCTGACATTAAAGAACTTCGGTTAGTTAGCCTTGCTCCCGATGGTTCGGAGAATACACCCAGTAAGGAGTACGATTTTAGGAAGTTAGATATACCGTCAGAACTCGCCGAGAACGATCTTTGCAAAAGAGATGAACAACAATTGATCTGTACAAATGTTCCTACAACGGCCCGAGCTGTAGGTAACTATACCTTCTCCCTCACCGTAGTCACAGACAACAGCAGTGTGGAGGCACCAATTGTTAGAAATACGCCGATGATCTCAGTCAATCCACCGGCCCCAGAGATTCTTGACTTTCAAGTCAATGGCCAAAACGCCCTGACGACACCTCAACAATTTTATGAGCTGACCCCAGCTCGCGGACTGCTTGAACTTAGCCTGTCGTGGCAGGTAGAGCATGCCAAAATAGTTGAAATCCTACCTGCACTCGGTGTCGTTAGCGGGACTGAAACCACCTATGCCCTGAGCGCAACCCCTGGCACCGAGCTCATTATGCTGCGAGTTGTTAACGAACTGGGAGAAGAAACCATTCAGTCAGTAGCGATTGAAAAGATAGAGTTTTTCCCTGGCGCACAGGTTCCCTTCTCACAACCGTCAGTATCGGTCCCCCCGTTGGACGGACAACCTTCCGGCGCGGCTCCCGTCACTGAGCAGAATGGGTCAGAATTACCGCTGCCCTCTCTTTCTGTGCCTACCCCAGCGCCTATTTATACCGCACCTCAAGCTGACTAATGCCTGAACAAGATTGGCAATCACTAAATCATCGAACCTTGATGGCGGCGATTGCATCCATCTACCACCGTTTGCAAGCTTGTGCGGTCAAGCAAGAGGGCCAAACGCCTGCAGATATAGCCGCTCCTCTATCGACTGCTGACAAAAATATAGATCAAAAGACATCGGTTACAACTGCGCTAGAGAAGCTGAGCGAGATCTTTCAACTCTCTCAATTTGAGCAAACTATTTTGCTGCTTTGTGCTGGGGGCGAAATTCATCCGGGGTGGGGTGTACTTTGCGGTGCAGCTAAAGGCAGCCCTAGACAGCCTTTTCCCACCTTTGAGCTAGCGCAAATTATTGTGGATACACCCCATTGGAGTGCGTTTAGTGCTTTGTCTCCTTTGCGGCGCTGGCAGATGGTCGAAGTCGGGGCAGGGACTGCACTGCTGAGCTCTCCCTTGCGCATTGATGAACGGATTTTACAATATCTGATGGGTATGGCGGGGTTAGATACTCGCCTGTCTCGGTGGGTGAGGCCTGTCTCTGCGCAAGCAGCGCTGGCGCCCTCTCATCAAGCAGTGTGCGATCGCATTACAAAGCTTTGGTCTCAAGCGCGACGTCAAAAATATTTCCAGACATATCCCATAATTCAGCTTTGGGGACCAGATCGCTCGGCGCAGATTGCGATCGCTGCTGCGGCTTGCCAACAGCTTGATTTTACGGCCTATCAGCTAGACCTTCAGCGAATACCTGCCGCTGATAGTGACCAGTTGCTAGCGTTGTGGCAGCGTGAGAGCCAATTAGCGCCTGTCACGCTCATCGTAGAGACAACAAGCGATGAACCGGCTCACAAACAACAGCTCGCTCACTGGCTAACGTCTCTGGCGAATCCTGTTATTATTTTGAGTCAAAGTGCTCAGACAGTGGCGAGCAGTTCAGCTATTAAATATGAGGTCTCTTCGCCAACTCGCACAGAACAGCACCAACTATGGCAGCAGGCGCTCACCCCAGAAGTATCGCTTGCAGAGACTCTCTTATCACCCATTACGGCGCAGTTTTCTCTCAGCACTCCGCAGATCCAAACGGCGGCGGCTCAGGCACTAAACGACAGTACTCATGATCGTGAAACGCTGTCTACAACACTTTGGGCGGCATGTCGGGCACAGACACGACCCCGGTTAGATGATTTGGCACAGCGGCTAGTGCCTAAAGAGGGGTGGGAAGATTTGGTGTTGCCAGCGGCGCAGCGACAGACATTGGAGGAGATGGTGGGGTGTTTGCGATCGCAACATCGCGTTTACCAAGAATGGGGCTTTGCGCAAAAACAAAGCCAAGGATTAGGCATTAGCGCCTTATTCTCCGGGATTAGCGGCACGGGTAAAACTATGGCCGCAGGGGTAATTGCCAGTACGCTACAGCTTGATTTGTACCGTATCGACCTAAGCTCGGTCGTGAGCAAATACATTGGTGAAACTGAGAAAAACCTACGACAGGTGTTTGACGCCGCAGAAGCGGGCAGCGTGGTGTTGCTGTTTGACGAAGCCGATGCTTTGTTTGGTAAGCGCAGCCAAGTTCGCGACAGCCACGACCGCTACGCCAATATGGAAGTCAGCTACCTACTCCAACGGATGGAAGCTTACAAAGGACTGGCAATTTTGACCACTAACCTAAAAGAGTCCATCGATCCTGCTTTTATGCGGCGGCTCAAATTTATCGTCAAATTCACCGCCCCCGACTTTGATCAGCGTTTGGCAATTTGGCAGCGTATTTTCCCCACCCAAACACCGACTGAAGACTTAAACTATCGCAAATTAGCCCGGTTAAACGTAACCGGTGGACTCATTCGCAACATTGCCTTGACAGCCGCTTTTATGGCAGCAGAGCAAGTGCAGTCAGTCAGCATGAGTCATCTTCTGCAAGCTACGCAGCGAGAATACAGCAAGCTAGAACGCCCGGTGCCCGCAACGGAGGTAAAAGGATGGATTGAGTAATGTTGCTATCTGCTGACAGGCGCTTTTATGCTCCGAACTCTGTGCCAAACTGATAAAAACTGAGCCGGCTTTCTTCCATGAAATCACACGCTTCTCAGATTCAAAAATCTTCACTCGCAACCTTGACGCTTCCCCGAAGTCATTCACTCCGGATGCGCCCTTTCTCGTCCAGTGAGGGTCATGAAGAAGATTTTCCCTCGCCGGACTGGCATCAGGCTAGATTAACTGATATGCCGGTGCGATCGCCAGATCAGCGTCCTATGCAACGACAGACTGAGGAAGAACAAAGCGAGGAGCTGAATCTACAGCGGCAGCCTGAGGAAGAGGAGGAGACACTAAACCTACAGCGGCAGCCAGAAGACGAGGAAGATGAGCTGCAGATACAGGCTAAGCTAACGATTGGCCAGCCAGGGGACCGTTATGAACAGGAGGCAGACCAGATGGCGGCGAAAGTAATGGCGATGCCAGAGAGCAGCGTAGGAGAGTCGTCTATCCAGCACATTGAAAAGGAAGATGATGAGCTACGTGCTAAGCCTCAAGTACAAGCTAAAGGGGCCGCACCTGCGGTGCCAGCTGGTTTTGAGAATCAGCTGGCTCAGCACAAAGGCAGTGGACAACCTTTGTCAGATGAGACACGGGCATTCATGGAACCACGATTTGGGGCAGATTTCAGTAATGTGCAAGTTCATGAAACACCAGATTTAACGAATGCGATACAGGCACAGGCATTTACTCACGGGCAGGATGTTTATTTCAATTCGGGGAAATATAATCCGGGATCGAGTGGGGGGAAGGCGTTGTTAGCGCATGAGTTAACTCATGTTGTGCAACAAGAAGAAAACTCGCCGCATAAAGAGTTAGAGAAAAATGAAAGCGCTAGCACCTTAAAAAAACAAATACAAGCTAAGTCCAATTCAAAACTCTTTAGAAGTACTGGAGATGATAGTAAAACTTCAAGCGCCAAAGTTCGAACAACAATCAGTATGCTTAAAGAAGCGAAAGTTTCTGGAAAGCGATTTATCACATCAAATGTTAATTGGAAATTAATGTCATTTGCGTTCTCAAAAATAGCACTAATAAAGTCGTTGGCTGATTCAGTAGATGATATTGATGAAATGCGCAAATACGGCACTCTTCTGCAAGAAGTTCAAGGAAAGGCAGAGCTTATTGAAAATCAATCTAGAGAGGCAGCAAGCTGGGCAGACAAGACCTCTGAACTCAATGCTTTGTTACTTTGTTCAAATCTCATTTTAGAACTTGAAAAATCAGGAGACTATCAAACTGCCTCTAAACTTAGAAGTATTGTTCTCAGTGCTGGAGATTCTAGAATGAGAGTCTCCAGCAAGTTTCAACTTCTTGATAGCCGTCTCCAAGCACGTTCAAACTCACTGTTAGAGTTGAGTAAGGTTTATCGAAGTTTCGCAAAAGTACCTCAAGGAAATACAACCGCTCCTAATGCAGAACAATTTGGATTGTCTGAATCCTTGGAATTGTTGGGAAATACTCTAAAGAATGCGTCTGAAAAATATTCTCGTGCAAGTACTTTAAGTGAGTATTGGGCTGGTTTTGCTTTTGGGGTATCGAATCGATGAAAACAGCTATCCTGGCATGATTCATAGCCCCGCTATTACGGCCATTGTTCTGCCACACTTTAGAATTTAGAATACCTATCAAAGCAGCTGTGACCTTTGATATGCATAAATTCGGCGGCCTAGCCAACAACGCATAGAGTATCGCTGCATAGAGTATCGCTTTCAACATCATGAAATCACTAGTCGAGGCCCTGTATATTGCAATTGGCCGTCTACCTCCTCTTGAATTAAAGGGCTGACAGCGCCATCGACCTGCACCCGAACAAAATAGTCTCCCGCCTCAATCCCAGCGATTGGAAAGGACAGCTGTTCTGTCTGCTGGCGGCGCTTAGTGGGTCTAAAAATATAGGTTTGTGATTGAGAAATGCTGTTGAGGAGTAAAAAGACTCTTTGCTTGGGGTCTACCTGCAAATCGAGTGATAGTGTCAGGATTCCTGTGTACAGATCGTCATCGTTGAGATCGATATTTTGTAGGTGAATCCCCTGCTTTTTCTGGATCTTAGGGCACAGCACAAAGGGCATCACGTTAGATTCAATGGCTTTATCGAAGGTTCTTTCGTTGGCGGCTTGAGGCGATCGCACCCCCTCTGGCACTTGCAGCCGCACAATTTGTATTCCCTGACTACCCGCTCTCAATCGTAAGATATCTTCTCTAGCAAGCATGGAAAACGTAAGCTTAACCTCTGTATCAGTGGCGACTTGCGGCGAAAGCCGGGTTTTCCCAAGTTGCACCTGCGTGGTATCTTTCCCGGCTAACTGGCGTCCTTGTACAACAATGGTGCTATCTAATGTGATTAAAGCATTAGCGGCTTCAGACTCTACCTGAGTAATTACAGGTCGCGCTGCGGTGATATAAGTATTGCGAGTGAGAACCGGTAAAGCCGCCTGACCCGCTTTTTCACCCTGGATTAAAATCGCGCTGGCTTGGTAAGGAAACGATAAGCTATAGGGCAACTGAAAGAAAACAGACCAGATGCGAGAGAGTTCTTCTGTCGTTAATGTCGAAGGCACTAGGCGTACTGCTTGTACCTGATCCATTAGGGTAGATCCTTCTAAGGCAGGCACACCCGAGTGCTCCACACTCTCTTGAATCATGTCTTCTGTCAGCATTGGATTATCGACTAGGGCACGAATGGTGGCCCCCATGAGCCGCTGGGGCTCGTAGGCTTGTTCTTCACCGTAAAAGGTGAAGAGATAATGCAGGTCTAGCCCAGCCTGTCCATGCTTGATCAGGTCAGCTTTAGGCCGACGGGTGCGCAGGTCGGCGTTGCGCCAGGCTGGATTGGGCGTGGCGTGGTACAGATAGATATTTAGGCAGGCCCCGGAAATATTGCTGTTGACGGCGTCTGGTCGTAGGGTTGTGACCTGTATGCCTGGCATTTCACGGCTAATCTCCTCTTGGAGCATTTTTTGGAGGGTAGCTGTTACCGTTGCGATCGCCAGGTAGTTACTCATATGAGTTACAAGCGCGAGTTACAAGCGCCTTAATTTTGCCGTGAGACTTGTTGTTATAGATTGTTTAGTTACCACTGCTCAGAACACTATTTTTCGCACCCTATTTCACGAACTAACATATAAATCTAAATTGCTGTTATTTTGAGCCCAACTACAAACATATGACGTAATATGGCCTTCAAAGGCATTGCGACTTTCAAACGCTATATACGCCTATTAATACTCTCTAACGGGGATAGCGCTCGATGAAATCCCACCTCAAATTCAAGCAGTGTTTACCCCCTATCCTAGTTTCAGTATTTACGGGAACAACGTTTTGGGCCCTTCTGAAACCATCAGCAGAGGCAGCTTTTCAGCGTCCTGCCCCCCAGGTACAAACCTTAGCCCAAGCACCAGTCCCTTTTGAACTAGAAGACTTTGACTTTTGGGCTGACCAGTGTCTTTTATTGAGCAGCGAAACAGACTACGAAAAAACGTTGGAGTCTTGCGAAACGGCAATTACCCTTCGCCCAGGCGATGCCAATTCTGCAATATGGTTTGCTCGCAGCCAGGCTTTGTTCTCCTTAGCTCGTTACCCCGAAGCCATCGGCTCTTTCAATCAGATCATCGAACGCACACCCAATGATTCTATTTCTATTGCCTATCAGTGTGCCTCTCTCTATCAGCTGGCCCGATTAGAAGATGCTGTAGATACCTGTGAAACCGCACTCCAGATTGACGGTAATTGGGGGCAGGAGTCTCCGGCGATCGCCTGGTACTACAGAGGCCTAGCGCTACAGTCAATGGGTCGCCTCGAAACAGCCCTCACCTCCTACGACCAAGCGCTGTTGATTACGCCTGAAGATACAACCGTTCGGGCCGGACTATGTGCCCTGGCCACAGAACTGGGAGAGCCCAACCGCTGTTCTCTGGCGGATGCTGCGATCGCCTACGAGCAAATGCTCGCCACCACACCGAACGACGCAACGCTTTGGGTTCAACAGGGGCTAGTGTTAGAACAGCTGGGTCGATTTGCCCAGGCTGCGACGGCTTACGAAAGTGCGATCGCCCTCAAGCCCAACTATTCACTTGCCCTGGCCCACCAGTGCGCCGCCTTAAATGAACTCGATGCCTTTGAAGCTGCCCTGGCCGCCTGTGATGCCGCTCTACAAGGCGATGGCGACTGGGATAGACTAGGTCCTGTCTTTGTCTGGAGTCAGCGTAGTACATCCCAAATAGGGCTAGAAGAATACGCACTGGCACTGGCTTCAGCCGACCGGGCGATCTCGCTTAATGCTGAATACCCAGGGGGATGGAACAATCGAGCCGTCAGTCTCTGGCATTTAGATCAGCTGCCAGAAGCCGAACACGCCATAGAAACAGCTAGAGTTCTAACAAAAAATATACAGGCTTTATTCACAGAAAGTTTTAGTCGAGATTACCCAGAACCCGAGCTCCTATTTGCTCGTCAGAGCGCCGTCATTGCTTACAATCAAGGGACTATTCTACAAAGCTTGTACTTAAGTGAAACTGCCTCTAATCTCAACGGACAATATCTGGCGAGAGCAATGGAAGCCTACGAAACAGCTAGAAAGCTGCAAATGGATTGGCAGCCTATGCTTGCAGCAGAGCCGAGTTTTAGCTATCCAGCGGTACTAGAGACACTGCTCAATGACGATTTTCTGAATGGACAATTGTTAGACGACCGTTTATTCTCTAGTCTCTTGACCAACTACGCAACAGTCCATCTCTATGCAGGAAACGGCGGGGCTGCAGTTAATAGAGCTATCGAAGCAACAGAATACAACAGCGAGCCCTTTGAGGTTTGGTTAAATCTGGCCTTGGCTTATGCCTCCAATGGCAACTACGCAGAGGCCCAACATGCCTATCAAGTAGCATCAGAACGAGACCCAGAAAGACTTGAACCGAGTAACATCGGCTATTTTTTGGGTCGAGCGGCGCTACAAAATGAAGACTATGAAATTGCCTGGAACTACTATACAGCCTCTGCTAGCCAGGCTCCTGAAAGGGCTGATGCCGTGGTAGGTCAAGGGTTAGCATTGCAAGGATTGATCTCTAGAGGCGCTAGTTGTAATGCTGAAGCGGTTTTGGTGTTTGACCGAGCATTGAACCTGGATCCGGCGAATGCGATCGCCCGGCAGGCCTATGATACGCTTACCCAGGACACCTCCTTTGTTCGTGGGGCCATTAGCACAACAGTCTCGGAAAACAGTGGCTGTCCTATCCAATTTCAATAGGGTCAGCGTTCAATAAGGTTTAACGGCCAACAGGTTCTGGCAAGTTAATTGGCGAGTTAATTACTGATTCAATGGTGAGATCATAAGTACAAAAGGCCGGTTTCTCTTGTTCAATAATCTCTCTGAGCATAGTCTCTTCTAACTGGTTAGCTTGGTCCAGGGTTTCGGGTCTAAGTGTGACTGAAAAATGACAAGGCAGTCCACCGCCCAAAGTAGGATTGATAGACAGCAAGGGATCCTCTAAGGGATCTTCAGTGTCCTCTACTTCATCTGCTGTAGCTTCATCTGCTGTAGATAGGGCAATGTCTCCTAAAATGAACCCGGCTTCGTCTGCTTCGGTAATTTCAATATGCTGATCGTCTAATGGTAAATCGGTACAGAGGTGTAAACAAAGCTGCAAACCACGCCGAGTCCCCCGCCACTGATAAATTTCGACCGCATGGCGAATGAGCCTTCGCTGCTGGCGGAGCGTCCAGCGAGCATTCATCGGCCAGGCGACCCAGTGCGCCAGGAAAGGAAGCAATGCCCTAGGCGCTGTCAGCGGATCTAAATAGGCCCAAAAGTTTTCGGTGGCTTCGTAGGTGGGCTCAAATACCTGCTCGCAAATGCCTAAAAATCGACCTAAGAAATCAGACTGCTGATAAATCTCGGGCAGAAATTGTAAATAGGCACGGTTGGGTCGGGCATAGAGCTTAAACGGTTGATGGCCAATCAGCCGAACCGTTTCTCTAGGCGGCAATGTTTGATCGGAGTCTGCGGGCTCTTGCTCTGTTAGCTCAAGTTCTTCTTCTTCAGGTGGTATCTGGCTTGGCAACCTGTGATAGAGGTACAGCTCATTGGCGTATTGAAGGGTTAACGTTTTGTTCTGTTCTGAAAGGGCACGGACTTCCTCAAAAAAATTCTCAGGTGGTTTGAAGCTGAGGGTTTTGTAGAGCGTTTGCAGTGGCGCTAGGGTGAATGGCAAACTGTTGAACTGTAGCTGATCTTGCGTTTCCTGGAGCCAGGGTTCGTCAGGGACGAACCACATAGCCGGAAATGTGCCGCGAATAGAAAGATATACTTGTAGAGGCTGGTGACTCTCGTTTTTCAAAAGCACGGCAATATCACCCTGAGCACCCGGTTCGAGCATGAGTTCGGTCGTTGGCGTAGATAGCGCATCGGCCTTTACAATTTCCCAATCAATAGCGCTAGAAGCGATCGCTGAAAGCTGAACGCTGGGAAGCCGATTGCTGGGAAGCGGACTTTGAACCATCTTTGTTACTCTGACAGGTAATTGACGACGAATGGCGCTATGACGGATGGGAGCTATAGCTCTAGGAAAACAATTTCGTGGTCTGATGACGGCTCGTCGGGGGTTGCCTCGGCAGTTGCCCCAGAGGTCGCCCCAGAAGTCGCCCAAGAGGTCGGAAGTGCGATCGCCCCTATGTCTACTTTATTCATTGGTGTAGGCACCTGCATCCATCCCACTTCCTGCCGATGTCGATACGGCTGCCACTTAAACAGCTGCACCTGACCGACCGAGTGAACCTCTGGCACTTTTTGTAGCAATGCCACAATATCAGCTGACTGCACCGACCGACCCAACGGCCAGCCCTTGGCCTCGCGCCCGCCCGTGACGGGATTGAGAAACCTGTACAGCTGCGCCCTCAACTTATGTGCAATCAATGCCCTTTCGTTGGCGCTGTGGTACTGAGCCTGAGGATAAATCTCGACGTGTACTTGAATTCCCACATATTCTGGTGGTTCTGTCGTGACTCGAATACCCAATGATTTGTGCAGGTCTAGATGTTCTTGCAAAGCTTTTTTAGGAAACTCTCCTTTCAGCAATAGCTGATCGGGATGCAGGCCCACCTGGCCGAGCTCTTGTAAAACGTTTTGGGGCAGTTCAGGAATAACCAACAGTCTTACGACCCCTGGCAGCGTCAAATGAGATGCCGTTATACAATGCGCCCGATAAACAACAGGTTTCTCACCAAAATCCTTCTCTGTTTTGACAGAAAAATCCTTTGCTGTCTTTTCAAAGTCTTCTGGGGTTAAAGCCGTCTCCCGAGTCCTTAACAATGCCGGAACGCGAATCATAGCCTGCTCCAAAGCTTCGGCGTTGAGTCCCCCCTCAGCAGCGGCGTAGTTCGTCACCTGTCGCACATATGGAATAGACGACTTCAATACTTTTAGCTGGCCTGCCTGCACATTGCCACGACTGCCACCCCCTACTCGATAGCCTGTTATATACACTTCCGCGCCCTTCGGCGGCACTTTCCCATACTGCCGTTCGGCCTGCCGATCAACAGATTCTAACACCGCTGGAATCGTCGATTCGTGACCCGAAAGCGGAACCGCTCTGCGGATGCGCATCGGTCTGCCCCAAGACTGTAGCTGGCTGCGTTCCTGGGTTTGTTTTTGCAGCTGGTCTGGTTCACGAATTAGCGGGCCAAACTGAACGGTTCCATTAATACTGTCGATCAGGTAGTGCCGACTATCTGCTGCTGAATCACCGAAGTTGGACACTTCCTGCCAAGGCTCAGGTTGGTCAGTATGCGGCAGACGGATTTCAATGCGCTCGTTGGGCTGACGCTGAAGAATCGGCTGACGAGAGAGGGCAAATGTTTGTCCCGCTTTGCCATCGCTAATGCCTAACAGTTCCTGTTCGATGCGAACACATTCACTGGCTGAACCGATAACGCCGAGCGATCGCACCTCTATTTCCTGAATCTGAGGTGATCGCTGATAGCCAAACTGCTGCTGACTATCATCGGGTGTCACATACACACAGCGAATCCAGTGCCCCCGATACTCCCCAAACTCACAGTGCGGCCAGTGCTGAGGCAAATGCAAAATCACATCAGCCCCTTCCTCTTCTGGATTTGGCCCCGATTCGCCCAATTTATCAAAGCTGAATCCTTTCGTTTTATCATCGGCCTGCTCTCGCAAAATACCGCCGCACCACTGTTCACCATCCCACGCTTGCCATTCTAAAGGCGGCTTATTCGGGTTTATGCCTGTGGTGACGGCTGCTGGCCCTTTAAATGTGAAGGCCAGCACGTTACCTTCAATTGTATTTTCTAACGCAGTGTCCCTTGAACGCGGTGTCGTTATCTCTTCTATCTCAGCCGCCTCCAGCACCAGATAAAAGCACCGATTCACCTCACAGGGCTCAAACAAGCTCAGCGGAATCTGCGAGCCAGAGAGTGTTTGCGAATCTATCAGCCGATCAAAATAACTAGCAAAGTCTTCTGGCCGTTCATGATGAAGCAAATGCGTCCCAAAGAGTAAATGGCTCAGCCTTGCTTGCCCCACCACCAGGTCTCTATCGGTGGTAAATACCTCAGCTTCTTGATTTTCTGTGCGCACGGTTGCCACTTCAGTGCCTGCCGGAATCGGCTTCACACTGCTTTGTGCTTTGGTGAGATAAAAGGTTAGCTCTGTTTTTGCAGAAATCGGTGGCTTTAGCTGCACTCCCAGCAATTCTAAAAAAGCCACATAGTGTCGGCGAGGCACTTGATTAAACCGGGCCAGCATTTGATGCACTAGCCAGGCAAACAGCTCTATTAGCGTCACCCCAGGGTCGCCAGGGTTATAGTTTGTCCACTCTGGGCAGTAGCGAGGAATGCGCAGCAAACACTCCTCTACCAGCTCTTCAAAGGTGCGATCATCTAGGTCAGATTTTGGCAAGTTATACAGGTATTGCACTGCCGTCAGAAAGTCCTGTTCCATTACTGCACCTCTGCGGGGTCACGCGCTATTAAATCACCCGTCATTAAGTAAAAGGGATACACCACACTCCGCAAATCGTGGCTCTCTTTGGGCTTATACACAATCTCGATTTCGACCTGCCCCCGTCTAGAATCTGGCATTGTAATCACGTTCACAATCTCGATACGTGGCTCCCAAATTTCGAGCGCTTCTTGTACATATAGCCGAATCAACAGTAGGGTCTGGGTATTCATCGGTTCAAACACCAGCTCCGACAGCCGTGAGCCAAAGTTGGGCCGATACACCCGCTCACCCAGATGAGTCCCTAAAATAATGCGGATAGATTCTTCCAGGTTTGTCGTACTGCCACTCAGCTGAAAGCTGCCCTGTACATTAGTGGCTATCGGAAAGGCAAGACCTGCGCCAATATAGGGGTTTGAAGAATCACTACTAAAAGCCATGAGTTACCGAAATGCTTAAAATTGTTACTACGCCCCTGCGGCAATAATTTCGTTGATCTAAAAGATTAAATCGAAAAATATTAACACTGTCAGATATCGCTATCTTCCTTCAGCTCTGCAACAAAAGCCTAAGATGAAGTATCTCTGTAGAACTCCTGCCTGCAAAGAATCTGTACAATCCTCAGTTGAGGATTTTTTTGCTACTGATATAGCCATAGCCTGACAGGCTACGTTAATCTTCCAGATATGTAATAGTCTCCATCTCCATCTTTCATTTTAACTGGGTCTTTTTGACTAGTAAAAGGATAAGGCCATTCTGCTCTAGCTGTATTATCAGATAACCAACCTACATGTTTTGCATTGAAGACTAGCTCAGTACTGGCGTCTAGATTAATGGGATCAAAGAGAGAGCTAAGAGAAAAACTCATTCTTTTTGATTCACCCTGAGAAAGGGTAATCTTCTCTAGTTGCCGACGACTGTCTCCAGCAGCTGAAAACTCTATCTCATCTTTTCCAAACCATCCACTAGTTTCCTTGACCACAAGTACAATATTGAACTTGGGATTTCTTTGTCTGAGAGCTTCAACACAATTTAGCCATGAATCAGAATCTTCAGATTTCAGCGTAGCTAAATTTTGCATTAGCACATTGATATCTCCTTTCATAGCTGATTCTAATGTCGGAAACGTTATCCACTCTTTGGCAGCCGCCACAGCAATTTTTCCATTTGCAGTTGATGGGGTTGTCGTTGATGGATCTTCTGAAGTTGACTTTGCAATGATTTCACTACCAAGATCACTGCTTTGCTCATTAATAGCCATAGCCCACGGAATTTCCCAGTGTGTAGAAACTAGAGGTACTAGCTGATTTTCCTGTTGAGCTGTGATTGAAGTTATGAAGCGGTCTTGTCCATATGTTTCGGTTAGGATACCATTGCTAAGACTCCTTGGAATAGTAAAACTAGGCCGATCGTTCAAGTTAACTGAGGCTTTTCGAACAGTGTTTGATATTTCAGAAAACTGAGAATACCAAGGATCCTCTACAATTGGTTCAGGATCAGATTCACCATCTTTCCACATTGCATCACGGATCGTTCCAACGCTGCAATGATGCTCTGAAACTATTTTTCCGTCTGGTTTTCCACCTTGACGATAAACCCCCACACGCTCTGAACTTAAGAGAGTTTGCACAGGCCCTAGCTGAATCGATTCATTTGAACCCAAAATAATGTTTGGTTTTAGTTCAACGTTGGCATTCGTTAACACATGAGGTGCCGTAATAATGATCTGCTCGGAATCAATAGGATAACCATTAACATTCCCTGAAAGATTGGGGTGTCCGTCCTCAACCGTAAACATATCAGTGCCTAGAAGACTTCTAGTATTATTTCCTGACTTTTCTTCTTCCTGATGGAGGTGCGATGAGCTCTGTGGTCCTGTTTGGGTTTCGGCTGCATGGACTGGCATAGTCATCAGCTGTGACTTTATAGTTTGAGATGCTTGCCCTACATGACTTTCTGAGCTGTATTCATCATCGTGTGGTAATGCAAATGGGCGAGTCTGTATAGACTGTGATCGCGCACTCACCGCCGGAACAGACGAAGCTTTGGCAATAGGCTTTACAAGAGATTGACGACTAGACCCCATAATTCCATCTCACTCAGCATCAGAATTTAATTCTATCTGACTATTTGAAAAATCAAGTTGCAGCACATTCTTGTTACTACGATACAGCAGTCATGATTTCGCTGACTCAGCGAACTGTTTTCTTGGTTTTGTTATGTTTCCTAAACAGAGCACCATACTGATGACTTTTTTAACAACAGAATCTTGTATTGTTTGTGTAGGGTCAGAAGAGATTACACAAACAATTCGCTACCAAAAGAGGAATAAGAAATGACCAATGCTAAATGGTTTAAGCGTTTTACCAGATTGCTTGTAGGACTGTTGTTGGGCTTTGTATTCTTATGTCTGCTGCCAACTTCAGCTTTCTCACAAAGATCTGGCAGTCTGCACGAAATGTGTCGTCAAATCAATACAGATGCGACCAGTGGATTAGTTGCCTACTATGCGCCAGGCCGCAACCCAATTGAAACGCCTACCGGTGAAACAGACGGCCCTGATACGGGTAGCGCGGTTTATCTTACCAACTACCCACCTGAAATCAGCGCGGATGGCAACTATGTACGGATATGGTTCAAAAGTCTTGACCCCAACTATAAGCAGGGTTGGATATCTCGCAGGTTTGATGGAAACAGGTTTGATTCGCTGAAGCGGGGGAGCGATCGCTGGCGTATTTTGAACTGTGCTGAATGAGTGAGCTGAGAATCACCGTACGTATTCATCATAATTAGAATTAGGAACGTAAGAGCTGAATAGGTAGCTTGGCACACCGTCGTGCGTCTATAAAACTTGGCAAGATAAACAATTGAAAACAGGAACTTTTCAGTGAATTGGCGACCACTAACGAAATTTTTGCTCCAGGCTCGTAGTAACTAGGATAGGCATAGCGGTCTATCGCTAATGATACGGTCAGTTTTCTCATGAGTAAAAACTCACAGCCCATCGCCAAAACGACACCAGGCTTTCAGCCTGTATCAGCCGCGATACCTGATTTACACACAAGGCCCTTCGCACCACGGCAAGAAGAGGACGAGCTTGACGATCAATCAGAAGTGGAAGAAGCTGCGCGTGCTCGTGTGCAAGCCATGACGCTGACAAGTATCCCAGTGTTACCGCCAGATTCACCGTCACCGGTGCAGCGACAGTCAGAGATTGAAGAACAAGATGAGGCACAGAAGGTTCAGCCAAAGCTGAAGATTGGGGCTCCAGGAGATGGGTACGAGCAGGAAGCGGCTCGGATGGCGGCGCGGGTGATAGCGATGCCATCCAAGGGTGTGGGAGTGAGGAAAGATGGGGGAACAGGGGCGCAAGGTGAGAACCTGCCTGAGCCAGTGCAGCGGGAACCAGTTGCTGAAGAGGAAGTACTGGAAGATTCGTTAAAGGTTAAACCGCAGATACAGGCAAAGGGAAAGGCTCCGGCGGTGCCAGAAGGATTTGATCGTAAGCTGGCTCAACACAAAGGAGGTGGGCAGTCACTGTCAGATGAGACCCGTGCATTTATGGAGCCGCGCTTTGGGGCAGACTTTAGCGGCGTTAGGGTGCATGAAGCGCCGGAATTAGCAAGCGGGATTCATGCCCAAGCGTTTACCCATGGGCAGGACGTTTACTTTAATGCAGGGAAATATAATCCAGGTTCGAGCGGTGGGAAAGAGTTGCTGGCTCATGAGTTGACGCATGTGGTACAGCAGATAGGTGATGTAACCCAAGCTAAGTCGATTCAGAATAAACAGGAAGCTGAGCTACAAGAGGAAGGGCTGCAATCTGTTCAAGATGAACAAG
>ERZ1740067.747-NODE-747-length-24745-cov-7.426326_pt1 | contig 24745 bp, 18 predicted proteins | sample MGYA00581736_ERZ1740067 | MGnify/ENA primary metagenome ERZ1740067 (study PRJEB43018, sample SAMN04849236) | marine metagenome | isolation source: floating plastic debris | place: Pacific Ocean | collected 2008-08-27 | study: EMG produced TPA metagenomics assembly... | reverse complement strand
TATGAGGGAAATAAATTCGATTTCATCGTGTATTTTGACAAGGTAGTCATTGGCCCCAGTTGCAAAAGCTTCTGCCTTTAAGGTTGACTCATTCTGGGTAGAGAGCACGATAACAGGAATTCTTTGGGTGGTAGGGTTAGCCCGGAAGAACTTGACCAGCATGAGACCGTCTGTATCTGGCATGACCAAATCCTGAAGGATGACGGTTGGCTGCACCTCAAGCACCATTGGCAGTGCCTCTTGCACCTCACTGCAATAGTAAAACTCAATGTCAGGTGTGTTGCCCAGTAGTCGACTAATTGACTCGGCAACCATAGGCTGGTCGTCGATTAATAAGACCTTAATCGTGGGCTCACTCATCGAAAAGCCATTGGTTGTTTCAGCAGGTTGTTCTTGCTCTGAGTGTGACTGTTGTAGGGTCTTGTTAGAGGTTTGAATTGCTGAGGAAGATGTTGGCATTTTCTGACATAAAAGATAAGTTAGCTTGTAACTATGTTGGACGGCTATCGAATAGTTATCGAGCTGTTTTAGAGTCTATCGGAGCTATTTTTGATTCTATGGTGCCCGATTTTTATCCTCGAAATCTGAGAAGTTTATGATGATAGCTTCTTGAAAGGCCTACAGTAAAACGACAGTTGGTGAACAGCTTGAATCAGGTAAGGTGGGATTTCCTCTAGCGATAGGATGCGATGGATGACCCCTCGCTCAATGGCTGCTTTTGGCATGCCAAACACTGCGCAGCTTTTATCACTTTCTGCTATGGTGTGCCATTTCGCGGCATGCAGGGTTGCTATGCCCTCAGTGCCATCGCACCCCATCCCTGTCAGGATAAGTGCGATGCCAGGTGTGAACCAATGCTGAGCCACGCTTTGGAAAAACACATCAACGGAGGGGCGATAGCTACAATGGCTCGGCTCGTGCTTGTAGCGCAGTGTTTGGTTGGGACGCATGACGAGGTGTTGGTTGGTTCCAGCGACGAGGACCTTCCCTGCTTCAGGGCGATCACCATTACGAGCAACGCTTACGGGAATTTGTGAAGTTTGGTTCAGCCAGTCAACAAATACAGCTGAAAACTGGGCATCTAAGTGTTGAATAATGACAATAGCAGCGTTAAAAGGATGGCCGACCGAGGCTGTTGGCAGCTGACTCAAAATTTGTTGGAGGGCATGGGGGCCGCCTGTAGATGTCCCAATGACAATGAGCTGCGGTAACCTTTCGGCTTTTTCTATCGACTGGGGACTGCGTGAAGCTTGAGCCGTCGTTGCAACGTTAGAAGATGTTCCAGTTCTCTGGGAATGGCTGGGCTGAGAATGGCTGGGCATACTGTGGGTAAACCTGGCAACGATAGATATTTTTTTGAGCAGGGTTTCGATGGCTTCTGGATCACCTGTCCCGATTGCAGGGGTCGTAACGGCATCCAGCGCCCCATGTCCCATCGCTTCAAAGACTTTGGCTGTGTTGCTTGAGACGCTAGCTGTCACAATCAAAATGGCGCAGGGAGAATGCTGCATAATCTGGCGAGTCGCTTCTGCGCCGTCAATCTCCGGCATGTTGAGATCCATTAGGATGACATCAGGACGCGAATGCAGACAATTTTGTACGGCTTCGCTACCAGTATGGGCAACCCACAGAAGGCGATACTCAGGATGTGAGTGGATCACACGTAGCAGTGCTTCTACTGCGATCGCCGCGTCGTTGGCAATGGCAACCGTGATAGGTTTACTAGGCTTTGATTGATGATGCCTCATAGCGGGGTGGGGCTAATAGTACAGACGCTATCCGATTAAATCTGCGACGGCATCGAGCAAGCTGTTGTCCTGAAAGCTGCTTTTGGTGAGGTAATAGTCTGCGCCCGCGTTGAGACCTGCGACTTTGTCGGATTGTCGATCTTTATAGGAGACGATGATAACGGGCAATTGCCTGAGCTGAGGATGCGCTTTGATCTGCTCTACTAGCTCTATGCCGTTCATTCGGGGCATGTCGATGTCGGAGATAACTAAGTCATAGCTGCCAGTGCGTACGGTGTTCCAACCTTCCATCCCGTTGACGGCAACATCCACCTGATAGCCATGGTTTTGCAGGAGCTGGCGCTCCATTTCGCGAACCGTCAGAGAGTCATCTACGACAAGAACGTGTTTTTGTTCTTTGGTGTCATTAGAGCTGCGATCACTCAAAATATCCAAGCTTTCCCCCGAGGCCATCTGTTCGATAGATCGCACAAAATCAGCAACATCTATGATCAATAGCGGATAGCCCTCATCGGTGAGCGCGGCGGCACTCACATCCTGAATTTTCCCGAAACGCTCATCCAGTGGCCTAACAACGATTTCTTTCTCTCCAACGAGCTGATCGACAACAATGCCATAGCTATGGGCGTGATCCTTCACAATAATCACTGGCAGCGTCGATGTGGGTTCACGTTCCGCCACAGGTAGCTCCAGGACACGATGCGCCTCTACTAGACTGATCGTTTCATCATCTACAACAATGTACGGATGGGTTTCACTAATAAAAATATCTTCGGGCGTAATCAGCTTGACCTGCTCGATCCGGGTTAAGCCAAAGGCATAGGGCTCACCTGAAATCTCCACAACCAGCACGCGAATCACCGATAGCGTCAGGGGTAGCTGAAAGTGGAATGTCATGCCTTCTTCCGGTGCTGAAAAAGCTCGTAATAAGCCACCAACATCCTGCACCATGCTTTTCGCAATATCGAGTCCAACGCCTCGTCCCGCAATCTCTGTAACGCTCTGAGCCGTTGAAAACCCTGGTAGAAATAAAAACTCCATCAGCTCAGCATCACTTAGCCGCTCGGCGATAGCTGGGGATGCTAGCTGTTTTTCAATGACTGATTGACGTAGCGCCTCTAGATCAATGCCGCAGCCATCGTCACTGACGGTGATCGACAGCATGCCTGCGCGGTGGGTTGCTTCTAGACGAATGGTGCCTATCTCGGGCTTTCCTATCTGCTGCCTACGCTCAGGGAATTCGATGCCATGGGCGATCGCATTGCGCAACATATGAGTCAACGGTGCTTCCAATCGATCGAGAATATCTCGATCAATGCGAGTATTTTGTCCAACAACTTGTAACTTAGCCTTCTTCCCTTGCTCTCTGGCTAGGTCGCGCACCATGCGTTGGAAGCGCTGAGTTCCATCGCTAAAGGGCCGCATGTGGCTCGCAATCACTTCACGGTAGAGATTGTCGGACAGCTGGGAAAAACGACGGGAAAATTGATCGAGATCGCCAATGCGATCGCTCAGCAGCGCATGACAGTCGAGCGCAACACTCTTGGCTTCTTCCAGTGTCTTTTTGCCCGATGGTGACAGTGTTGCCGCTTGCTGTAACTGGTCCAACAATGCTGTCAGCGACTGCTGCCGTTTTCTAAGATGCTGCATAGTGTCGGCAAACGGCTGAAGCCAGTTGACCTCTACTAGAGACTCACCGGCAAGGGCCATTAGCTGATTGAGGTTATCAGCATTTACCCTGACTACGCGCTCAGGGGTAAGCTCTGAATCATCACCTGAGGAAATGGAGGGGCTGCGCTCTCCACTCTCTGCTCTGCTGTGAATGCGGTCGCTGGGGCTATCCGCTCGGTCGTTTTGATGAGCGTTTTGATGACCATTCTCATTGCTGGTGTGCTTGCTATTGCGGGGAGGTAGATTTTCTTTTGGCTTAGCATCGGATGCTTCGTCATTGTTACGAACTGGCTGTTTCGATGGGTTAGGGGTGCTTGCAGGCTCTGGTGAACTTATAGGCTGAGCGGTCGTCGTGGCCTGAATGACTGGCTGAATAGCTGGCTCAACTAAAATCTGACCCAATGCCTCGATCAGCTGATTTGTTTGCGTAACATGTTCAGATAGCCATTGCGCGTGAGTATCATCTGTAATATTTCCTAGCTGGGAAAACCAATCGATTCCGCTGAGGAGAACATCAATGTGGTGAGAGGCTAGGTTGAGTTGGCCTTTCTTGCTCGCGACAAAGCAGTCTTCTAGAGCATGGGCAACCCTGACACCATCATCTAGCCCAACAATGCGAGCAGCGCCTTTAATAGAGTGTGCTGCTCGCATAAGTGACTCTAGTCGCTGTAGCGCTTCAGGATTTTCTGTTGCGATCTGGTTCTCAACGGCCAGCAGGTTATCGTTAAGCACGATAATCTGCTTTTCTACTTCCATGCGAAAGATTTCAAACATGGAGACGTTCTTAAATTCTGAGCGAGAATAGATCATATGGCCCGCTGCCTTAGTATTGCAAACAGCTGTTCAACATCCAGGTAGCTGACATTCTTTTCGTGCCAGGTGAAGATCGACTGGGTCAAGCTGGCTAAAGATTGGTTGTTCAATGCAGGTGCGCGTCGTAGTTCCTCAGCCTGACAAAAGTGCAGTCCATACAGTTCATCCACGTCAAAGCTCCACACTTCGCGCTCCTTTTTGACCACAACCAAACGCGGATATCCGCCTTGCTGTCCACTTTGGAGACATGGTTTAGGGGCCAACTTGGCAGGTGAGCTTAGCCCAGGGGTTTGCCGCTTTGCCAAAAAGCCTGAGGTAGGGTTACTCTTCCCTGGGAAGGGCTTCTCCATTGCTACATTGGCAGTAATGCCTACGAGTGAATGAATAGAGACACAGGGTAGAAGCTGGCCTCGTACATTGACGATGCCTCGCAATAAGGGATCTGTGTGGTGGGGAATGGCATGGACGGGACTTGGCGCAATGACCTGGTCAAAAATGCTGGCGGGTAGGGCCAACCACTCCTCTCCTAGTCGGAAGATGGTGAGGGATAATCGAGTTGTGTGTGCAGATAGCTGTTGTTGTGGCTGTTGATGACTCGGCTCTGCCATCAGCGCAGTCCACTGCGCAGTATAACCTTCTGGTTCCGAGCGTTCTAGTAGTGATCGTCCGCTCTTGCTGTACACTGAGCAATTACGGCAGTGGATTTCATCAGGGAGCGTAGGGCAAGTGCGATCGCCCCAAACACCAATGACATTCCAACAGTTTTTCTGCCCTAAATCGTTCTCTTTCATCCTGTTATCACTGTTGCCGTCTTGGTGTTAAAGAGAGCCGGATTACTTACTCAGCGCTATCACACTGCAAATCCATCTTGCCCTGTGGGATTTCTTCCAAGGAGAAATCAGCTGTGCATTTGTAGAATCATAAGACTTGGTTCCCATAGGAAACCGCGAGGAAGGGATTTTCAACGTGTAAGATAAGCAGGTGATCTACGTCTCTAAGCCGCAGCTTTGTTGACTTTAAACCGAGAAATTTCCTGCTGTAGGTTTTGTACGACTTGATTGAGCTGACTAATAGACTGATTACTCTCTTGCACAGCACCAAAGGTTTGTTGAGAGGTGTCGTTAAGCTGTTCCATCGCTGCCCGAATCTGTTGTCCTCTCTGAGATTGGGTATCCATTCCCTTACTGGCCATCTCAAACTGAGGCGTCAGCCCTTTAATTTGTTCAATAATTAGATTGATCTGACTGCTAATGGTTTGAACATCGTTGACGCCCTGGTTGATATTTTGCGAAAATTTATCCATTTCCATCACACCCGTAGACACAGCGGACTGCATATCCTGAACCATGCTTTCAATTTCTAATGTGGCAACAGCAGTCTGGTCCGCCAATCGACGAATTTCACGGGAAACAACTGCAAAACCTGCGCCATACTCACCTGCTTTTTCTGCTTCGATCGCAGCATTGAGAGAAAGTAAGTTGGTTTGTTCTGCAACCTTAGTAATCGTAGTAACCACGTTATTAATGTTGTTGGCCTTATCGTTGATGAGGCCAAGCTTTGCGGCAATGCTTTCTGTCGCTTCTGCCAGCTGGCGGATGGTCGTCTCCATTTGCGTGAGTTGCTGTTGGCCATCGCCAGCGACAGTTGCGGTATCATTGGCCATAGTGGCGACCTGTTCAACTGTGCGGGCAAGCTCGTCGGCCGTGGTCGCAATTTCTTGTGCGGTGACCGTAATCTCGCTAGTAGAGGCAGCTTGCTGCGTCATTGTGGCTTCCAGCTGTCGGCTAGATGAAGAAATTTGAGTGGCTGAGCGAGTCACCTGAATACCTGACTCACTCACCTGAGAGATTAAGTCGTTCAAGCTTCGGGTCATATTTTTGATTGCACCTAGTAGCTTCCCGACAGAATCGTTGGAGGTAATTTCAATGGGGTGGGTCAGGTCTCCGGTTGCTACACTTTCTGCGGCGGCCAGGGCCTTTTCGATAGCCTGTTGAATCACCCGATTAGTAACCCATAAAATTAGTAAGCCGATGCCTATGATGGTAAAAATTTTAATCCACACAACAACAAGGGCTTGTTCTCTGGCATCCTGAGCACCTAGCTGCCGTCCTGCAAGAATTTCGTCTTCAGCGTCTTCCATCGCCAGAATTGATGATTCGATTTCGTTCATCAGTCGTTGCCCTTCCCCAGCCACAACTCGGTTCCTAACTTCATCGGTTTTTCCGGCTTTTGCTAGGTTAATGGTCTCTTCTAAGTAGGCCATTCTGGTTTGAAAAAGGGCTTCGATCGCTGTGAGCCTTTGTTGCTGCGCTTCGTCTTTTATTTGCGATCTTAAATGTCTAATTTGTTCATTCAGCCTTTGCTGTGCTTTTGTGTAGGGCTCTAAAAAGGTTTCGTTGCCAGTGTAGAGAAAACCTCGCTGACCGGTCTCTGCTGCCAACGAGAGCTTTTCCAAATTTTCTAATTCAAATTGAATTTTGTGTGCCAGTATCACATCTTCTGATGCCGCGTATGCTTGATTGTGAGACCTTTGCAGCAGGAAGTTGGTAACAAAAACCAAAATAAAGATAACGCCAAACCCAAACCCCAACGTCTGGCCAATCGTGAAACTATATTTATGCGTGCGGTTCAGCATTTTGAAGACGCCTTCTGTAAAAAGCTTGGAAGAGAGGCGGTTAAGTTAGCAACACTCTGCCAACTCCGCCAACGCTACTCGATGAAATTATGCCCATTGATATGATGAAAAAATCGCTGATATGGCATAAAAGTAAGATGAATTGATGCAAAAGTAAGGCAATCTAGTTATTTTCTCTGTAGCAAGGGTTTTATAAATTTTGTCTGCTAGTAAGACGCTCTAGCCTTGAGGTAAGGCGCTGTATTTCTTCATGATTGGACTGTGCTTTGGCCAGATGAATGCGGTGAATAAGCGTTTTTTGGCAGTTCGGGTTGAGATAGAGAGACTTTTGTAAGGCTTTGTTAGCAAGGTCGTTGTTGCCTTTTGCTAAGTAAATCTCACCGAGTAAGAGGTGCGCCGCTGCATGAACCGGATGCTGCTGTAGGTAGCGATCGCACTGATCGAGCGCACTATCCAGATGTCCTTGATCGGCTAAATCCTGTATGCTTTCGAGCGCGTTCTGCAGCGAGTGCCTTTGGGGCCCTTCAGGCTGTTGATTTGAGGAAACTTTATAGCTGGCGGTCGCGTCATGGTTGCTGTCACTTAGGGTTCCGCTGCCCTTTTTGACGGCTGGGTTTATTTTTTTAGGTAATACTGCCTGAAAAGTAGATTTAGTCGAATTTTTAGCGGTTTTTTCTGGCTGCTGAAAACTCTTTTTATACACGAAGGCGTGGGGCGAACCAATCAGGTTGAAATGTGTTTGAGCTAGAGGGCCTGTATCGGCATAGCCAACAAATAACAGCCCTTCAGGATGCAGCAGCCGATCTATATTGTGCAGGGCTGTAGCGCGGGCCTCCTGATGAAAATAAATCAACAGATTACGACAGAAAATAATATCGTAAGGAGAAAACCGCTGGAGACATCCAGGATCTATCAGGTTGCCGTGATGGAATTGGACTTGCGATCGCACCTGTTGATTTAGCGTGTAGCGCTTGTTTCGATATTGAAAATACTGCTGAATATGACGCTCTGGAGAATAGGTCGTAGTACGACGGAAGGAGTACTGTGTGAAAATACCTTGCTGCGCTTTTTCCAAAGCATGCGTGCTGATATCCAGTGCATCTACGTGAAAAGCATCCGGCGATAGCCCAGCCTCAAGTAATGTAATTGCGATAGAGTAAGGCTCTTCTCCTGTAGAACAGGGGATGCTGAGAACTCTGATCGTTCTTGAATGCTTTTTTGCGCTTAAACGCTCTTTGGCTATAGATAAAATATATTCTCGCAAGTAATCAAACGATTCGGGATTGCGAAAGAAACTGGTTTCAGGAACGACGATGGCTTCTACGAGCGCTGCAAGTACGCTCGGGGACTGATGTAAATGCCCTAAGAAATCAGCTGCGTCTGGGATTTTTTCAGATGCCATGACTTTGGCAATCGTTTTTTCGAAACTGGTTCGACCTAGCGCGTTTTCTCTTAGCCCGATGTGTTCGCTAAGCAGTGCTTCAATCGCCTGTAAAATTTTCTCCTGTTTGGGTTCGATCGCCTTTCCCAAGTCCCTTACCCAACGGTGGTAGATGTATTGAGTCTAGTTGGGGGTGCAGATGCTGTAGATGACTCCGGTGTTGGGGAAATCGCTGACGTAATATCACTGTTGAGGCTTGCCCAGAGACTCTCAGAGTTTATACATTGAACAATCTCATTTTGGTACAGCAATGTTTCTCTGGTGTATGCAAGCCGACGGTCGTTTTGTTCTGCCTGTCTTAGGCAAGCCGCATACTGGCCCTTGGACGCATACTCAAACTGATTGTGTTCTAAAGTCTCGGTAACATTCTCTACTAGCAATCCTAAAATCTGACGATAGCCATCAGAGTCTGACCGTTCCATCAAAATAATGCGGGTTCCTAAGGCCGGCCGACTTGGGCGATCGCATAGTAATTTGCTCAAGTCCATGACAGGAACAATCTGGCCATGGTAGTTAAACTGCCCAGTGACTGTTTGGGGGAAGCCCTGCCCCTGACTGAGTTCGACTCGGTGAACAATTTCTAAAATGTTTGTCGTTTCTAAGGCATAGCGTTCAGTCCCTATACGACAAAGTAGCCTCAGCTGAGTCATGAAGAGTACACCTAAGCGCGCTTTCTATGCCACAAGATTACCCATTCTGTGTCACAAGATTACCCAGACGTGTAATGCATCAACAGGGGCCTAATCCAAACTTGGCCTCTCAAAATAGTGAATAACGCTCAAAGCAAATCCTCAATATCAGCCGATACTCTTCAGCCGACACTCTACGGAGCGCTAAAGCATGAGAGCGTTAAAGCTTGCTCAACTGTTTCTCCGTTTCTTAGTAGTTCTTCTGATTACTCGACTTGAACCGCCCTGAGTCAAAATCTCGCTTGGCGGCATGCTTTGTCTTCCGAGCACTCACCCGTTTGCGCCACATCTTAAAGCTGGATCGCTTCATGTAGTGCCGCATGACTTCAATCACTTCCTGCTCTTTTAGGCCAAACTGCACCTCAATGGCACCAAACGGTGTGCGATCTTCCCACGCCATTTCAATGATCCGGTCGATCGTTGCTGTATCTAAGGATTTAGGATCAAACTTCTGCGAGCCGGGCATCTGACGCCCTGACGCTTTAGAAGGAATCAAAATCGCCCTATTTTCTTCGTCGGCGTTTTCAGGTTCTCTTCTTCTCAGATCAAACTCTTCTACTCTAAATTCTTCCAGCGTTGGCTTCTGGGAATTGGGCTTTTGGACGCTCATGTTGTCTCCACCTCTTTGATAAAGCATACGACCCGCTCCACCTCTGCAAACCCAACGCGGGTATGAAACTTGCAGCTGTCTTCATTTTCTATCAGGACATCGGAGGCAAGCTGGGTGCAGCCTTTGGCAATAGCCCACCGTTCTGCCGTCTTCACTAGGGCTGCGCCAATTCCCTTCTGTCTGACATGCTCAGCCACGTAAATGCCTTCCACATAGGCCACTGGAAAGCGCGTTGCGCCGGGTACATATTCCTCGCACAAAGAGAGGTTGAGGAATGCGATCGCCCGCCCTTCTCCATCTCTACCCATAAATGCTGAATCCCGAGGCGATTTCAAAATTCCCTCTAGCTCTGCTCGCATCTCCATCTCAGCGCGAGCCGCCGAATGCTCCTCGTCTGGCCACAGTAAGAGTGCCATCGCCACCCACTCATCCAAATCCGCCAGCGTCATCTCAGCAATATCCAGCGGGCGTGGCGGCGTCGCTTTCACAACTCTAAATCTCCAGGCTGCGCGGCCAAGTACTTATCGTCTTTCAGCTGAATCACCATCAGCTTGGCAGGTTCATTACCCACACATCCAGACACATGCCCCTGCTTCCCATCGGCATCTTTCACGGTATTTTGGTCCGCGCCAAAAGAAACTTCTCCGGGACCCATCTCTACGCGTTTCCCGTCCATCGTTTCCACAAACCATGTTCCAGAAATGGGCACAATCCACTGCGGCCTTGGATTCTCGTGCCAATCACCGACCCATCCGACGGGTAGCGTCGCAAACAGCACCTCCGCATTGCATGCCATCAAGCGGGTGTTCCACTGCGGAGCGGCATCGCCACCCATACTCTCCCGGCCAAAATCTGTCAGCTCACACTGGGTCTGGTGACTCACCCCATCATTATCTGTCCACACATGCCAGTAAGCCAGCGTAGGCGCATCCGATTGAGAAGGCGTAGAAGCAGGGGTAGAAGCCGTCATAGGGTAAATGTATGTGTGTTGTCCTTCTTCCACTATATTGTCTGACCCGCACCACTGTCTGACTCACAAAGCGGTGTGAGTCCCCTTCTTTCTTGGCTGCGCTTGAGGCAACGCGGGGGGATTTGTACTTTAGGCGCTTTACTCGGTCGCCTGCTTAGCGCCGAATAATCCCTTAATGTTATTGATCGCACCCAGTAAGCCACGCTCAGCACGCTCACGTGGTTTCAAAGCGAGTTCGATATCATCCTCTCTTTCGCCTTTGAGCCGATAGCCGTATTCAAGGTTTCCTTTATTTTTCTTCAATACGGGAAACGCGCGATATGCGCCTTGCAACAGGTCTGCCTCACTGTGGTAAATCGCACGGCTGATCTGAGATGAGCGGCGAACGGCGATCGCACCCACCGGGTACCACTGCTTGGTGCCCGCCTTACGCATGTACACCTCATATTCAGGTAGTCCTTCCGACTTCATCTCGTCGTACTGCTTCGATGCCTTCTCACGCTGTTTTGTCCGCTCAGACTTCGGCTTCTTCGGTGTTTTCTTCCCAAACCCTACTGGTGCAGATACTGACTTAGACATGGGTGCTCACTCTGGTGACTACTGATACTTGTTTATAAAAGTTTACAGCTTTTTAAGTCTTTACGTCTTTTTAAGAAAGTACCGGGCTCGATAGATCGGCAATCCTTTCTCCTGAGTCACCTGTTCTCGATCGGTTTGCGCTGGAAAAGGGCTGTCCGGTAGCCACATGGTGTCGTGATGCATGGAGCCATCGCGCTTAAAGTTTGGGTTTTCGTCGAAGCGATCGCACATCTCCTCACACACCGCTTCAATATCCGACTGAAGCCACACCATCCCACTCTCAGGCATAAGCTCAGCTAACACCGACACCAGCTCTGGCTGTACGACCCGCCGCTTCTGATGCCGCTTTTTGAACCACGGGTCAGGAAACTGGATGCTCACGCACTGTAAATCGCCTGGATAGCTCTCTAGTACTGGCTTTAGCGAATTGTTGGCGTTGCAAAAAATGAAGTGGAGATTTTTAGGTGCGCCTTCGGTGAGGGCTTGGTCGCGTCTAAGTAAACACCGTTCCACCAATGGTGCGCGAATTTCTAAGCCCAAAAAATTCCATCCAGATATCTGCCGCCCCATGTCTCGCAAAAAATCGCCCTTCGCACAGCCCACGTCTAAGTGCAGCGGTAGCTTCGGGTCAGCGTAAATCTCAGTCCAGTTGGGTGCGATCGCAGGTGTGGCGTACTTATTGCTCAGCGGATTAACGTGCTGGCGGACGCGACGAATAGGCGGCATCTAGGAAAAATATGAATGAAAAAATATGAATGACAGAGAAGAAAAATATGACAGCAATCAAAGTCAATCCTCTCGCATATTCAGCACATACGGAATCTCACCACTCACCAGCGGCCAGCTACGCCGCACAAACCGCCACACCAAAGGTGCCGACACCAGCATTAGCAATAGCCCCCAGCCCCAGTTCTGCCGAACGGCCTCTACAGTGGCAGGCTCCACAGCGCTACGATCTGCCGCATGGGAGATCAAGCTAATCCCTACCACAATCAAATTATTCAGGCTGTGGCAGATAATGGGCACCCACAGGCTGCGGGTTTGTATGTACAGTAGCCCCATCACAAAACCAAACAGCGTTAGTCCAATCGGGTTATTAAAGTGCAGCACGCCAAATAGCACTGAAGATCCCACAATGCCCCAGCGCAATCCCCAGGTCACCCCCCAGCGCTGCAATAGAATGCCTCGAAACACGAACTCCTCCACCAGCGGTGCAAACACCACAGGTAAAAACAGCATCAAAGAGTCGTACAGCTGAGGATATGTGCTGCTATTGGAGCCTACAATCAGATCCGTGCGCAAAATTTCGGCAGCACGCTCTGGGAAACCCCAGGAAATAAAGTAAAAGACCACTGAGAAGCTGCCCATCGAAAACAGCAGCAAACTGCATACGAGTAAGACGGCGTACACAGGTGAAATTTTAGGAGCCGTAGGCCCAAAAACCTGCTGAAACTTAAGTCCCTCTTCGCGTCCGGCCCAAACAATGACAGCCACCAGTACTAGCCAGATAGCAATTGAGAGAATGGGCTGTGAAATGGGGTCTTCAAACGGCCAAGGCAGAAGACTCAACCGGCCCATGTAGGCATAAATCACCCCCACTGCAACGCTGGCAATCAAGTACGTGCCCAGAATGAGGTAGCGGCTTTGCAGCTTATGAAAAGGATTTCGTGGCGTCTCAGCAATCCCTTGAGACATCTTCGGAGGTTGTTTAGTTGATGGATTGGGCCTGTCCATGGGTACTTAAAGGGAGATATCTAGATTATAGAAGCGGGCCTTAACCCAGATTGTAAAGTGCCACATTTTAACGTAACGGTAGTGCAAAGTTGCTACAGTATCTGGGTAGTCAGGCCCTAACTTAAGCCATCCAGCAAAGTGCCGACCAATCCCCCTTCTGAGCGCCCTTCGGAAGATTCATCGGAAAACTTACCTGAGAATTTTCTCGAGCCCTCATCCGAAGAAAGTCCTTCACTGCCCCCCGACGACGACCCCAATGAACCCCCAGAAATAGAGACTGCTCGCACGTTAACTAGGTTTAGGCAAGGTACGTTAGTGGAATTAGGTCTCGCCGCTTGGGGCTGGCTTTATGTTCAGGAGGACCTCTCCCCGCAGATTTCCAAAACGCTGACGAATTTTTTGGAACGTCCTGTCGATTTGGGTGATGTCGAAAATGTCACCTTTGGCAGTGTTACCCTCGGCCCTTCTGTTATTGGCGCATCAGAGACAGATTCCACCACGCTCACCGCAGAAGGCGTCATCGTAGAGTTTGACCTGCTAGAGACGATATTCCAGTCCAAAATCGGGTTGGATATCACGGTTATTGAGCCAGAGGGTTATCTTGCTCAGGATGCAGACAAAGGCTGGCTCAATGTTGATATTCCGGAGCGCGAGCCACCAGAAGAGCCCAATCGGTTTGACATTAGCGTTGATGATGTGCGCTTTCGCGAGGGTGAGCTCACCCTGGTGCCGTTGCCTGCCGGTGACGAAGACGCTGAACCGATCTTTCTACAGCAGGTCGCCGGCTCTTTGAGTGCTGAAAAGGTGGTGGTTGCTGAAAGAGACTCGCTCAACTTTCGCTTTGAGGTTTCGGGTGAACCGGAAAACGGAGGAGACATCACGCTTAAGGGTGAAGTGCAGCCAGTCGCACCCGTTCTTTCTGGTGAAACGTCAGTAGAAGACGCGCCAGAAAGTGATGGGTTTGCAACCGATGAAGATGATAGACCCAAGCCAGATTGGGCCACGAACCTTTTTATCCAGGCGGACGAGGCACCTTTAGCTGATGTGCTCGAGTTTACGCTGGCCTCGATCAAAATAAATGCCGACGACGTTGACATTGAATCGGGTGCGGTCAGCGGCATGATGGATATGGCTTTCCGCCCGGGTGAAGATATTGACTACAGCGGCACGATTAGTGCTGAAGATGCCACGATTCAAACGGCGCTGTTGCCCTTACCTATCAAAAACGCAGCAGGACAAACTCAGTTTCAAGGCAATTTGTGGACGATCGATCGGCTCAGTGCAGATTACGGGGCGATTGAAAATGTTGTCGCAGAGGGCCTGATTGATTTTGATAATGGCTATGAGCTGGAGGCCACTAAGTCGACTGTATCGGTAGATGCTTTCGTGAATACGATTGATCTGGACCTGCCGGTGCCGACAGAAGGGGTGTTTGATGCGATCGCCTTCGTCTCTGGCCCCATCGCCAACCCCCAATTCTCTGGCAGTGTCAATGCCGTGACCCCCGTCGATGTCGATAGAGTCACTTTCGATACCGCCTCCAGTGACTTTTTTCTCCAGGGCGCTCAGCTCTCCCTGGACAATATTGCCCTCACTCCTACCACAGGCGGTTCTGTTACGGGTAGTGGCCAGGTCCGCCTCAGTGATGGTTCGCCCTTCACCTTTCAACTGGCGGGGCGTAGCTTACCTGCTCAGCAGCTGGCAAACCTCTACGATATCAATCCTAATTTCACCCTTGGACTCGTCTCAGCCGATGCCACCGTGGTTGGTAATGGCGGCAATGTTACGACTACCGTCGATTGGGATGCACCCAATGCGCAGTATCCCGGCTCTGGAGCCGTTGACATTGTCGGCACAAACCTAGCCTTTCGCGATACGGTTTTTGCTATTGGTGGCGGCACTGTTAGTGGTGGTGGCAGCTTAATCGGCCAAGCGTGGGATGCTGATGTCACCTTTCAAAACGTTCAGCTCACCGCCTTTTCAGAAGATTTGCGGGGCGATGTTAACGGACAGTTTCAGTTCAATGGCACCACGGCAGATACCCGCATTGGTGCGATCACTGCTGCGGGTAACATCACTTTCTCCGACGGTCTCTCCGCCTTCAGCCCCCAGTTCGACAACTTCAATAGTCCCCTAGATGCCCAAGTCGCTTGGAATGGTGAGCAAATAGAAGTTATCCGGGCGAGCTCCAATCGTGTGACTGCCAGCGGCACCCTGACCCCTAGCTTCGATGAAGGGTTTACCGGTTTAGACAGTTTTGATCTCAACGTAGCCGCTGATGATTACGCGCTTGCCGAACTTCCGTTTGACATTCCCGATATTATCGCGCTCTCTGGCCTTGGGGATGTCGGTGGCAGGTTAACGGGTAGTCCCTCTGCGCCTAGCTTTACGGGCAATGTTCAGCTCAGTAATTTGGTGGTGAACAATCTCCCGTTCAATCCCTTCTTAGCAGGGACTGTCGCCTACTCTCCGAATGCCGGGCTCGCGCTTGATGTCGATGGCGATACAGACAGTATTGCGCTCAATGTCGGACCGTTCGAAGCAAATAGCGACACTATTCCTGCGCTTGATTTCAATATTGGCTGGCAAGGTGCGATTGCTCAGGGGCAAACCCAAGGCAATATTCTGACTGGATCAGCTCGTGACTTTCCGCTCGCCGCGCTCAACTTTCCCGCAGGCGGCGCAGCCGATATAGGCCAGCTACGAGGCACCCTTAGCTCCAATAGCTTCACTGCCGATCTAGCTAATCAAACGCTCAACGGCGATATCGACATCGATCAGCTCGGTGTCGGTTACATTGGCGCAGGTAAGCTCACCGGGCAAATTAACTATGCCAATAGTCTGGCAACCCTTGCCAACGGCACCCTTGTTGTCAATGAGAATCTCTACACGCTCACTGGCAACCTTGCCCTCGGAGGGCCCGCCCCAGTGTATTCCGCTGATCTCAACACCCAAAAGGGCAATGTTCAAAATTTACTCTCAACGCTTTCTATCTATCGTCTAGACGATTTCCGCCGAGGCCTCACACCGCCAGAGTGGCTACAAGATCCGCTCTCACCCGAAGATTTGGATGTGCTACTGGCCACTTTCAGTGCCGGAGAAACCCTCTCAGGCAAGCCCTATAACCTCAACGAACAGCTCAATCGCCTAGCCGAAGTTGAAGAACTAGAGACAGATAGAGCCATTGCCGAAGCTGCCGAACCGTTGCCTCCACTCAGAGAACTCAACGGTCCCTTCGCTGGCAACATTAAGCTCACCGGCACTGGCAGTGACTTCCAGGTAAACTTCGACCTCACGGGCCAGCAGTGGCGATGGGGCGAAGACTACAGTGCTCAAGAAGTTGTTGCTACAGGCACCCTCACGCCAAACGTCCTTGTCCTTGAGCCCGTTCGATTCTCCTCCGCTATTATCGTGCCTGCTGAGCCAGTTGCAAATGACGATATTGAAAATCCAATTCAGCCAGCCGAATCCGTTATTAACCTCGCTGGTCAAATCGTATTTGGTCGTGACACTGAACTCAATTCAGACCTACAGGCTACTGCCCAAAACATCAACATCACTACCTTCAGCGACATCTTCCAAATTCCTATCGATGTTGAAGGCCGAGCTAATGCCCTTGCTACTCTGGGCGGCACCATTGCTAATCCTCAGCTTAGGGGGTCTGCTGATCTAGAGGCTGCTTTCATCAATGATGCGCCCATCGAAGCCGCCAATGCTAGATTTCTCTATCGCAACGCTCGATTGCTTTTGAGTAGTACGCTGACAACGAGCACGCCAGAAGAACCTCTGCGGCTAGAGGCCCAAATTCCCTATGCATTCAACTTTATGGATGTTCAGCCAGATAGCGAAGATATTGATATCACTATCGACGTGAGAAACGAAGGTCTCGCGTTGCTCAATATCTTTAGCCGCCAGGTAGCCTGGGACTCGGGGGAAGGGCAGGTTAATCTCAGCATCGGCGGCACGCTGTCTGAACCTGAAATTGCTGGTAAAGCCCTGGTCAATAATGCGGTGATTAACGCACAGATATTGCCCGAACCGCTTACGAATGTCAACGGTAGCGCTACTTTTGTGGATGACCAAATTGTGGTTAAAAGTCTTCAAGGGCGCTTCAGTGATGGACAGCTAACAGCTGCTGGTATTTTCCCTCTGAGGAGTTCTATTTTGAGCGGTCCAGAGTTGGCTGCACTCAGTCCCAACAGTTCTCAATCTATTTCTCAGTCAAGTCCGGAAGCGTCTGGGCCCAGTCTAGAAGAGGCTGAGGCATCTTCTCCAGATCCTGCTGAGCTCCCTACTGATACAAATATTCTGACGGCTCCTGAGGCTACAGCTGTTCCCGAAAATCCATTCTTTCAACGTCCGCTGGCCGAGAACTTACCTCTCACAGTTAATCTCGAAAACATTGCCCTTACCCTAGAGGATCTATACAGCGGCAGCGTCAATGGCCAAATTGTAGTCGGCGGCAATGCGCTAGGAGAAGGCCCTCAAGTGGGTGGTCAAGTCTTCCTCTCAGACGGCCAAGTGCTTTTACCCAGTGGTAATGGGGCTGAAGAAAATATCGAAGATGAAAATCTAGACCCCGTTTTGGTTACCGATAACTCCGATGGAGCAGACCCAGGAAATCTAGATCTGGCCTTAGGCCAGGCAAAAGCGGACGTTGAAGCTCCCAATGCTGGACTTCAGCCTGTTTTTCGTAATTTGCAGCTAACGCTGGGCGATTCTATTCGCATTGTGCAGGGTAATCTGCTTAACTTTGCTGCCGATGGCACTCTGTTGCTTAATGGCTCGCCCACTGCACTAGAGCCTGACGGTACTATCAACCTTCGCTCTGGTCGTGTCAGCCTATTTACCACCCTATTTAGCCTGAGAGGCCGAAACAACATCGCTAGGTTTACGCCGGAATCTGGCCTGCAAAATCCGTTCTTAGATGTTTCACTGCGTGCTTCTGTCCCAGAAGTAGATAGTCCCGGCCCTATCTCCAGCACACCCTTTGCCCAAGCAGATGTTATTGACAACTCCGATATTGGTTTTGAGACCGCAGGCTCACTCCAAACGATTCGGGTCAGGGCCAATGTGGAGGGGCCGGCCAACGCCATCTTTGAGAACTTGGAGCTTTCTAGCTCTCCGCCGCGATCGCAAAACGAACTCATTGGTCTCATTGGGGGCGGCTTTGTCACTGCCCTCGAATCCACCTTCGACAGTCTCTCTGGCGGTGGCGATGACTTCGGTGGCCTTATCAACTTGGTGAGTAGCACGCTACTCACTAGCGTCCAAGACTTTGTCAGCCGTGCCCTTAGCCTCAGCGAATTCCGTCTATTCCCAGTTACTACTGCCAGCCGCGCCTCCTCTGAAAACAATACGGGCACCGGCCTCGACATCGGCGCAGAAATTGGCTTCGACGTCACCGAAGACGCCACCTTGAGCATTATCAAAGTCCTCACCGATAACACCAACCCTGAATTTGGCGTCAACTACCGGCTGACTGACTCCCTTAACCTCAGAACCAACACGAACCTTGATGATATTAATCAAGTTTTATTGGAATATGAGATTCGGTTCTAGTACTTTCCGATCCCACAGCTGCCGGTTCAAACGATAAAATCATTGGAGCTGTGCTGAAATAGGTACAGACCGTTGAATAGGAATGTATAAGTATTCCATCCCTGTCCTTTCTTGAAATCACCCGTGCTCAAAAGAATCACCTTCTCGCTACTGCTTCTACTTGGTGCTTGGGGTGGGGCGACACTGGCCAACGCACAGGCTTTGCTGCCCTACACACTGCCGCTCGATCAAGAGCGTCTACAGGCAGACGGTGAAAGCTTAGCCAGGGATGCCGCGCAGCTTGCCCAGTTTCAACAGTTTGATGAGGCACTAGCGCGCGCTCAGCTCGCTGCCCAGCTACTACCTAGTGACGCCGATATCCTGTCGTTGCTCGGTAGCCTTTATCTTCAGGTGGAAGAGCCACAGCCCGAGCAGGCCATCGCTACGCTGGAGCGGGCAAAGGCGCTCCAGCCAGAAAATGCGCTGGTGATGTTTGCCCTCGGTAATGCCTACTTTAGTTTGAACGATTACAGCTCAGCGGCTCAGTCTATTGAGTCTGGCCTCAAAATTGAACCGGATAATCCCAGCGCCCTTTTTGATCTTGGCAATGCTTACTACAAGCTCTCTCGCTACGATCAGGCGATTGCAGAGTACGACAAGGCTGTTAGCAATGACAGCACTTTTTGGCCAGCGGTCAACAACATTGGCCTCGTCATGTACGAAGCGGGTGATGTTGATGGTGCGATCGCTAAGTGGAAAGAGGCTCTTACTCTTGCCGAAAGAGAAGAAACTGAACCATTGTTGGCTATTGCCGTGGCTGAGTTTAGTCGGGGCAATCAAGGATCAGCGGATATAGAAGCTGCGATCGCAGGCATTGAGCGCGATCCTCGCTACGCCGAAATTCAATTCCTCATAGACAACCTTTGGGGAACAAAGCTCATCACCGATACGCAAGCCTTTTTTGGCACGCCCAATTTGCAAGAACTGCTCCAACAGCTGTAGCTGGAAGACTTTTCCCCTAAGCAGTCCAATCAAAAGCGCCGACCTTTTTCTCAAAAGTCGGCGCTTTTTTCGCTATATCTACCTTGCGCAAACCCAACGCCAGCGATTACTTTAAACACTAGCCAACGCAAAAGCAATACGAATGAACTAGGCTACAGCGTTTGTCACTTGCCTGAGGTACGATTTTCGGGCTGAGGCCTTTATGTGTCAATGGTTCAAGCGACTAGGGTTCCTCGTTGGTGCAGCCGCAGCTTCGGCGATATGCATCCGAGAAACGCTATCAGCCCACCTATTCAATCAAGTTTGCTTCTTACGATTCTCCGGGAATCATAGCGGCGATATCATCTACAAACTTCTGGTGATCTACCACTGGCTTAGAGATGTAGCCATCGGCTCCACTCTGGCTCAAAAAGTTTTCTCTGTCGCCGTCCATTGCGTGCGCCGTCACCAAAATCACCGGCACGTTCGCCGTTTGCGGATCGCCTTTCAAGATTTTGGTAATTTCGATGCCATCCACTGGCTTGCCCTCATACATGCTGTGTGAGAGGGATACATCCATCAAGATGACATCAGCCTGCCGCTGCTGGGCCATGCTGATAACTTCCTCAACATTCTCAGTATGCTTGACGTTGAGCCCGCCGCGCTTTGTCAAGATTTTGGAGAAAACGCGTGCGTTCACCATGTCGTCTTCCACAATCAAAACGGTCTTCATAACTTAATTTCTTACTTGAGAATGAATAAGTTGGGCGCAAGCAGCAAGCCTACAGTTTCATGATCGCAGCGGTCAACCCATCACGGGTCAGTCAGCTAATGTTAAATCTGAAACTTACCTAAATAAGTTTGACGAAGCTACACCGCAGGATTTACAACCTGTATGGCGCACTATCGTCGAAACACCCCTAAAGTATTACAGTTTCTCGACGATGGCAAAGCCTGTCCATAGAGAAGACCGCTTACACCCACCCTGCCTACTTCCCTTCGTTCACTTCCCTGCTCAGCCGCGTTTTCTCTTTAGTTATCCTTTCTACCTGTATCCTTTCTATCCGCGCTTATATCATTCAGGCATCCATTCATGGCGAAACAGCTAAATCTTTCCAAAGAGCAAATTGTTCCTATCTCTCTGCATACCGAAGTGCAGCGCTCCTATTTGGAATATGCCATGAGCGTTATCGTCGGACGCGCCCTCCCCGATGTTCGCGACGGTCTCAAACCCGTTCATAGACGCATTCTCTATGCCATGCATGAGCTGGGCCTCGTCCCGGACAGACCCTTTCGCAAATGCGCTCGCGTCGTCGGCGATGTTCTCGGTAAGTACCACCCCCATGGTGACCAGGCCGTTTACGATGCCCTTGTACGTATGGTGCAAGACTTCTCCAGCCGCTACCCACTGCTCTCTGGACACGGAAACTTTGGTTCTGTAGACAATGATCCGCCGGCGGCTATGCGCTATACCGAAACTCGGCTAGCCGGTATTGGAAACAGCGCGTTGCTCAGCGAAGTCAGCGAAGCCACCGTCGATTTTACCGACAACTTCGATAGCTCTCAGCAGGAACCGGTTGTTCTCCCGGCTCAGCTCCCTAATTTGATTCTTAACGGTAGCTCCGGTATTGCCGTTGGGATGGCGACCAACATTCCACCTCATAATCTCAAAGAAGTCATTGACGGGTTGATCGCGCTCATCGATCGGCCTAATCTCTCTAATGAAAAGCTATTCGATCTTATTCCAGGGCCAGATTTCCCCACAGGCGCTGAAATCACTAACAAAAAGGGCATTCACGATGCCTACCGTACCGGTCGCGGCAGCATTCCCATTCGAGGCGTTGCGACATTTGAAGAGGTCAGAGCGGGGAAAGGAAAGCGATCGCGCCAAGCCATCGTTGTCACCGAACTCCCCTACCAGGTCAACAAAGCCAGCTGGATCACCAAAATTGCCAGCCTCGTCAATCAGGGGAAAATCGACGGCATCGTCGATATCCGTGATGAAAGCGATCGAGAAGGCATGCGCGTTGTTATCGAACTCAAGCGCGAAGTCCAGCCTCACCTCATTTTGAACGACCTATACAAAATGACCCCGCTGCAAACCAACTTCGGTGCTCTCATGCTCGCCATCGAAGACGGTCAGCCCAAGCAGCTTTCCCTGCGCGAAATCCTGGAAGCCTTTCTCAACTTCCGCGAAGAAACGCTCATCCGCCAATACAGCCACGAGCTAGAACAAAAGCTAAATCGTGCTCATATTGTTGATGGTTTACTCGTTGCCCTCGACAACTTAGATGAGATCATCGACATCCTGCGCAACGCCCCCGATGGCACCACGGCAAAAGTCCAAATGCAAGATCAGCTCGATCTTAGCGAGCGCCAGGCCGACAGCATTTTAGCTATGCCCATGCGACGCCTTACGGGCCTAGAACAGCAGAAGCTGCGCGACGAGTCCGAAGAGCTCGAAGAGCGTATCCAGCAATTGCAGGATCTCGTCGAAGATCGCAATGTCCTAATGAAATCGCTCAAAAAAGAGCTGCGCGCCCTCAAAAAGAAATTTGGCGACGACCGTCGCACCCGCATCCTCACTGCTGCCGATCGCAATAAAGAGCAGCAAATCCTAGACGACATCGCCGCCGAAGAAAGCGAAGAAGAATTCGTCCTCGAATTCACCCGCAAAGGCTACCTGCGCCGATTCTCTGTCAAAGCCTACAACCGCCGCAAAAATAAACAGCAGCCCCTGAGCAAAACCCTAGAAGAATTCGACGATCTCACCATCCAAACCGAAGTCACTAACCCCACCCAGGAAATTCTCGCCCTGACCCGTGATGGCAAAGCCTTCAGTGTTCGTGTCAGTGACATCCCCATCGTCTCTCGGCAAAACAAGGGCGTCCCGCTTATCAGCCTCCTACCCAACGCCGTTGATAGCCCGGACGACATTATTGCGCAAATCGTGCTCAGCGAAGAACGCCTCGCCCAGCAGCTCATCCTAGTGACCAGCAAAGGAAAAGTAAAGCGCCTTCCCACCTCTGAACTCACCAATATCACAGGCCGTGGCCTCACTGCCGTTAAGCTTAAAGAAGAAGACACCCTCATCTATGCCTTCTCTGCAGACCTTGGCAGCGATCTCATCCTCGCTTCGTCGGGAGGCCGCCTCCTGCGTTTCCGTATAGACGAAGAACAGCTCCCCGAAATGAGTCGCACCGCCCAAGGCCCCCAAGGCATTCGCCTTCCCAAGAGCGAACACCTCGTCGGCTGCGTCCCTGTCCGTTCAAAAGACACCCTTCTGCTCATTTCCCAAAAGGGCTACGCCAAACGCATCCTCGTCAGCAACTTCAAAACCTCTAACCGAGGCGGCATTGGCTCCCAATCTTTCAAATTCAGCCTCAAAAGTGATACTCTCACCTCCATGACCTTGGCCATCCCCGACGCCAACGTCACCGTCCTCACCGATGAAGGCCGTTGTGCCACTAAGCCTGTGGCTAAAGTCGCCTTGCAAGGTCGCAGTCAACCTTGTGATCGCCTCATCACCCCGGGCCGCAGCGAAACCATCACCGAAGCCCTCGTCACCTTACCTGTAGAGCTCGAAGAATAATCCAGCCACCCTATTTACTATGTAAACGCTTCGCGAACGACTCCGCTCAGGGTTCGGTTGCCGATCACTCCCGGTGGCTGAGCGGAGCCGTAGCCTAACGGCGTGGCAAAGCCAAGGGCGTAGCCCTTGCGCAGCAAATAGACAATACCCACCGACAAACCTTGGCCAGCGTCCTCCTGCAAAACATCACCAAAATTTTCCCTTCAGCGGCAAACAAAGCCGCCAAAGAATCCCCTGCCAATGGGGAAACGCCGGCAGAAAATCGCCCTGTTCTCAACAACATCAATCTCACCATTGCAGACGGTGAATTCATGGTCCTCGTCGGTCCTTCTGGCTGTGGCAAAAGCACCCTTTTGCGCCTTATCTCCGGCCTCGAAACCCTTACCAGCGGCAATATAGAGATTGGCGATCGCACTGTCAGCCACCTCCCGCCAAAGCAGCGTGACATCGCCATGGTGTTTCAAAGCTACGCCCTCTATCCCCACCTCAGCGTCTACGACAACCTTGCCTTTGGCCTGCGCCGCACCCTCCCCACAGCGTCATACGATCTCGAAGCAGAAACCCTTACTCGCTCCAACCCGTTCGAGAGTGCTCTCGTTGGCCTTACCCGTCCCTTACCTAAAGCCCTTCGTTACCAATCTCAAACCGAAAAAAGCATTGCCGAGCGCATTCGCACCGTCGCCGAAATGCTGCAAATTGAGGACCTCCTCAGCCGTCTACCCAAACAGCTCTCCGGCGGACAAAAACAGCGCGTTGCCCTCGGACGGGCCATGGCCCGCAACCCGCAAGTTTTCCTGATGGATGAGCCCCTCTCAAATCTTGATGCCAAACTCCGCACCGAAACCCGCGCTCAAATCGTCAGCTTGCAAAAACAGCTGAAAACAACCACCATCTACGTTACACACGACCAAACCGAAGCCATGACCATGGGCGATCGCATCGCCGTCATGAACCAAGGCATCCTCCAGCAAGTCGCCCCCCCGCTTGAACTTTACCGCCGCCCGGCCAACCGCTTCGTCGCCGCCTTCATCGGCTCCCCCCCCATGAACTTCTTGCCTGTTAACGTCAGGCAGAACCAACTGGTTCATCCAGCCTTCAATATCGACCTACCCAATGAATGGCGAAATGCGATCTCTCCCTACACAGATCGCTCTCTCACCCTCGGCATCCGCCCCGAACACATCATCCTCAGTGAGGCGCCCAACAGCTTCCCCGCCATCATTACCCAATACGAAGCCCTCGGCAGCGAAACCTACGCCAAAGCAACCTTGCCTAGCGACAACACCCCAATTCAAATCCGACTATCCGCTGAACACCCAGTAAAAATCGCCACTCCACTTCAGATCGCCTTTCCCCTCGAAAAACTCCATCTCTTCGATCCTGAAACAGAATCTACCATCAGCACATAAGCTGAATCAGTACGCAATGTAACCCGCCAGCTACACCAGAATTCCTGTTGAGCGTCACGCGTGACGGTTCCACCCACCGGCAACTTACACCAGTCAACTGTACTCACCGCCAGCATCTTCTTGTGCGAGGGGACTGGGGAAGTGAGTTCCCCAGTCAACCTCCTAAGACTTCCAGCAGAGGAGGGGCGCGGGGAGGAAATCCCCGGTCTTGCCGCCTTGCCTCTTGCCACCTTGTCTCTTGCTGCCTTCTTGCACCCCCAAACAAAAAGGCGCAGCCCTATGTACAGGACAAAAACCGAATAGCTGATTGAAAGTCCTTCTGTTGTTGAGGT